>Ga0302320_10001866_pt1 | contig 50273 bp, 47 predicted proteins | sample Bog_T0_3_FD_202130 | JGI IMG/M metagenome (GOLD analysis project Ga0302320, IMG submission 202130) | Peat permafrost microbial communities from Stordalen Mire near Abisko, Sweden - Bog_T0_3 | ecosystem: Environmental > Terrestrial > Soil > Wetlands > Peat | place: Sweden: Abisko, Stordalen Mire... | reverse complement strand
GCTCGCGGCCTATCAGGAAGGGCTGGACATCGCGCGCAAGCTGGCGGCGTTGGACCCCGGCAATGCGCAAGCGCGGCGCGACGTTTTCGTCAGCTTAACGGAGGTCGCCTCGGTCATGTCGCAAGCGACGGACCACGACGCGGCCCTCACTTTGTTGCGCGAAGCGCTCGTGATCGCCGAGACGTTGGCGAAGCTGGATGACGGAAATGCCCAGGCGAAAAGCGATCTGGCCTGGGTGCGCCAGCAGGTCCAGGCGCTGACGAAATAAAATGTGACGGACGACAGCTTCTTTTTAGCCCCCGCCCAACCTCCCGATCACCCCCCGCAACCCCGCGACATCCTCCCCCTTGCCCTCCCTGGCCTCCGCGATGTCCCTCAAATTCGCCGCCGTCGATTCCGGGCTCCAGCCGTCGATGTTGTCCTTTTCCGCCCAGGCGGACGCCAAGCGCGCGGCGATTTCGGGGTCGTTGCGCTCCAGCACCGCGAGTTCGAGCAGCGTCGCGTAATCCCAGTAATCGCCGGCGCCTCGGGCGATTTTGCGCTCGGCGGCGTAGCGCACGACGGGGACCAGCGCCTTGACCTCCGGCGCGCCGGGGTTGCGGATTTCCATCAGCGTCGCGGCGTTGACGCCGGGGAAGGCGTCGCGCCAGTCGGCTTCGAAGCCTTTGCGGTAGGCGTCGATCGCCTTATCGAGCGCGCCTCGCGCCTCGATCGCGTCGCCTTTCTGTTTGGCGGCGCGCCAGCGGTCCTTATAGACGCGCCCGAGCAGGCCGTAGGTCTCGCTGGAGGGGCCATGTTTGGCGATCAAATCGGTCAGCACCCGCTCGGCGTCGCGCGGCCGTCCCGCCCGATTGAGCGCGAAGCCATATTGTTCTCGCGCCAAGGCGGTGCTGGCGAGGATCGGATCCATGACCTGATAGAGCGCGATCATCCGATCCCACGCCTTGAGGCTGCGATAGGCGAGAAACAGCGCCGTCACCACGCTCGGTTCCCGGGCGCCGATATCGCCGAGTTCGTCCCTGATAGCGTCCAGCGCGGTCACGTCGTTGGCCTTGGCGTCGTGCAGCCTTTGCGTAAATGCGTCGGCAATGCTGATTTCCTTCTGGAAAATGTCGGTCTTCTCGTGCGCGACCTGCGGCGCGACGAAACCGTCCAGCAGCGTGAAAAGCGGGCTGTCCGGCGCGGGATGAGACTTGCAATAGCGCAGCTTCTCGGCGAGCTTGTCGCGATCCGCCTTGACCTTGTTGGGACGGCCGTGGGCGTCGAGCGAATAGGGATGGGCCTGCAACGGCCCGACGTCGAACGGCAGACGGCTCGCTTCGGCGGAAAGCAGCACGGTGGTCTGCGGCCGGGCGGCATGGCGCACGCCGAGTTCATAATAGACGTTGGCGTTGACGATGGTCAGATCGGCGACCGCGTAATCCGAGAGGATCAACCGCTCGAACATCGCCTTGTGAACTATACCCGCGCTCAATTCCTCGTCGGAGCGCTTCGCCGCCAGTCCGACGTCGTCGATGGCGGGCTTGATGATCTTTTCATAGATGGCGTCGAAATCGATCGTCCGGCCGCCGAAGTCGACCTTCTTGCCGAACGGCATGATGACGAAGCAAACAGATAGGGTCATGGCATTCTCCGACTAAGGCACGACGCGCACCGAAGGCGCCACGGGCACATCCTCGACCGCAGTGTTCAGCGCGATCAGTTGCGTCAGCAGGCCGAGGATGCGTTTGGTGTTGGTCGCCCCGTCCCTGGGGACGCAATAATTCTGACCTTCGTAGGTCGTGCTGAGGAAGCAGTCGCTGGACGCGCCCTGGTCGAGGGTGAACAGGAACTCGTCGCTGAGCGGCGGCTGGTCGATCGCCTCGGGGCTGGAAAGCCGGATGCGGCCGGCGTCGCCCGCCGCCACGATGCGCCCCAGATACTGGAAGATCGCGAACGCCGAGCGCGGCAGAACCTGCAATTTGACCCGCGCGCCTTCGTGGCCGATGAAGCTGACGGTGCGCGGGTCGCCGGAAGCGCCGCCGACGCCGCAGAACGGCGCGTTGCCCGCGGGCGGCGCGCCCGGCGACATGTAGAGCCGGTTGAAACACAGCCGCCAACGCTCGATCTTGTGCGCGTCGGGGTCGACGGCGCGATCGGCGATGGTCCCCTGCCCCGGCAGCGGCTCGCTCGACAGGCCATATTCCATCGCCTTGCGCACGTAACCCTGAAAAACGGGGAAATTGGGATCGAGCGGATCGTTGCGGAATTCGTGTTTCACGCCGCCGCGGTCCTCGATGATCCGGTCGGTGAACAGATAGAACAGCACCTCGCGCGCGATGCCTTGCTGAATGAACAGCTCGAGCGTTCGCGGCTCCACCTCCTGCAACAGGCCGCGATAAAAATCCTTGGTTTCCGCGGGCGTCGCCTGGAAATTCGTCGTGCCGCTGATGTTGGCGGAATTGCCGCTGAAGCCGCTGCCGCTCGTGGGCAGCGCGCCGAAGACATAATCGCTGAACAGGCCGGGCAGTCCGCCGTGCGAGCCCAGCACCACGGACGGCAGGCCCAGGTTGCCCGTCGACTGCGTCGTGCCGCTCAACTGGCCGAGTTGCACGAAGCTCAACGGTTCGGCATGGCTGGCGCGCACGATGTTGGTGAGGATCATATCGTCCCGCGATTGCGCCGCCGCGAGATCGTAGCGCGCGACCCGATCGTCGAAATGATCGGTGACGGCGCAACCAACGAGAAAGAACAAAACAAATATCGACGCAGACGCCCGCAATCGGAACATGCCCGCCCCCCGGCAGTCGCGGCATGTAAATGCAATCGCCGCTGTCAGCTTTGTCGCACGCGCTCCCCCCGGCGCGTCAAGCCGCGTCAACTTCCATGGCGCTCATTTGTCGCGCGGCGGCGCGGCGGCCGATATCGGCGAGAAGTTCGATCGCGCCGGGATTGTCGAAGCGCCGGATGGCGGCGAGATCGCGCGGCGAAAGCGAAAGCGCGAGTGTGTCTTTCAGCCAATCCGCCTCCAGGCGCACGTCATAACGCAGGAACCGGAACAGGGCGCCGAACGGCGGCTCCAGCGCGGCGAGATCGCCGATCTCCGAATTGATCGGCCATCGCGATCCGCCCCGGCCGAGCCAGGCCATCATCGTCAGCGTCAGTTGCTGGCTCTCGGCGATCTGCTGGGTGAGCGAATGCAGCGCGATCGTCGTGGAACTGGCGCGGCGCAATTCCGCCGACGGGAAGCGCGGTCGATAGGTCCCCGTGCCCAGCGAAACGATCGTCAGTTTCTCGGCGCCGAGCGGCCAGAGCAGCTGATAGGCCGGCAGGACGGTCATCAGAAACAACGCCAGCGCGGGGTCGTTGTGCGGCGTCAGGCCGCCGTCGACGAACAGGGCCGGCGGCATAGCCTCGATTATCGGGATGATCTGCGGATCGAAATAATGCGGCGCCGCCGTGCTGGCGCGGACGAGATTGGCGAGCGAATAGTGGCAATTGCCGATGAAGCTCCCATCCGCCGGCGTGCGCCAATAGGGCGCGCGCGGATTGTTGGCGACGATCCAGGCGCCGCCGGCGTCGATGCGCTTGAGAATGATCCCGAGGCCGGTCTGAAGATCCTCCGAGCCCAGCAGCCGCGCGCCCACCACCGCGAGGATTTCCCGCCGCAACGCCTCGGCGTCGAACTTCGCCTGCCACCCCGGCAGCCGCAGCCAAGGCCGGCGAAACACTTTTGGGCCCATCCGCACATAAAAATCCCGGATGTCCCGGGCCGAATAGCCGAGCGCCAGCGCCGTCGCGATGATCGCGCCGGTCGACGTGCCGCCGATCAGGTCGAAATGATCGCACAGCCGGACCGGTTTTCCATGCGCCCCGGCGAGCAGCGCCTCCAGCCGCTCGATGAACCCGAGAGCGATGATTCCGCGCACCCCGCCGCCGTCGATCGACAGGATGCGTTTGCGGCCGGGGGCGAACAGGTGGCGATCGCGCGGGGAAGGCGGCGCGGCGGCGTCGTTGGATGTGACGTTCATGCTGTGTCCCCCGGCGGGCATGATGGGGTGGGTGGGGGGCGTCCGCAAGGGTGAGGGGCGCGCTGACCTGCCGACCCGATGTTGCGATCCGAAAACGATCGCCGTGGGACTCTCGGCGCCGTGACGAGCGCTTCGGCGCCGCAAAAATTGGTCACGCTTTGCCAAGTGCCGAAAACGGGTCGGGGACCGGGGTCGATTGTCGCGCTTGCCTTTTGCGCGCCCGCCGCGCATTGACCGCGTCAACACCTCAATCTTCGTCTGCGAGCGCCAAATGGGTTTCAAATGCGGCATCGTCGGCCTGCCCAACGTCGGCAAGTCGACACTCTTCAACGCCCTGACGCAGACCGCGGCGGCGCAGGCGGCGAATTATCCGTTCTGCACCATCGAGCCGAACGTCGGCGACGTCGCGGTGCCCGACGAGCGGCTCGAAGTGCTGGCCAGGATCGCCGGCTCGAAGGAGATTCTGCCGACCCGCTTGACCTTCGTCGACATCGCCGGCCTGGTGCGCGGCGCCTCCAAGGGCGAGGGCCTGGGCAATCAGTTCCTCGCCAACATCCGCGAATGCGACGCGATCGCCCATGTCGTGCGCTGTTTCGAGGACGGCGACATCACCCATGTCGAGGGCAAGATCGATCCGCTGTCCGACATCCAGACCATCGAGACCGAGTTGATGCTCGCCGATCTCGACGCCCTCGAGCGCCGCGCGCCGGCGATGGAGAAGAAAGCCAAGAGCGACAAGGAGGCCAAGGAGACCTACGAACTCATGGCGCGCTGCCTCGTCGAATTGCGCGAGGGACGCCCGGCGCGCGTCGCCGCCGGCACGTCCCGCGAGGAACACAAGGCGTTCGCGGCGCTGGGGTTATTGTCGTCGAAGCCGGTGCTCTACGTCTGCAACGTCGAGGAAGGCGCGGCCGACAAGGGCAACGCGTTCTCCGACAGGGTGAGGGAATTCGCCAAATCCGAGGGCGCGGCTTGCGTCGTCGTCTCGGCGAAGATCGAAAGCGAAATCGCGGTGCTGCCGCGCGTAGAACAGGCGGAATATCTGGAGGCGGTCGGCCTCGCCGAGCCGGGCCTCAACCGCGTCATCCGCGCCGGCTATGGGCTGCTGCATCTCGTCACGTTCTTCACCGTCGGCCCCAAGGAAGCGCGCGCCTGGACGGTCGAGGCCGGGTCCAAAGCGCCTCAGGCCGCTGGCGTCATCCACACCGATTTCGAAAAGGGCTTCATTCGCTCCGAGACGATCGCCTACGACGATTATGTCGCCGGCAAGGGCGAGGCGGGCGCGCGCGAACTGGGCAAGTTCCGGCTCGAAGGGAAGGAATACGTCGTCAACGACGGCGACGTCCTGCACTTCCGTTTCGCCAACTGAAGGCGTGACCCCGGTGAGCCTGCTCTATTTCGAAGATTTCCGCGTCGCCGAGGTCCTGGAATATGGCGACCGGCTGGTGACTGCGGAAGAGATCGTCGCCTTCGCTACGGAATTCGATCCGCAGCCGTTTCACGTCGATGCCGAGGCGGCGAAGAATTCCCAGGCGGGCGGTCTCATCGCCTCGGGCTGGCACACCGGCGTAATGCTGATGCGGATGAACTGCGACGAATTTCTGTTGCGCACGGCGAGCGAAGGCGCGCCGGGGTCCGATGAGGTGAGTTGGTTGAAGCCGGTGCATCCGGGCGACCGGCTCCGCGTCCGGCGCACTATTCTCTCCGCCCGTCCCTCGGGCTCGCGACCGGCATTGGGGATCGTCGAGTTCCTGTGCGAGGTTCTCAACCAGAACCGCGAACTCGTGATGCGGCAGAGGAACTTTTGCTTCCTGCGCCGTAGACCTGACGACGCCATCGCGCCATGATCGTCTTTCGCGCGGCATTCCGGCGGGACGGCATCGGCTTCGAGACGACCCATTGCGCGCCGCCATCGCGCTCGAACGCATCCATGTGTTCGACCCGGACCGAGGGCGGAACCCTTGCGGCGAGCCGCGCCGGGCCTGCGTCGCGGTTCCGCCATCGCCCCGCGCGCAGGACCGACGAGACTAAAGGACGAAGACCATGCGCAAATTCAAGTGGAAAGTCGTCAAAACACTTGGGCTTGAAACCTTGGTCTGGAATGCGGAATGGGCTTCCGGTCGTTGGGACTACCTGGATTCCATGAAGCAAGATTCGCTCGAGATCGTCAGAAAATACGCTAGAAATGGTCGTATAGTTGAACTGGGTTGCGGCAGCGGCGGATTAATCGACCAAGTGGGCGTTTCCTATTTTAGTCATTACCAGGGGTTCGACATTTCTCGGAGCGCCGTTCGTCGCGCGCGCGCCAGAAATTTGGAGCGTTGCGAATTTCAGGTCGGCAAAATGCAGGAGGCGGCCTTCGGCGTCGCCGATCTCATAATCGTTCAGGAAGCTCTCTTTTATCTCGAAGAGAGTGAGCAACATGCCTTGATAAACAAGTGCGTCGGACGATTGTCGCCGGGCGGCGCCTTTTACGTGACCGTACACGACGCGAGCCAGTTCGCGCCGCTGATCGCGGCTGTGCGCCAATCCGGCAAGGTCATGGAAGAGCGGTTCGTAAAGGCAGATTCGAACGAGTTCGTCCACCTGGTCGTTTCGCCGGAGCGCGCGTGATAGTCTATTTCGAAGACATCGTGATCGGCGAGAAGAGTCTGCTCGGCTCGCATCTGTTCACGCGCGAAGAAATCATCGCCTTCGCGACGCAATGGGATCCGCAGCCGTTTCATGTCGACGAACAGGCCGGCCGCGCCTCGATCTTCGGCTCGCTCTGCGCTTCGGGCTGGAACACGGGCGCCGTGGCGATGCGCCTGATCGTCGATGCGCGCAAGGCGTTTGAGGACGAGCGGCGCGCCCGGGGCGAGACGACGCCGCCGCTCGGCATGTCGCCGGGCATGCGCAACATGCGCTGGCCGGTTCCGACCCGGCCGGGCGACGAACTGACTTACTTCTCCGAATTGCTCGACAAGCGCGAGACGAAACGCGCGGAATGGGGCCTCGTGCATCTGCGCACGACGGGGGTCAATCAACGTAACGAACTGGCGATTTCCTTCGAAAGCTGGGTTTTCGTCGCCAGACGAGGCGCCTGAAGGCGGCGGGCTTGTGTTCGATCCCCTCGACGCACTAGGGTCGCCACGCATTTCGCGCGAGGCGTATCACATGGTAACGGGCCTTTGGCGCGTCGGACTGTTTTCGATCCTCTTCACCCTGGCCGGCTGCGCCGACCGACCCATCGGCAATCTCGTCGAAGTTGGCGCGCGCGATCCCGACGCCTCGAACGTCGACATTCTTGTGGCGACCACCCGGGCCCCGGAGAACGATCCCGCAGGCGTGATGTTCAGCGGCGAGCGGGCGCGCGGGCTCAGGTTCGCCGATATCGTCGTGTCGATCCCTCCCGACTCGAATCGGAAAATCGGCGAAATCCAGTGGCCGGCCTCGGTTCCGGGCGATCCGTCCAAGGATTTCGTCACGACGCGCGCCCAGGTCGTCGACCTGCCAGAAGCGCGCGCCGACTTCGACAAGCGGCTCGACAAATCCGCGACCCATGACGTGCTGCTGTTCGTGCATGGCTACAACACGCGCTTCGAGGAAGCGGTGTATCGTTTCGCCCAGATCGCCCACGATTCGCGCGCCGATGTCGTGCCGGTGCTGTTCACCTGGCCGTCGCGCGGCAAGGCGCTCTCCTATTTCTACGATCGCGAGAGCGCCAATTATTCGCGCGACGCGCTGGAAACGGTGTTGCAGGCGATGGCCGACGACAAGCACGTCGGAAAGATCTCGGTGCTCGCCCATTCGCTCGGCAATTACGTCGCCGTCGAAGCGCTGCGGCAGATGGCGATCCGCAACCGCGGCCTTTCGCCGAAAATCAAGGACGTCATGCTGGCTTCGCCGGACATCGACTTCGACGTGTTCCGGCGCGAGATGGCCGAGATCGAGAAGGACGGCAAGGCGCCGCCGTTCACGCTGTTCGTCTCGCAGGACGACAAGGCCCTGGGCCTTTCCCAGCTCATCGCCGGCGACGAGCCGCGCCTGGGAGCGGTCAATCCCGTCGAACAACCCTATCGCGGCATACTCGAGCAGGCCAATGTCCATGTCGTCGACCTGACGCAAGTCGCCAGCGACGATCCGGCCAACCACGGCAAGTTCGCCACGACCGACGTGGTGCGGTCGATCGGCGCCCGGCTCGCCTCGGGGCAACAGCTCAATGACGGCAAGACCTCGATCGGCGAGAGGTTCGGACAGATCGCGGTCGGCACGGCGACGGTCGCGGCTAAAGCGACGTCGCTCGACTTCGGCGCTTCCGAACCGCCACCGGCGACCCAATGAACCCGGCGCCGATTGCGCTCCCAACGCGCGCCGCGTAAATCTTCGCCCATGACAGAACCCGCCCATCGCCTCGTCATCGCCCTCGCCCAGATTTCGTCTGTCGTCGGCGACATCGAGGGCAATCTCGCCAGGCTCAGGCGCGCGCGCGCCGAGGCCGCCGGCTTCGGCGCCGACCTCGTGCTGGCGCCCGAACTGTTTCTTTCCGGTTATCCGCCCGATGATCTGGTGCTGAAGCCGGCGTTTCAGGAGGCCTGCCGCACCGCCTGCGAGAGTCTTGCGCGCGAAACCGCGGACGGCGGGCCTGCCATTCTCGTCGGCCTGCCCTGGGTCGAGGACGGCGCGCTCTACAACGCCGCGGCGCTGCTCGGCGGCGGACGGATCGAGGCGGTTCGCTTCAAGGTCGATCTGCCCAATTACGGCGTGTTCGACGAAAAGCGGGTGTTCCGCGCCGGCCCGGCGCCGGGACCGTTCGTGTTCAAGGGCGTGCGCGTCGGCGCGCCGATCTGCGAGGACATCTGGGGCCCAGAGCCCGTCGAGTGCATCCACGAGACCGGCGGCGAGATCCTGCTGGTTCCCAATGCCTCCCCCTACGAGCGCGACAAGCTGGCCGTCCGGCTCGCCGTCGCCCGCGCCCGGGTGCGGGAATGCGGGCTGCCGCTGATCTATCTCAATCTGGTCGGCGGCCAGGACGAACTGGCGTTCGAGGGCGCGTCGTTCGCGCTCAATGGCGACGGGACGCTCGTCGCGCAACTGCCGGGCTTCCAGTCGACCGTGGCCAAGACGGTGTGGGAGCGGGGCCCAAACGGCTGGCGTTGCGTCGAGGCGCCGATGGCGTCTGTCGAACAGGGCGACGAGGGCGACTATCGCGCCTGCGTGATGGGCCTGCGCGACTATGTCGACAACAACCGCTTTCCCGGCATCGTGCTGGGGCTTTCCGGCGGCGTCGATTCGGCGCTGTGCGCGGCGATGGCGGTCGACGCGCTGGGGCCCGGCCGCGTGCACGCGGTGATGCTGCCCTACAAATACACCTCCTCGGAATCACTGACCGATGCCAGCGCCTGCGCGAAGGCGCTCGGCATTCGCTACGACACCATCGGCATCGGCGAGGCGGTGGAAAGCGTCGAGCGCGCGCTGGCGCCCATGTTCTCAGGGCGGCCACGCGACATCACGGAGGAGAACATTCAGAGTCGCGCCCGCGGCCTGATCCTGATGTCGATCTCCAACAAATTCGGCGCGATGGTGGTGACCACCGGCAACAAGTCGGAGATGTCGGTCGGCTACGCCACGCTCTACGGCGACATGAACGGCGGCTTCAATCCGATCAAGGACCTCTACAAGATGGAGGTGTTCGCGCTGAGCGCCTTGCGCAACCGCTGGAAGCCCTGCGACGCGAAGGGCCCTGACGGCGAAGTGATCCCGGGCGCCATAATCACTAAGCCGCCGAGCGCGGAATTGCGCGACAACCAGAAGGACGAGGACTCGCTGCCGCCCTACCCTGTGCTCGACGGCATTCTCAACCGCCTCGTCGAAATGGAGATGCGCGTCGCCGACGTGATCGCCGAGGGGTTCGATCCCGACACGGTCAAACGCGTCGAGCGCCTGCTCTATCTCGCCGAGTACAAGCGTCGACAGTCGGCGCCCGGGGTGAAGGTCGGCGCCAAGAACTTCGGTCGCGACCGGCGCTATCCGATCGTCAACCGCTTCCGCGATCCCGGCTTGCCGGCCCGGATCCCCGAGGCGTCGCTGGGCCCTGACAAGAGCCGAGGCTCCAGCGAGCGGTTCGAGGAATGAATTGGCTAAGGAGACGTTAACCCCGTCCCTAACTTTGCGCCGATCATTGGCTCAAAATGACCAAGGCCCTGTTATAGTTTCCTCTCAGTGAACGTCCCGGCGCGCCGGCGCTGGGCGGGAACTTAACTCTTTCAGCCTCGAGCGCGCTTCGGGGAGACTATGGGCATGGCTTTGTTTTCCCCTCGAACGTCAGGTCCGGCCGTCGTCGCCGACGACGCCACGCTGCTCGACGCGGTGGAAGGTTTCCTGGCTACGGGCGCCTATCCGCATGTGCTGCCGGACTGGCTGGAGCGGCGTTTCGAACGGGACATCGGGCCGGTCGCGGGTCAATGGCTGGCGCAGGACGCTTACAAGGCCGCGATCGTCTACAATCTGCTCGTGTTCGTAGACTGGGCGCTGGCGCCTGACGTCACCTATATCGCCTGCCTGTTGCATCTCGGAATCGTCACGCCGCTGATGCTGTTCATCGCCAGGGAATTGCGGCGCGCCCCGACGCCGCGGATGCGCCAATGCGTAGGCGCCGCGATTCCGTTGATGATGGTGGCGCATATCGTCGGGCTGTATTTGCTCAGTCAGGCGCCGTCGGCTTCGACCTATCTGTATTTCGTCACCATAGTCGCGATGTTCGCCAATGTGACGTTGAGACTCGACACGCGGGCGGCCGGATGTGCGTCGGTGGCGGCGCTGTTGCTGCTGGCGTTGGCGCAAATCCTCTCGGGGCGTGTTCCGCTCGGCCTCTCATCGCTGCAATGTTTCGCGTTGGCGCTCGGCTCGCTCGTGGCGTTGGACGGCAATTTGAGCCGCGACCGCGCACTTCGTCTTCACTACGTGCAGACCTTGCGCGACTCCTTGCGCATCGCCGCCAACGCTAGCGAAGCGCGCCGTGATCCGCTCACCGGCCTCGCCAACCGACGCCGCCTCGAGGAAGCCGCCTCGAGGATCTGGCGCGAGGCTTCGCGCTCGGGCGCCGTCACGGTCGCGGCGGTGTTGTTCGACGTCGACCGTTTCAAGGCGTTCAACGATCTGCACGGCCACCTGGCCGGCGATCTCTGTTTGAAGCGGATCGGCGAAGCCGCCGCCGCTGTCATCAACGAGCGTGAAGCCGTTCTTGCCCGCTATGGCGGCGAGGAATTCCTGCTGCTCGCGCCGCGATTGAGCCTCGACGAAGCCCTGGCCGTCGCCGAAAGATTGCGGGCGAAAATCCTCCATCTCGATATTCCCGGCGATGACGGCCGCGTGTCGGCGAGTTTCGGCGTCGCCTGCGTCGAGGCCCCACACGAGAGCTTTTCCGCGCTGGCCGGCGCGGCCGATGTCGCTCTCTATGCGGCCAAGCGCACCGGCCGAAACCGCGTCGTCTCGGCGGCGAACAACGAACGCCGGTTCGCTATTCAGCAGCAGCCGCCACGACAGGAGGTCGGGAATAGTTTAGGATAGGCGCCAACCAGCGCTCGGCCTCCTCGACCGACATTCCCTTGCGCGCCGCATAGTCTTCGACCTGATCGCGCTCGACCTTGGCGACGCCAAAATAATGCGCGTCCGGGTGCGAGAAATAGAGGCCGGAGACCGACGAACCCGGCCACATCGCGAAGCTCTCGGTCAGGCTGACGCCGGCGCGAGACTCGGCTTCGAGCAGGCGGAACAGAGTCGCCTTCTCCGTATGGTCGGGCTGCGCCGGATAGCCCGGCGCGGGGCGAATGCCGCGATAAGTCTCCGCCAACAACTCTTGCGGCGTCAGGGTCTCGTCCGGCGCGTACCCCCAGAACGCGCGGCGCGTGCGCGCATGTAAAAACTCGGCGAGGGCTTCGGCGAAGCGGTCGGCGAGCGCCTTGACCAGAATCGAAGAGTAATCGTCGTTGGCGCGCGCGAATCGCTTGGCTATCTCGTCGTCTTCGCTGCCCGCGGTGACGACGAAGGCGCCGACGTAATCGGCCGGGCCGCCGCGCGGCGCGACGAAATCGGATAGCGCAAGATTGGGACGGCCGTCGCGCTTCGTCAGTTGCTGGCGCAAGGTGTGGAAGGTCGCGAGACGGGATTTGCGCTCGTCGTCGGCGAACACGTGGATGTCCTCGCCGTCGGCCTCGGCCGGCCAGAAGCCGACCACGGCCTTAGGGTGGAACCAGCGCTCGGCGACGATCGTTTGCAGCATCGCCTGCGCGTCGGCGAACAATTGCCGCGCCACGGCGCCTTGGCGCTCGTCCTCCAGAATCTGAGGGTAGCGGCCCTTGAGCTCCCAGGTCTGGAAGAACGGCGTCCAATCGATGTAGGGAACCAGTACGCTCAAATCGGAGACGTCGAGCGTTCGCGCGCCGAAAAATTTCGGCCGCGTCGGCGAGCAGGCGCTCCAATCCAGCTTCAGCGCATTGGCCCGCGCTTTTTCCAGCGACAGTCGGGTCTTGTCCAACTCGTTGCGCGCATGCGCGGCGGCGACGGCGCGATATTCGGCGCGTATCGTCGCGGCATAGGCGTCGCGCGCCTGCGGCGACAACAGTGCGCCCACCACGCCGACGGCGCGGCTCGCGTCGTTGACGTGAACGATCGGCGCCCGCGAGTAGCGCGGTTGGATCTTCACCGCGGTGTGCACGCGGCTCGTCGTGGCGCCGCCGATCAACAGCGGAATGTCGAAACCCTCGCGCTCCATCTCTGATGCGACATAGGCCATCTCCTCGAGCGACGGCGTGATAAGGCCGGAAAGCCCGATCGCGTCGACCTTCTGTTCGCGCGCAACGCTGAGGATCTTCGAGGCCGGCGTCATCACGCCGAGATCGATGATCTCGTAGTTGTTGCAGGCGAGCACGACGCCGACGATGTTCTTACCGATGTCGTGGACATCGCCCTTGACGGTGGCGAGCAGGATTTTTCCCGCGTTCTTGCGCTCCGTGCCGCCGTTGGCCTGTCGCTCGGCCTCCATGAACGGCAACAATATCGCCACCGCTTGTTTCATCACCCGCGCCGACTTGACGACCTGCGGCAGGAACATTTTTCCCGCGCCGAACAGATCGCCGACGATGTTCATGCCGTCCATCAGCGGCCCTTCGATCACGTTCAAAGGCCGCCCGAGTTTTTGCCGCGCCTCTTCGGTGTCGGCTTCGACGAACTCGCCGATGCCGTTGACGAGGGCGTGAGCGAGGCGCTTTTCCACCGTCGCCTCGCGCCAGGAAAGGTCGGCGCCCTTGAATTGCTTCTCTGGGCCGCCGCGGAAGCGCTGGGCGATTTCCAGCATGCGCTCGGTCGCGTCGGGGCGCCGGTTGAGCACCACGTCCTCGCAGGCCTCACGCAATGCCGGCTCGATCGTCTCATAGACGGCAAGCTGTCCGGCGTTGACGATGCCCATGTCCATGCCGGCCTGGATCGCATGGTAGAGAAACACCGCATGCATCGCCTCGCGCACCGCCTCGTTGCCGCGGAACGAGAACGACAGGTTGGATACGCCGCCGGAAATATGGCTGTGCGGGCATTTTTCGCGGATCTGACGGCACGCTTCGATGAAGGCGACGCCATAGCCATTGTGCTCCTCGATGCCGGTCGCGATGGCGAAGATGTTGGGATCGAAAACGATGTCCTCGGGCGGAAAATCGACCTCTTCGGTGAGGATTTTATAGGCGCGCTGGCAGATCGAGACCTTGCGCTCCAGCGTGTCGGCCTGTCCCTGCTCGTCGAAGGCCATCACCACGACCGCCGCGCCATAGGCGCGCACCAGACGCGCCTGACGCACGAACTCGGCCTCGCCTTCCTTCATCGAGATCGAATTGACGATGCCCTTGCCCTGCACGCATTTCAGGCCGCCCTCGATCACCGAGAATTTCGACGAATCGATCATCACGGGAACCCGCGCGATGTCCGGCTCGGAGGCGACGAGGTTGAGGAACTCGATCATCACGCGCCCCGAATCGATCAACCCCTCGTCCATGTTGACGTCGACGATCTGCGCGCCATTGGCGACCTGATCGCGCGCCACGACCAGCGCACCGGAATAATCGCCCGCCGTGACCAGCTTGCGGAATCTCGCCGAGCCCGTGACATTGGTGCGCTCGCCGACATTGACGAACGGAATGTCCTTGCCGAGCGTGAACGGCTCCAGGCCCGAAAGCCGCATCAGCCGCGGCGGCGCGGCCGGAACCCTCGGCGCGATGCCCTCCACGGCCTCTGCAATGGCGCGGATATGCGCAGGGGTCGAGCCGCAGCAGCCGCCGACGACATTGACCAGGCCGGAGCGCGCGAATTCGGCGATCTGCCGCGCCATCTCATCCGGCGTCTCGTCATACAGGCCGAAAGCATTGGGCAGGCCGGCGTTGGGATAGGCGCAGACGAGCGTGTCGGCGATGTCGGAGATTTCGACCAGATGCTCGCGCATCGCCGCCGCGCCGAGCGCGCAATTCAGCCCGATCGAGATCGGCCGCGCGTGGCGCACCGAATACCAGAACGCCGTCGGCGTCTGGCCCGAGAGCGTGCGCCCCGAGCGGTCGGTGATGGTGCCGGAAATCATCACCGGCAAGCGGATCCCGCGCTGCGTAAAAACGCTTTCGCAGGCGAAGATCGCCGCCTTGGCGTTCAACGTGTCGAAGATGGTCTCGATGAGGATGAGATCGGCGCCGCCGTCGATCAGGCCGACGATCTGCTCCTGATAGGCTTCGCGCAAATCGTCGAACGAGACGGCGCGATAGCCGGGATTGTTGACGTCGGGAGACATCGACGCCGTACGATTGGTCGGCCCCAGCGCCCCCGCGACGAACCGCCGCCGCCCATCCAGGCGCTCGGCCTTGAGGGCGGCGCGGCGCGCCAGCCGCGCGCCGTCGCGATTGAGTTCGTAGACGCATTCCTGCAGGCCGTAATCGGCCTGGGCGATGCGCGTCGAGGAAAAAGTGTTGGTCTCCAATATGTCGGCGCCGGCGATGGCGTAGGCGTAGTGAATGTCTTCGATCGCCCGCGGCCTGGTCAGCGTCAGAAGGTCGTTGTTGCCTTTCTGATGGCAATCGCAACCCTCGAACCGCTCGCCGCGATAGTCGCCTTCTTGCAGACTGAGCGTCTGGATCTCGGTGCCCATGGCCCCGTCGAGCACCAGGATACGCTTTCGCGCCTCGGCGAGCAGCGCGGCGGCGCTGTCGGCGTGAGGGGCCGCGCTGGCGAATTCGGCGTCAAGATCGGCATCGGTCATCGGGCGGGCCTCAAGAAATCGGACATAACCACATAAAGATATCTTTATGTAATTTCAAGTCCGATGCTTGGCCGCGATCGGGCGGCTTTCTGCGCGCGAACGACCGCGTTTTTTCAAACCCCTGACGCGCGACGTCCTCAAAGCAGGCCGGGATAGGCGCCGCCATCGATCAGCAGGTTCTGGCCGTTGATGTAGCTGGCCTGCGCGGAGCAGAGAAAGGCGCAGGCCGCGCCGAATTCCTCGGGGCGGCCGAAACGGCGCGATGGATTGCCTGAGCGAATTTCCTCGGTGACGGCGCCGACCTCTCGCCCTGTACCTTTCGCCAGCGCCTGCAAATTGGATTTGAGCCGATCCGTGTCGAACGTGCCCGGCAACAGGTTGTTGATCGTCACATTGTGCTCGGCGACGGTGCGCGCGAGGCCGCCGACGAAACCGGTGAGGCCCGCGCGCGCGCCGTTCGACAGGCCGAGGAAGCCAATGGGCGCCTTCACGGCGTGCGAAGTGATGTTGACGATCCGCCCGAACTTGCGCTCGATCATGCCGTCGACCGTCGCCTTGATCAGTGCGATGGGCGCCAGCATATTGGCGTCGATCGCCTTGATCCAGTCCTCGCGGTCGAACTTGCGGAAATCGCCGGCGGGCGGCCCTCCGGCATTGTTGATCAGAATGTCGGGCGAGCGGCAGGCGTCGAGCAATCGGCGCCGTCCGTCCTCCGTCGTGACGTCGGCCTCGACCGGCGTGACCTTCGCGCCGGTCTGTTCGGCAATTTCCCGCGCCGCCGCCGCGAGAAGTTCGGGACGGCGCGCCGCGATCACGACGTCGACGCCTTCGCCGGCAAGCGCCAGCGCGCAAGCCTTGCCGAGACCGAGGCTCGCCGCGCAGACGATGGCGGTGCGGCCGCGCAAATTGAAATCCATGGTTCAATCCTTCGCCGCGTTGGGAAGCGCGAGCCCCGAAGGCTTTGCGCCCCACATGCAGAAGCTCGTCGGTTCGAAGCCGAATTGGCGCGGCCGATGCTTGGACTCGTCGTCGATTTCATCGACACCGACCGAATATTCGAACACCACGCCGTCGGGCCCCTTGAAATACAGGAAGCGGGCGCCGGACGTGGGATGCCGCCCGGGACCAAACACGATCGGCACCTGTTTCTCGCTCAGCAGATAATAGGAGCGCATCACGTCGTCGCTGCTGGCGACCTGATGGTTGATATGCTGAAGGCCCGGTTTGGGCGCGCGCACCAGCGCGATCGTGTGATGGATCGCGTTGACCCGCATCAGCGGGATATCGCCGATGCGATCGCTCACCCGGGCGTTGCAGACTTGCGTCCAAAACGCCTCATCGCGCACGGGATCGGTGGAGTTCAGCCCGACATGGCTGAAGCCGGTGATCCCGCAATCGCGGGTCGGGAAATAACGCTTGCCGCTGCGTTCGGGGCGCACGACCAGTTCGATGCGGTTTCCTGTGGGATCGTCGAAAGCGATGAAGGCCTTGGCCTTGCGCTTGCCCGCTTCCTCGCGCGTGCCCAGGATGACCCTGTGATTGAGCCGCTCCAGCGTCGCCGCCGCCTCCTGCAAGCTCGCCTCGTCGCCGATCTCGAAACCGACCGCCTGCTCGTTGGGATCGCCCAAGCTATAGCAGAGCGTGTGCGCGCGGTCGTCGGAGCGCAGATAGAGCGCGCCGCGGCTTCGCTCGGCGACTTGCAGGCCCAGCACGCCGGTCGCGAAGGCCTCCGCCATTTCGAGATCGGCCGTGCCCAGCCGCACGTAGCAGACGTCCTCGAGCTTGATCATATCAGGGCTCCTTCGTTCAGGGCTGCGAGTTCCGGAACGCCCTCGGCGCGGCTGCCCCAGTCGCACAACGATTCCGCCCTCAGCGCGAATTGCCGCGGCGAGCGCGGCCTGTCGCCGCGCCGCGCCATTCCGGCGGCATAGGCGTAGACGAGGCCGTCGGGACCCAGGAAACGGACGAACATCTGTTGCGAAGTGGGTTCGCGGCCCGGTCCCTGGACGATTTTGATCTGTCGTTCGGCGAGGAAATAATGCCCGCGCATCACGTCGTCGAGCCCGCCGACCTCGAAACCGAGATACAACGGCCCTTTGCCTTTCGACGGATGGATCGCGATGCGGTGATGCGCGGCGTCGATCGCGAGATAGGCGATCTCGCCGACGAAGTCGGCGGCCTCGGCCCCGAGCGCGCGCCAGAAGCGCAGATCGCCCTCGATATCCGTCGAACGCAGGCCGACGCTGGAAAAACCCTGAACGCCGGCATCGCGAGCGCCGTAGAAGCGTCGCCCGCTGCGCTCGGGGCGCGCGACGATGTCAATCGCGTTGCCCGTCGCGTCGCGCGCCAACAAGGCCGCCTGCGCATTGCGAGTTCGGCTCTCACCGGAACTGGCGCGACGCACCGAAAACCCCGCTTTGGCCAAGCGAGACAACGATCCGTCGAGCGCCGCCTCGTCCCAGGCTTCGAGGCCGAGGCTCGGCTCGATGGCCGCGGCGAAGATCAGCGAGCGCGAACGGTCATCGACGCGAAGGGCGATCTCGCCGCCGGATTCGCCCGCGCGCATCAGGCCCACGATCTGCTCGGCGAACCGCGCGCTTTCCTGCGGGTCGCTGGCGGCGATCCGCGCATAGGCCAAGCCGGCCAGCGGCGACGAAGCGACGGTCATGCGACGTGGCCCCTTCTCAGCGCGGGATCGGCGAGAAAGGCTTCGACCATCCGTCGCCAAAGCGCGAACAGATGTTCGAACCATTCGGCGTCGTCGTCCCACAGCGTGCGAACCGCCATGCCGCGCACGAGGCCCAGCGTCAGGGCGACGATATCTGCGGCGATCGGCGCGGCGACGCCTCGATCGGCCAGGGCGGCGCTCCAGGCCGCTTCCACCGGGCGCCGCGCCGTGCGCGACACTTCCAGAATTTGGTCTCGTGTCGCGCGATCGGTCGAAGTGGAGAGCACGATGTCGAGCGCGACCTTGAAATGTTCGTTGAAGAAGAACTCGCGCGCATCGGCGATCACGGCGGCGACGAGATCGTCGGGCGGATCGATCGCCGCGGCGCGCGCGCGGCTCAGGGCGCGCGCCTCGTCGAACACATGCGTCAGCGTCGCCACCACGAGCGCGGCCTTGGCCGGGAAATGGTGCAGCATCGCGCCGCGCGAAACGCCGGCGGCATCGGCGACTTCGGCGGTGCGCAACCGGGCGTAACCGCGGGCGCTGATCAGCGTCGCCGCCGCCGCCAAGATACGGGCGCGGGTTTGCGTGCTTCGCTCCGACTGGGTTCGACGCAAGCCGCTGGGGACGTTGCGCGCCTTCGCCGCCGGCTCGGCTTTTGCGCGTCTGGGTTTCGACGATATCGCGCTCATCTGAGTTCCTACAGCATCGTGCTGCCGCCGTTGACGCTGATGACCTGTCCGGTCACGAACGCCGCTTCGGCGGAGGCGAGATAGCTGACCATGGACGCGACTTCTTCCATCTCGGCCGGCCGGCCGACCGGTATGACGCTGACGAACTTGGCGGCGAGTTCCGGATTTGTCGCGACGATCGCCTGCATCTGCGGCGTGTTGACGGCGCAGGGGGCGACCGTGTTGACAGTGACTCCATCGCGGGCAAATTCGCGCGCCATGCCCGTGGTGAGCCCATGCACGCCGCCCTTGGCGGCGTTATAGGCCGCGTGGTCCCAAAGACCGTTGCGCACGGAATCCGCGCCGATGTTGATGATGCGGCCGAACCCGGCCGCGCGGAGAATCGGCGCCGCGCGCCACGAGCACCAGAGGGCGGTCCACAGGTTGCGGTCGATGGTTTCCTTCAGCGTCTCAGGCGTGTGTTCGGCGAAAGGCCGAATGATGCCGCCGCCCGCATTGTTGACGAGGATATCGAGCCGCCCGAACGCGGTGATCGCACGGTCGATCGTCGCGGTCGCCACGGTCTCCAACGCCAGATTGCCCGCGACGGTCTCGACCCGCCGCCCATGAGCCGCCTCGAGCCGCCTGGCCGCGCTCTCCAGGCCATTCTCGTCGAGGTCGGCGATGACGAGGCTCGCTCCGTCGCGCGCCAGCCGATCGGCGATCACGTATCCTAAGCCCTTGGCGGCGCCCGTCACGACGGCCGTTCTGCCTCCATGTCGCAAAGCTTCGCTCATAATATGATGCTCACGCGGCCCTGGGGACGCAGCCCGTCGGTGTCGAGCAGGCAGCGCTTGTCGCGGATTCGGAAGCTGCCGCCCTTGAGCGCGAGCCTGTAGCGGCTGCTGCCGAAATAGGTGTCGGTCACGCCGTCCTTGGTGCGGTAGACGAGGAAGGCCGAACTTACGAGAAGCTCGTCCTCGTGGCGCTCGCGAATGCGCACATTGGTGATGAAATGCCGCGTGCGCGAATGCGGAAACTCGACATGAGCGGTGCGCTTCATCAGTCGCTTGACGCGCTCGCTGAGACGAAAGCGATCGTCGGCGACATAGAACAGGCTGGTGTCGGGCGAGGCGTTGGCCGGCAGGTCCGTCGCCGGCACCGAATAGGTCGCGTCCTCGGTGAACAGTTCGAGCCATTCCGGCAATCGCCACTCGTCGAGCAGATCGGCCTCGAGGAACAGGAAGTCCTCGACATCGGCGCGCGAGATCTGGTCCATGGGCGCGCTCCTCATGCCGTCGCGCCGAAGATTCGGCGGTTCCATTCGGTCCAGAAGGCGCGCATCTGCAACTCGTCGTCGTAAGCAGGGATCTCCTTGCCCATGCCCTTGGAAATGTCGTTCCATTTGGCTTCGGCCGAGTTGCGGAATCCCTTCTGGCATTGCTCGAGCGCCTCGACGTCGTCGGGCGTCGCGAAGCCGCCGGGGCCGAGGAATTCGAGGAAGTTGAACAGCCGGTATTTGCGCGCCCAGGCGCTCTCTTCCGACGGCGCCAGCGCCCAGGCGCTGATCGCCATATAGTCCGTCTCGACGGGATAATAAGTGCGCACCGTCACGGCCATGATGTCGTTGATGACGAGGTTGGGGAAGATGAAGAGGTTGCGATTGTAGTCGGCAATCCGCGCCGCGCGCTGTTCGCCATAGCGCTCGACGAGGCTGGCGCGTAGTCGCTCGACTTCGGTCTTGCCGGCCTCGCCCCAGGCGGGAATCCATTGCGCGACCGGACGGCCCCACGGCGCGCGATATTCGAGCACCGCGTGACCGCCGCCCAGATCGTGCGCCCGGCCGTTGAAGCCGACCTGAGCGAGCCCGCCCGAAGTGTTCCTGAGATAGTCGAGATAGGTCGCGTGGGTCGTGACGGCGTGGTACCCGTCGACGGAATTCTCCGTCAGCAATTTCCAGTTGGCGCGGATCGAATATTCCTGCGAACCGCTGACGATGCGCATGCCTTGCGTCGACTGATCGCAGATGACGTCCAGATATTCCTTCGCGTTACCGAGATAGTCGGCGAGGCTTTCAATCCGGGCGTCGAAGCAAACGAAATGCAGGCCGTTGTAACTTTCATGGCGCGGGGCCGGGGACATGCTCGATCCCGGCCGGTCCTTGAAATCATCGGGGTAGGATTCTTTGCCGGGGAAGCTGCGCAATTTGCCATCGAGGCCGAACACCCAGCCGTGATAGAAACATTGGAACGCCTTGGCGTTGCCGTGTTTCTCGCGGCAGACCTGGGCGCCCCGATGCGGGCAGGTGTTGAGCAAAGCCGAAATCGCGCCGTCGGCGCCGCGCGCGAACAGCAGGCTGCGGCCGCCGACCTGACGGGTGAGGAAATCGCCGGGTTGCGGCAATTCCGACTCGTGGCCGAGATAGAGCCAGCATTTGTCGAAGATCTCGCGCCGCTCGCCGTCCAAAATCGCGGCGTCGACGAATGTCTGACGTGAGACGCGGAACACGCGTCTCGACGCGTCGACGTCCAAGGCGGCATGCAATTTCGTCGCCATTCCCATGGACCGGCTCCTCCCTGCCGTTCGCGGATTCGAGCCCGTCTGGCGACCGCAGCATAGAAACAGTCCAGACGGCTTGTAAAGACTTTCGTGAACATGCTAACCAATATTTTACGCGCGCAATGACGCGCCCGCAGGGAGAGACGCTTGGACGGGCCCATCGACGCCCACACCCATTTCGTGCCTCGCACATTTCCGAGCGCCGGCGGACGCGACGCGCGCTGGCCGTCGATCGCCATTGCGGGCGATTCCGCGGCGGTGACGATCGGCGGCAAGCTATTTCGCGCCATCGACTCGCGTTCCTGGGACGCGGATCGCCGCCTCGACGACATGGCGGCGGACGGCATCGAGACTCAAGTCGTGTCGCCGATGCCGGAATTGCTCTCCTATTGGTTTTCCCCGCAAGATGGCGACGCCTTCGCCGAGCACGTCAACGAGGCCATCGCCGAGCTCTGCGCCCGCCGTCCTGGGCGCTTCATCGGCCTCGGCATGGTCCCGCTGCAGGACCCGGCGCTGGCGGCGCGTCGGTTGGAGGCGGTCAAGGGGTTCGGACTGCGCGGCATCGAGATCGGCAGTCACGTCAACGGCGTTCCGCTCGGCGATTCCCGGCTCGACGAATTTTACGCGGCGGCGGAGGCGGCCGAGCTTTGTCTGCTCGTGCATCCGCTGCATCCCGCGGGGCTCGAACGCATGGCCGGCCTGGCGCCGCTCGCCGCGGTGGCCGCCTTTCCGTTGGAGACCGCGCTCGCCGCGACCGCGTTATTGACGCATGGCGTGACCGAGCGCTTCCCGCGGCTGAAGTTCCTGCTGAGCCACGGCGGCGGCGCGTTGCCCTGGATATTGCCGCGGCTTTGCGCCACCCGTTCGCTCGATCCGGCGCTTTCCGATCTGTTCCCCAACGATCCCCGCGCGATGGCGCGCAAGATGTTCTATGATTCGATCCTCTACGAGGATGCTGCATTGCGATTTCTTGCTCAGAGCGTGGGCGCCGACAACATCGTCGTCGGTTCGGATTATCCGTTCACGATCAAACAACCCCGTCCCTCGGAGTTCACGGAGCGCGCGCTTGGAATCAGCCAAGGCGCCTTGCGCGCCAACGCCGTTCGCTGGTTGGGCGCATGAAATCCCATTACGCCTATCCGCAATCCTGCTCGCTGGGTCCGCTCCCGCCGCGCACGCCGGCGCGACCCGATCCGCAAGTGCCGCGCGAGCCCAAGCTCGGCGCGGCGCAATGGGGCATGATCGGCGCGTTCTACGTCTATGTCGGGGGTTCGCGCAACGATCCGGCGTTCGGGATGTTCGCTATCGAAATCTCGCTGCAGCGCCTGTCCAACCAAAGGGCGCGTGTAGAGATTTATGCGATCGCGGACGGCTATCAGCGCGGCGGCGCGCTGGGTTCGCAACATCCGCTGACGATCTCGCTGAAACACGGCGATCGCGTCGCCGCCAGCTTCGTCTGGCTGTTTCCCAACATTGTGGACGGCGTCGCCGACCCGATGAGTTTTTCGCGCGACATAGATCTCGCGCAGGACGCGGGCGTGGATCGCATCGAACTCGCCCTCGCGGGCGATTGAGTCCGCTCGGAGAAGGCGATGGAACTGGACGACAAATACCGGCTCGACGCCGAGAGCTTCTATCTCACCGGCACGCAGGCGCTGGTGCGCCTGCCGTTGATGCAGCGCGAGCGCGACCGGGCGGCGGGCCACAACACCGCGGGCTTCATCTCCGGCTATCGTGGCTCGCCGCTCGGCAATTACGACAACGCGCTCTGGAAGGCGAAAGCGGTCCTGCAGGCGCATGACGTCGTCTTCTCGCCCGGCCTCAACGAAGACCTCGCCGCGACCGCGGTTTGGGGCAGCCAGCAGGTCGGCCTGTTTCCGGGCGCAAAGGTCGATGGGGTGTTCGGAATCTGGTATGGCAAGGGGCCGGGCGTCGACCGCTCCGCCGACGCGCTGAAACACGCCAATTCGGCGGGAACGTCGAAATTCGGCGGCGTGCTGGCGCTCGCCGGCGACGATCACGGTTGCCAATCCTCGACGCTGGCGCATCAGAGCGAACAGATATTCGCTGCGGCGATGATGCCGGTCATCAACCCGGCGAGCGTGCAGGACTATCTCGATCTCGGCCTCCTCGGCTTCGCGCTGTCGCGGTTCTCCGGCTGCTGGGTCGGCTTCAAGACGATCTCCGAGACGGTCGAGAGTTCGGCGTCATTGCGCCCCGACCGGGCCGGACCCGAGATCGTCATTCCCGATGATTTCCTAATGCCGCCCGGCGGGCTTGGCATTCGCTGGCCCGACCCGCCGCTCGACCAGGAACGCCGGCTGCACGGCGCCAAGATGCGGGCGGTCGCCGCCTTCGCGCGTGTAAACGCGTTCGATCGCATCACCCTCGACAGCGCCGCGCCGCGCCTTGGCCTGCTTGCGACCGGCAAGGCCTATATGGATCTGCGACAAGCCTTGGAGGACCTGGGGCTCGATGACGAAGCCGCGCGGCGGCTCGGGTTGCGGATCTACAAGGTCGGTCTCGCCTGGCCGTTGGAAGAGGCCGGCGCGCGGCGGTTCGCGGCGGGGCTGACGGACATTCTCGTCGTCGAGGAAAAGCGCGGCTTCATCGAGGATCAACTGGTCCGCATCCTCTACAATACCGAAGCAGCGCGACGCCCGGGCGTCGTGGGCAAGCGCGACGAAATGGGCGCGCCGCTGCTGCCGAGCGAGGGCGAATTGACGCCGACGATGGTCGCCAGCGCGCTGTTGTCGCGCCTCCGGCGGCTCGGGCATCACGCGCCGGAGTTGGAACAACGCTTGGCGCGGCTGGAATTGCTGGAACGCGTCGCCGCTTCCGGCGCGGTGAAGATGCAACGCACGCCGTTCTTCTGCTCGGGTTGCCCGCACAACAGTTCCACCAACATCCCCGAGGGCAGCCGCGCGATGGCGGGCATCGGCTGCCACGGCATGGCTCTTTACGTGCCCAGTCGCCGCACGGCGACCATCACGCATATGGGCGCCGAGGGGGCGAACTGGATAGGACAGGCGCCCTTCACGCGCGAGCCGCACGTCTTCCAGAACATGGGCGACGGCACCTACACCCATTCCGGTCTGCTCGCCCTGCGCGCCGCCGCCGCCGCGGGCGTAAACATCACCTACAAGATCCTCTACAACGACGCCGTCGCGATGACCGGCGGCCAGCCCGCCGAGGGCGGACTGACGGTCGGCCAGGTCGCGCATCAGGTCGCCGCTGAGGGCGCGCAGCGGGTCGCCATCGTCTCCGACGAGCCGCAAAAATATCCGCCGCGCGGCTATTTTCCCGCTGCCGCGACGATCCACCACCGGCGCGATCTGGACGCCGTGCAACGGGACTTGCGCGAAATCGAGGGGCTGACGGCGCTGATCTACGACCAGACCTGCGCGGCGGAGAAGCGGCGCAGGCGCAAGCGCGGGCTCTATCCGGATCCGCCCAGGCGCGCGTTCATCAACAAGGCGGTCTGCGAGGGCTGCGGCGACTGTTCGGTCGCATCGAATTGCATCTCGATCCAGCCGGTCGAGACCGAGTTCGGCCGCAAGCGGCGCATCGATCAATCCAATTGCAACAAGGATTTTTCCTGCGTCGAGGGTTTTTGCCCGAGCTTCGTCACCGTTCACGGCGGCAGGCTCAAGAGCCAGGCGTCACCGGCGCGCGACGCCGGCGACATCGACATGGCGGAGCCGCCGCCGCATGTCTGGGACCGCCCCTACAACATCCTGATCGCCGGCGTCGGCGGCACGGGCGTGATCACGATCGGCGCGCTGATCGCCATGGCGGCGCATCTCGAGGGCAAGGGCTGCACGACGCTCGATTTCACCGGCCTTTCGCAAAAGAACGGCGCCGTGCTGAGCCATGTCCGCATCGCGTTGCGGCCGGAAGAGATCGCGGCGGTGCGCATCGCGCCCGGCGCCGCCGATCTTCTGCTCGGCTGCGACCTCGTGGTTTCCGCGAGCGGCGCCAGCCTGTCGCGGCTTCAGTCGGGCTCGAGCCGGGCTTTGGTCAATGCCGACGTGCTGCCGACCGCCAGCTTCGTCATCAATCCCGACATCGATCTGGAGGGCGAGGCGCTGCGCCGCGCCCTCGGCGACGCCGTCGGCGAGGATCGCCTGACCGTGCTCGACGCGACGACGATCGCGCGGCGCCTCACCGGCGAAGCGATCGGCGCCAACGCTTTCCTGCTCGGCTTCGCCTTTCAAAAGGGCCTCGTGCCTCTGAACCTGGGTTCGCTGATGCGCGCCATCGAAATCAACGGCGCGGCCGTCAAATTGAACAAGGCGGCGTTTTCCTGGGGGCGCGTCGCGGCCGCCGATCCCGAAAGCGTTCGGGTCGCGCTGGCGGGCGCCGGCGAAACGCCGCCGCCGCGCGCGAAAACCCTCGACGAGGCGATCGGCCACCGCGCCGAATATCTCACGCTTTATCAGGACCAGGCCTACGCGGATCGCTATCGGCAATCGGTTCGGGCCGTTCGCGCCGCCGAGCAGGCCGCCCGTTCCGGCTCGACGGAATTGACGGACGCGTTCGCGCGCTCGCTGTTCAAGCTGATGGCCTACAAGGACGAGTACGAAGTCGCGCGGCTGCACTCGGACGGCGCCTTCGCGCGCGAGATTGCCGATCATTTCGAAGGCGATTATCGAGTGAGCTACCATATGGCGCCGCCTTTGCTCGCGCGGCGCGACCCGGTGACAGGCCTGCCGCGCAAACAGGAATTCGGGCCGTGGATGGGCAAGGCGCTCGCCGTGCTGGCGCGGTTGAAATTCCTGCGCGGAACGCCGTTCGATCCGTTTGGCCATTCCGGACACCGCAAGCGCGAGCGTCGCCTGAGGGAGGACTTCGAGGCCGGAATTCTGCGCCAGTGCAAGACCCTCGACGCAGGCGGCCTTTCGGAACTGACCCGCCTTGCATCGCTGCCGCTGGAGGTGCGGGGATTTGGGCACGTCAAGGACAAAGGCCTCGAAGCCTTCTATTCCCGATGGAGCCCCTCGCCGGCCGCGAAAGCCACCTAGGCGCACACCTCGCTGGAATTGGCGCCCTCTGCCGCTTGCGGAATTCGTTCAGACGGGGTCAGGGCAGAGCGATCGCTTCTCCGGCCTCCCGCCGGAGCGCTGAAACAATTGTCCGCGCCGAAAAAATAGCTGATTAGGGCGTCCCGTTCCCGAATGCTGAACCTTGCGCCAATCCGAACGCATATTCGGTCTTCTTTCATGCTGACAGCGGCAATTATCAGCAACTCGTCAAGCGCTATCGATTTTTCTACCCCCGACAGCCGTATTTTTTCACTGACGATCTACGCCCGGCCGCGCGACCCCACAGCGGCGCCGAGGAGCACGCAAACCGTCCGCGCCCGTCAGACGCCTTGCGCCTAAGCGCTTGCGAGCATCCGGTCTTCAGGCAGTTCGTCGGTCACGACATCGAAGCGGACCAGATTGGCGACGCCAAACGCGGTGGTGATCGCCACGTCCGCGGCGTCGCGGCCGCGCGCCATCAGGATGCGGCCGATGCGCGGATGGTTGTGGCGGGCGTCCATCGTGTACCAGCGCCCTTCGAGAAATACCTCGAACCAGGCGCTGAAATCGGGTGGGTTGACGTCGACCGGCACGCCGATGTCGCCGAGATAGCCGGTGCAGTAGCGGGCCGGCACGTTCATCGCGCGGCATAGCGCCACGGCGAGATGGGCGAAGTCGCGGCAGACGCCCGTGGCGTCGCGCAGGCCGTCGCTGGCGCTGCGGAACACACTGGCGTTGAGATAGTCGAAACGGATGTGCCCGTGGACGAAGTCGCAGATCGCCTTGACGCGGCCATAGCCGCCCTGGATGCGGCCGAACCTGTCCCACGCAAATTGCGAAAGGTTGTCGCTGTCGCAAAATCGGCTGGGAACCAGAAACACCAGCACCTCGTCGGGAAGCCGCGACACCGGGCTGAGCGGTGCGTCTACCGGGGTCTCGTCGAGTTCGCCGGAATCGTGGATCACGAATCTGTTGGAAAACGTCACCTGCCCCGGTTGCACGTCGACGCGCGTGACGCGATTGCCGAACAGATCGAGATAGGCGCCCATCGCGTAAGACGGCTGGGAAGTCACGATGTCGGGCGAGCGTAAGTCTCCCAGGCGGGAGGGGTGGATATTGAGATGCAGCAGCATCGAAGTTTGTGCGGGACATTGAAAGCCAATGTCGTAACCGGCGCGTATCAGCATGTTGCCACTCCAGAGCGGTTTCGCCGGCGACCGCCTACTTGGTGAAGCAGAAGCAAGAAGAGTGCCGAAAACGACGCCGCGGTTGGCGACATAAGCGCTTGCCGGCGCATGTCAACGCCGGCAAGCCGAAAACATCTCACGCGCGTTTCAAGTGCTTGAACATCACCGCTCGCGCTTCGTCGTCCATCGCCGCCTTGAAAGTGAACTTTTCCTTCAGCGCATTGGCGCGCGCGGCGGCGGGGCGCGCGGAGATTTCGTCGAACAGACGCTTTACGTTCGGGAACTTTGCCCAAGCGCCGTCGCCGAGAATATAGGGGATCATCCGCGCCCAGCCCCAGACGTCCATGTCGACGATCGAATAAGCATCGCCCACGATATAGGCGCGAGTCTCGAGCCGCTGATCCAGGATCGTATAGTGCCGCTCGACTTCGTACTGGTAACGATTATGAGCATAGGGGATTTTTTCCGGCGCAAAGTGCTTGAAATGTACAGCTTGTCCCGAGAACGGGCCGATGCCGGTCGCCGCGAACATCAGCCACGACAGCAGCTCGCCGCGATGCTCGGCGGACGGCAGGAATTTCCCGGTTTTCTCCGCGAGATAGAGCAGGATCGCGTTGGAATCGAAGATCACTTTACCGTCATCGACGATTGCCGGCACCTTGCCGTTCGGGTTCACCGCCAAAAAATCCGCCGCGAACTGGTCGCCTTTGCGCGTGTCGATCGCGATCGGTTGGTATTCCAGCCCGGTTTCTTCGAGAAACAGCGCCACTTTCGTGGGATTGGGCGAACCGTTGAAATAGAATTTGAGCACCAGGACCTCCCTCGAGCGATTCCCGGCTGTTATAGAGGGGAACATCGGCGACGGGGAGAGCGCGGTTCACCTTTCGTCGACGCGCGGACGCCGTTGCGCGGAGGCCCGGGCGGGGCTTAAGGAGGGATCCGGGGAACGCCATCGGAGTCGCCATGCAGGAATTTGCGCTCGACGCGGATCGCGAAGCCATAAGGGAAATGGCGCGCGCCTTTGCCGACGACAAGATCGCGCCGCACGCGCTGGCGTGGGACGAGGCGAAGCATTTCCCCATCGACGTGATCCAGGAGACGGCGGCGCTCGGCATGGGAGCGATTTACGTGCGCGAGGACGTCGGCGGCTCGGCGATGACCCGGCTCGATGCGGCTATCATCTTCGAGCAGCTCGCCACCGGTTGCCCGGCGGTGGCGGCCTATATCTCGATCCACAATATGTGCGCCTGGATGATCGATTCGTTCGGCTCCGAGGCGCAGCGGCGCAAATTCCTGCCCCCGCTCGCCAGCATGGAACGGCTCGCCAGCTATTGCCTCACCGAGCCGGGCGCCGGCTCCGACGCGGCGGCTTTGCGCGCGCGCGCCGCCCGGGACGGCGACGATTACGTGCTCAACGGCCAAAAACAGTTCATCTCCGGCGCGGGCAACGCACGCGGCTTCTATGTCGTGATGGCGCGCACCAGCGACGACGGCGCCAAGGGCGTCTCGACCTTCCTGATCGAGGCCGGAACGCCCGGGCTCACATTCGGCGCCAACGAGCGTAAGATGGGCTGGAATGCGCAGCCGACCCGCGCCGTGATCTTCGAAAATTGCCGCGTGCCCGCGGAAAATCGGCTTGGGCCGGAAGGCATCGGCTTCAAGATCGCCATGGCTGGGCTGGACGGCGGGCGGCTCAACATCGGCGCCTGTTCGCTGGGCGGCGCGCAATCGGCGCTGGAGAAGGCGCTCGCCTATATGAAAGAGCGCAAGGCGTTCGGCAAACGCCTGGAGGAATTCCAGGCGCTGCAATTCCGCCTCGCCGACATGGCGACCGAACTGGAAGCCGCGCGCACCTTGCTGTGGCGCGCCGCCGGCGCGCTCGACGCGAAGGCGCCGGACGCGACCAAGCTTTGCGCGATGGCCAAGCGCTTCGCCACCGACACCGGCTTCGAAGTCGCCAATCAGGCGCTGCAAATGTTCGGCGGCTACGGCTACCTCTCAGACTATGGCGTCGAGAAGATCGTGCGCGACCTGCGCGTGCACCAGATTCTCGAAGGCACCAATGAAATCATGCGGCTGATCGTCGCGCGCGAGCTGGTCGGCCGCGCCTGAGGAGGAAAGACATGTCGAATATCGCCTTCATTGGCCTGGGCAACATGGGCGGCCCGATGGCCGCCAATCTCGTCAAGGCCGGCCATGCGGTCGCCGGATTCGATCTCGTACCCGCGTCGCTGGAAGCGGCGGCGGCGAGCGGCGTCGATATTTTTGCCAGCGCCGCGGCGGCGGTCAAGGACGCGGACGTGGTCGTCACCATGCTGCCCGCCGGCAGGCACGTCATATCCGTGTGGAGCGAGATCGTCGGCGCCGCCCGGGCGGGCGCGCTGTTCATCGATTCCTCGACGATCGACGTCGAGAGCGCGCGGCGCGCCCATCAGCTCGCCGCCAAGGCGGGCCAGCCTTCGGTCGACGCGCCGGTCTCCGGCGGCACCGGCGGCGCCAAGGCCGGCACGCTCACATTTATGTGCGGCGGCGAGGATGGGGCGTTCGCCAGCGCGAAACCCTATCTCGAGGCGATGGGCAAGCGCATCGTCCATTGTGGCGCGGCCGGCGCGGGTCAGGCCGCCAAGATCTGCAACAACATGATCCTCGGCGCGACGATGATCGCCACGGCCGAGGCTTTTACGCTCGCCGAGAAACTCGGCCTCTCGCACAAGGCGCTGTTCGACGTCGCCTCGACCTCCTCCGGCCAGAGCTGGTCGTTGACGACCTATTGCCCGGTCCCCGGCCCGGTGCCGACTTCGCCTGCCAACAATTCCTACAAACCCGGCTTCGCCGCCGCGCTGATGCTGAAGGATCTGAAGCTTGCCCAGGAGGCCGCCCAGGCCGCCGGCGCCGTGACTCCGATGGGCGCGCAGGCCGCGCAACTCTACGCCCTGTTCAACGCCCAAGGTCACGGAGGCGACGATTTTTCCGGGATCATCAACTTTTTGCGCGGAATGCGCTAGAGCGGCCCTCTCGCGCAAGCGGGCCCCCAGGAGTTCCAGGTTCAAGTGCACGTTCCCTCGCTCGTTTTCCCCTTCATCGCCCCGCCCAAGCCCCTGCAACTGATCGAGGCCGCGCCCGGAATCTTCTGGCTGCGGCTGGCGTTGCCGTTCCGGCTCAATCACGTCAACGTCTACCTGATTCAGGACGGCGACGGGTTCGTCCTGCTCGACACCGGGCTCGACGACGCGGCGACGCGCGAATTGTGGCTGGCGCTGTTTTCCGGGCCTTTGAAGGGCCGGCGGCTCACCGCCGTTCTCGCCACCCATTGGCACCCCGACCATATCGGCCTCGCCGGTTGGCTGGCCGAGCGCCAGGAGGTGAAGATTTTCGCCAGCCAGAGCGAATATCTGGACTCCCGGTGCCTGCGTCTCGACCCGCACGCCCTGGATTCCGACGACTTCCGCAATTACTTCCGCCTGCACGGGTTGGATGGGCCGCTGACCGACATCATGCTCACGCGCGGTCTCGGCTATATCAAGCTGGTCGCGGAACTGCCGCGCACCTACCGCCGCGTCGTCGCTGGCGAGACGCTCGACATCGGCGGGCGCAAGTTCGACGTCCTTACCGGCGGCGGCCATTCGCCCGAGCAGGTGATGCTGTATTGCGAGGAAATCAACGTGTTCCTCAGCGCCGATCAGGTGATGGCGAAGATCACGCCCAACATCAGCGTCGATCCGATGGACCCCGACGGCGATCCGCTCGGCATCTATCTTCGCTCGCTGAAAGAGTTGAAACGCCGCATCCCCGAGGACGCGCTGCTGCTCCCCGGCCACAACCTGCCCTTCACCGGCATCATGACCCGCATCGCCGAGTTGGAGGCGCACCACAAGGCGCGCTGCGAAATCATCGTCCAGGCCTGCCGCGAGACTCCGCATTCCGCCGCCGACATGGTGCCGCTGCTGTTCGGGCGAGGGATCGTGGACCCACACCAGCTGTCGTTCGCGTTCTCGGAGTCGCTGGCGCACGCCAACTATCTGATCCGGCGCGGCGAGTTGGAGGCGATTGAGACCAAGGACGGGGTGACGATGCGGGCGGCGTGAGAGAGTGCTCCAGGCGCTGAGCGCTTCGCTTACAAGAGCTGAGATCGCTTCTTGGTTTCTTGATTTTTCAGTCGCTTGCAAATCGGAAAATTTTCTCCTTCGTTGACGGAGGCGCCGCGATGTTGAATTCGATTGACCCGCATAACGTTATGCGTTATATTACGCCATGATCCGAAGCTTCGCGGACCCTGAAGCAGTGCTGATTTGGGAAGGTCGTCGGAGTCGCAAATTGCCGCCCGACATTCAGGCGGCGGCTTTGAGGAAACTGCGCCTTCTCGATGCGGCGAAAGTGTCGAACGACCTTCGCGCGCCGCCCGGCAATCGGCTCGAGGCGCTCGTGGGGGATCGAGCGGGAAAGTATTCCATTCGCATCAACAACCAGTGGCGCCTATGTTTCACTTGGCGGGAAGGAGCGTCGTTCGATGTTGAAATCGCCGACTATCATTGATCCAGAACTGTTGCCGAATCCCACGCCGGGCGAAATTCTGCTCGAAGATTTCCTGCGCCCGCTCATTATGAGTCAAACCGCGCTCGCGACGCGGCTCCACGTGTCGCCGCGCCGGATCAACGAAATCGTCCTGGGCAAGCGAGCGATTACGGCCGACTCGGACCTTCGCCTGACCCGTTATTTCGGTCTGACGCCCGGTTTCTTCCTCAGCCTGCAAGCCGGCCACGATCTGATGGCGCGCCGTCGCGAACTCGGGTCCGAACTCGAACTCATCGAACCGCGAGTGGCGTGAAAAGCATGTTTGGTCCGGACTTTACTTTGTGAGCAATTGTGAACGGGGTGCCGATGCGGACGGTGCGATGCCGTTTCGGGTGCGGAGCATATTCCGATCAGAGAGGACCGGCTCTTGTCATTACCGCGAATGCGGGAATCCACGGCCAACGCACGTCGTGTCCCTCTGGATCCCCGCATTCGCGAGGATGACATAACAGAACTGGCAGAGCTTAAACCAGCGCCAATGGGATATCGACTTCGCCCACAAATACGCGGAGCCTAAAAACTCCCACTACGACGTCGCCCTCACCCCGTCCAGCCGCCGTCGATCACGTGGATCTGCCCGGTCGTGAACGTGGCGCCGGCGAGGTAGACGACCAACTCGGCGATTTCCTCGGGCTGGCCGATGCGGCCCATCGGCTGTCGCGCGATGAAGGCGGCGCGCGCCGCGTCGAAATCGCCGGTGGCGCGGAGGCGGTCGTGCAGGGACGGGCTTTCGACCGTGCCGGGGCAGATGGCGTTGCAGCGGATGCCCTTGGCGACGAAATCCGCGGCCACCGATTTGGTCAGGCCGATCACCGCCGCCTTCGAGGCCGAGTACGCGAAGCGGTTCGGCACGCCCTTCACGCTGGAGGCCACCGTCGACATGTTGATGATCGCCCCGCCGCCACGCTCGATCATGCCGGGCAGGAAGGCGCGGATCATCCGGTATTGCGCGGTGACATTGAGCCCGAGGGCGAAATTCCAGTCGGCCTCGGAGCATTCGAGGATCGTGCCGGCATGCACGACGCCGGCGCAATTGAACAGAATGTCGACCTTGCCGGCGTATTTGGCGGCGAAGGCGGTGATCGCGTCGGGGTTCAGGACGTCGAGCCGTTCGACACTGATGGCGTCGGAGGCGAGGTCGGCCAGTTTGTCCGCCGCGATGTCGGTGGCGATCACCTTGGCGCCGGCCTGGACGAGCGCCAGAACCGAGGCGCGGCCGATGCCTTGGGCGGCGGCGGTGACCAGAGCCGTTTTGCCGGCGAGCGAAATCGTCATGGCGGCGTTTCCTTCCAAGGTGCGTTGGCCGTCCCATGCCCAAACCCGGCGATCGTTGCAAGCCCGGCGTTGACGGATAACAAGGAATCAGCCTTGCTCGTCGGGCAGGGTTTCGCGGATATAGGCGCGAGGACGCCGGCGGCCCGATTTTGCTGGCGCGCCCGCGCCCGTTGCGCCAAAAGCCGAGGCCAAAGGGAAAAAGATCAGGAGACGCCCGAGCATGTCGCCACACTGGACCGTCGCGATCGGCAATTATCCGCATACGGCGGCGCTGAAATCCGGCGCGGTGCGGTCGGAGGCGCTCGATCTCGAATTCCTGGAAATCAAGCCCGTCAACCGGGCCTTCGCGCCGATGGCGCGCGAACTCAAATTCGACGTCAGCGAAATGGCGATCGCCACTTTTCTCCAGGCCAAGGCCTATGACAAGGCGCTGACCTTGCTGCCGCTGGTGACAGCGGCGCGCTTCCAGGAGGCGGCTTTGTTCTGCCTGAAGGGCCGCCCGATCGCCTCGCCCTCGGATTTGAAGGGCAAGCGCGTCGGCGTGCGCGCCTATAGCCAGACGACGGGCCTGTGGATCCGCGGCCGGCTCTCCGACGATTATGGCGTTCCGCCCGCCGAAATCGCCTGGACGACGTTCGAGGGCGCGCATGTGCTCGAATATATCGATCCGCCGTTCGTCAAGCGCGCCGCTCCGGGACAGGATCTGCTGAAGATGCTGCACGCCGATGAACTCGACGCCATCATCGTCGGCAATGACGTCCCCGACGATCCGCAATTGCGCACCGTGTTCCCCGACGCGGCGGCGGCGGCCGAGGATTTCTGGAACAAGAATCATTTCGTGCCGATCAACCATGTCGTCGTCGTGCGCCGCGAGCATGCGGTGAACCAGCCGGACGCCGTCAAGGCGCTGGTCCGGCTGTTCCATGCCTCGAAGGCCTCGAGCGGCCGCCCGCAGCCGGCGCGCGACAATTGCCCGTTCGGCCGCGCGGCCATCAACCCGTCGCTGACGACGGCGATGCGTTACGCGCTCGAGCAGGGCCTGTTGCCGCGGGCGCTGAGCCTCGAAGAGATCTGGGCGGACAGCCCTGTTTTAGACTAAGACCTTGCTCAATCGCTTCTGGGAGGAAGACCTGATGAAATCCAAGCCTTTGGTATTCGCGACCGCTCTCGCCGCCACGCTGCTGGCGGCGCCCGCCTTCGCCGACGACACCGTGACCATAGGCATGATCGTGCCGATGACCGGCCCGTCGCAAAGCACCGGCAAGCAGGAGCAGGCCGGCGCGAAGCTCTATATGCAGCTTCATGGCGACACCGTCGCCGGCAAGAAGATCAATTTCGAGATCAAGGACGACACCGGCGCCGCCGACGTCACCAAGCGCCTCGCCCAGGAACTGGTCGCCAACGATCACGCCGCCGCGCTGATGGGCTTCGGCCTCACCCCGCTGGCGCTCGCCGTCGCGCCGATCGCGACGGAAGCCAAGGTGCCGGAAATCGTCACCGCCGCCGCGACGGCGATGATCACCGAGAAGTCGCCCTATATCGTGCGTACGTCGACCACGCTGCCGCAGGCCTCCGTGCCGATGGCCCAATGGGCGCTGAAGAACGGCATCAAGAAGGTCGTGACCATCGTCAGCGATTACGGCCCGGGGCTGGACGCGGAAAAATGGTTCGGTTCGGCCTTCACCGCCGGCGGCGGCACGATTGCGGAGGCGATCCGCGTGCCGTTGAAAAACCCGGATTTCGCGCCGTTCCTGCAGCGCGTCAAGGATGACGCGCCCGACGCGGTCTTCGTGTTCGTGCCCTCGGGCTTCGGCTCGGTGTTCATGAAGCAGTTTTCCGAACGTGGCCTCGACAAATCCGGCATCAAGCTGATCGGCACCGGCGACGTCACCGACGACGATTTGCTCGCCGACATCGGCGATCCCGCGCTTGGCGCCGTCACCGCGCATCATTATTCCGTCGCCCACGATTCCCCCGAGAACAAGGCGTTCGTCGAGGCTTTCGAGAAGGCCAATGGCGGTATGCGCCCCAACTTCATGGCTGTCGCCGCCTATGACGGCATGGCGCTGATCTATCACGCGCTGGAAGTGACCAAGGGCGCGACCGACGGCGACGCGCTGCTCGCGGCGATGAAGGGCGCAAGCTGGATAAGTCCCCGCGGAAAGGTGACGATCGATCCCGAAACCCGCGATATCATCCAGACGATCTACTTCCGCAAGGTCGAGAAGGTCGACGGGCAGCTCTACAATGTCGAGTTCGACTCGATCCCGGATGTCAAGGATCCCTACAAGGCGTCGAAGCACTAGTCCCTTCTCCCGCTTGCGGGAGAAGGTGGCGCGTAGCGCCGGATGAGGGCCGTGCGAACCCGCCCTAACCCCAACCCTCTCCCGCAAAGCGGGAGAGGGAGAATTCCCACCTCCCGGACTCCCCATGCTGACCATACTACTCGATGGCGTCGCTTATGGCATGCTACTGTTCGTGCTCGCTTGCGGCCTCAGCGTCACGCTCGGGCTGATGAACTTCATCAACCTCGCCCATGGCGCTTTCGCGATGTTGGGGGGCTATGTCACGGCGTTGTTGATGAACCGCATCGGCGCGCCGTTCCTGGCGACGCTGCCGCTGGCGTTCATCGTGCCCGCCTTGGTTGGCGTCGCGCTGGAGCGCACGCTTTATCGGCGACTCTACGGCGCGAGCCCGCTCGATCAGGTGCTGTTCACCATCGGTCTGGTGTTGATGGCGATGCCGGTCGCCAACTATTGGCTCGGCGACTCGCCGCAACAGATACATCTTCCCGCGTGGCTGCAAGGCCGCATCGAATTCGCCGGCGTCGGTATCGGCTATTATCGGCTGTTCCTCATCGTCATCTGCGGCGCCATCGCGGCGGGCCTGCAAATATTCCTGGTCCGCACCCGTTTCGGCGCGCGGCTGCGCGCCGCCGTCGACGATCCGCGCGTCGCCTCCGGGCTCGGCGTCGATGTCGACTTGCTGTTCGCCGTCACTTTCGCGGTCGGCAGCGGGCTTGCGGGATTGGGCGGCGCACTGGCGGCGGACGTAGTCGGCGGCATTGATCCGGCGTTTCCGCTCAAATTCATGGTGACCTTCCTGATCGTCGTCTCGATCGGCGGCTCCAACGGCATTCTCGGCGCTTTGGTTGGCGCTCTGCTGATTGGCGTGCTCGACGTCGCCGGCAAATATTACGTGCCCTCGATCGGCGCCTTCATCATCTATTTCGTCATGGTGGCGACCCTGATCGTACGGCCTCAAGGGTTGTTCGCCAAGGGAGACGGCCGATGAGCGCGCATGCGCGGCGCATCGGCGCGCATCTCACTCGCCGCGCGCGCTGGCGCTGGAGCGAAATCGCGTTCTGGCTGGCGATCGTCGCGCTGATCGTCCTGTTCCCGTCGCGCGATGCGCTGATCAACGAAATCCTGGTCTCCGGCTTGTTCGCGCTTTCGCTCGATCTGATTCTCGGTCTCGCCGGCGTCGTCTCGCTCGGACAAGCCGCCTTTTATGGCTCGGGCGCCTACGCGACGGCGATCCTGGCGAGCCAGGGCTACAACGATCCGACCTTTCTGCTGCTCGTGGGCGGCATCGTCGGCGGCGTGCTGGCGCTCGTCACCGCGCCGCTGCTGTTGCGCGGCTCCGATCTCACGCGGTTGATGGTGACGATGGGCGTGGCGCTGATGCTCGGCGAACTCGCCAATCGCAATGCCTGGTTGACCGGCGGCGCCGACGGACTCGAATTCGAAATGCGCCCGGTGCTCGGTCTGTTTCCCATCGGTTTCACGGGCCAGCGCAACGCCGCGATCTATAGCCTCGTCGTGCTGTTTCTGTTGTTCGTTCTGGCGCGGCGCGTAAAACAATCGCCGTTCGGCCTGTCGCTGAGCGCGGTGCGCGAGAACCGGCTGCGCGCCGGCGCGCTGGGCATCGCGACGCATCGGCGGCTGATCGGCGTCTATGCGCTGTCGGGCGCCTTTGCCGGCGTCGCCGGAGCGCTGCTCGCCGAGACGACGCAGATCGCCTCACTCGACCTGTTCGACTTTCATCGCTCGGCGGATGTCTTGTTGATGTTGATCATCGGCGGCGCCGGCTATCTCTATGGCGGCGTCATCGGCGCGGCTTTGTTCATCGTGCTGCGCGACGTGATCTCGGCGGCGACGCCGCAATACTGGGAATTCTGGATCGGCCTGCTGCTCGTCGTGCTGGTGCTCTCGGGACGCGACCGCCTCTCCTCCCTGGTGGAGCGGACAAGGCGCATGATCCTGCCCAACACCGCGCGTCCCGAGGTTCCGAAATGAGCGCCCCCGCCCTGGAAGCGCGCGGTCTGGTGCGCCGGTTCGGCGGCCTGATCGCCACCGACGACGTGTCCTTCCAACTCGCGCCCGGCGCGCGGCAGGCCCTGATTGGTCCCAACGGCGCCGGCAAGACGACGCTGATCAATCTGCTGACCGGCGTCACCAGGCCGAGCGAAGGCGCGGTGTTGCTGGAAGGCATCGACATCACCTCGCTCTCCTCGCACGAGCGGGTGCGTCGCGGCCTCGGGCGCACGTTCCAGATCAATCAATTGTTCCCCGATCTGACCCCGATCGAATCGATCGGTCTGGCGATCTCCGAGCGCCACGATCACGGCGCGGATTTCTGGCGCGTCGCCGGCACGCGCGGCGAGATCGTCGACGAGATCGACGAATTGCTGACGCGCTTCGTCCTGATCGACGCGATGGACCGGCCGACGCGCACGCTGCCCTATGGCAAGCAGCGCCTGCTGGAAATCGCGCTGGCGCTCGCCTGCAAGCCGCGCGTGCTGCTGCTCGACGAACCGGCGGCGGGCGTGCCCGAGGACGAGCGTCACGACATTCTCGCCGCGCTCGCCGCGCTGCCCAAGGACGTCGCGATCCTGCTGATCGAGCACGACATGGATCTGGTCTTCAACTTCGCCACCCGCATTTCGGTGCTCGTCTCGGGCCGGTTGCTGTGCGAAGGCGATCCAAAGTCGATCGCGGCGGATGAGCGCGTGCGCGCGGTCTATCTCGGGGAAGACGCGCATGGCTGATCTGTTACGCGTCGAAGGTCTCACCGCCGGCTATGGCGAGGCCAGGGTCGTCAGCAATCTGTCGTTCGCGCTTCAGGACGGCAAGTCGCTGGCTCTGCTCGGCCGCAACGGCGTCGGCAAGACCACGCTGCTCAATTCCATCATCGGCGTGACGACGCGCCATGCCGGGCGCATCTTCGTCGGCGACGCCGAACTGACGAAGCTGCCGGCGCACAAGCGGGCGCTCGCCGGGGTCGGTTGGACGCCGCAGGAGCGCAACATTTTCCGCTCGCTCACGGTGGAGGAAAACCTGACCGCGGTGGCGACTCCGGGCCCCTGGACGCCGGAGCGCGTCTACAAAATGTTCCCGCGCCTCTACGAGCGCCGCCGCAACATGGGCCGGCAGATGTCGGGCGGCGAGCAGCAGATGCTCGCGGTCGGCCGCGCGCTGGTGCTCAACCCGAAACTGTTGCTGCTCGATGAACCGACCGAGGGGCTCGCGCCGATAATCGTCGACGAATTGCTCGCCGCGCTGCGCCAGCTCGCCCGCGAGGGCCTGTCGATGATCATCGTCGAGCAGAAGCCGAAGAAGGTGCTGGCGTTCACCGACGAGGCGATCATCCTCAACCGCGGCGCCATCGCGCACGCGGCCAAGAGCGCGGATCTGATCAACGACGAAGCGGCGCTGGAGGCGCATCTGTCTGCGACGCATTGAGGCAAGCGGTTCTGGATTTCTGCTTCGCGCGTATGCGCCAACCCGAGCCAGCGGCGATCTCTCCCAATCACAACCAACCACGCCAACGACCTCGTCCTGAGGCGCCGCGCAGCGGCCTCGAAGGGCGGGCCGCCGCACGAAAGCTGGAACCACGAGCCGTGTCTGGCCCACATCCTTCCAAGCCCCCTTGTCTCCTTACGTAAATGGTAACTTCCTGGAGTCATTTCTTTCGTTCCCTGTAAGGAGCGCTCTGGCGATGATCGAGAGACGTAAGCTCACCCTCAAGGAGACCCTTCTGCTGTTCCTGGGCTGCGCATTGTTTTTTTCGACCGCTTTCGCCATCATTGGTCCGCTCGCCTCGCAGCAGACGAGCGACGAGATCGCCGCCTATGCGACGGACGGCGTGACCGCCACGGGCAAGGTCACCGGCAAGCCATTCAAAAACGCAGCGTTCAGCTATGCGCCGATATGGCGGCTGGACATCGAGTTCAAAACCGCGAAGGGCGAGGAAATTCACGATTCGCCGCTCGTCACCGATACGATCTACGATCATTACGCCGTCGGCGATCCGGTCCGCGTCACCTATGTGAGGTCGCGTCCGCACTGGTTTTACATCCCCGGAACCGAGCCAAAGGCGGGAAACATCACGATGTTCGAAGCCGGGACGAAATATGCCGGGCTTGTCGCCGGCGCCAGCCTGATAGGCATTCTCGTCGTGGTGTTCGCGGGCCGCGGCGGCGGCGCGCCGAAAGACCGGGCGCCGACGAAGTCCCCGGCCCCCGCTCCGAGCCCCGCGCGCCAGGGACCGCGCGCGGAATTCGGGGCGAGGCGGCGGGCGTGAATCGCTTCAGCGACGCTTGCCGAACGCGGCAGGCCCATCGCCGCTCGCGATCCGGGAGACCGGCGCCGGCGAAATCGGCGTGGGCGTCGGGGCCACGCGGCTCGTCGGCGAGCCGTCGCCTTTGTGCCTCGGCCATTGCCAGACCAGCAGGCCGAGGGTCAGCGCGAGGCATCCGAGGCCGACGCGAAACACGCCCCGCATGAAAGACAGGCCCGCCTCCGTCGGCTCCTGACCGACGAGGAAGAACGTGTCGGGTTGCGATTGAAGATAGACGATCGGAACCGAGCCTCCGATCCTCGCATTCTCGAAAACCGCCTTCTCCACGTCGGGGTCCGAGCGATGGTGAGTCCCGTCGGAGGTGACATGCTCGACGACGATCTCGTAATGCGTAGTGTTGCTGCGAAACGTCTCGCGCTTGTCCAGCACCACGGCGCGACCCCTTACCGCTTCGGTCGCCAGGCGCGCGAGCTGGCCCTCCAGAACGTGGCTCCGGTAATAGCCCGCGCCCGTTATGAACAGCGCGATCAGGACGAAACAGATCGTCCCGAAGCATTTCTGAAAGGTCGGCGTGTCGAACTTGTCGCCGAAAAGGGCGCGCATCAGCCCCATGCCGATCACGAAATTGAACATTTTCGCCCTCCGATCCGAGCCAGCGAATGGAGGATGCCTGGAGAGCGCTAAAGAACAGTTACGTCAAGTAACCAAATTTGAGGTTACATTTCCTTCGGCTTGCTGGCGTCGAGCCGCATCTTCAAATAATCCGCCGCCAGGATCGGCGTGTATTTGGCCGCGGCGCCCGCCGCCACGCAACTCGGGATGGCCTCGACCCGCGCCTCCGGATTGGGATCGAAGAAGAAGGCGATGGAATAGCGTTCGCGCCCCGAGGCGTTGACGACGCGGTGCGGGTTGGAAACATAGACGTCGTTGGTCCAGCGCATCAGGCAATCGCCGATGTTGACGACGAAGGCGCCCGGCATCGGCGGCGCGACGATCCAATCGCCGGAGCGCGTTTTCACCTCCAGGCCCCCGACCTCGTCGGTGGCGAGCAGAGTGATGTTGCCGTAATCGGTGTGCTCGCCCGCGCCGATTTCGCCCGGCGGGGTGGTGGGATAATGCAGCAGCCGCAGCGTCGTCATCGGCCGCGTGAATTGTCGAGCGAAGAAATCCAGGGACAAGCCGAGATCGAAGGCGAAGGCGCGATGAATGCCGAGCGCCAAATCGGTGCAGGCGCCGAAATAACCGAGCAGCGTCTCGCGAAAACCGGGCGTCGCCGGCCAGGCGTTCAACACGCGGAACGGTTTTCGCGCCAAAACGTCCGGATCGTCGGCCCGCAGATCCAGGCCGATATTGAACGCTTCCTTCCAATCGCCGCCGGCCCTGGGATCGAGCGCCTCGTGGCGCATCCCGGAATATCCCCGGTTGCCGCCGATCTTCTCGATCGCCAGTTCCGCCTTGACGGCGACCGGCTCGTCGAAAAACGCCCGCGACCGCGCGAAGGTCTGGTTGATAAGCGAGGCCGGAACGCCGTGATTGACGACGAAGAAGAAGCCGATGCTCCGGCACGCCTCGGATATCTCACGGGCGCAACGCTCGAAACCGGCGCCGCCGAAATCCGCGAGGTCGATGACGGGAAGGCTTTCCATTTCACGCGCCCTTTGGTTCATCGATCAGGCTGACATGCGCCGCGACGATGCGCCAGCCTTGCGGAAAGCGCACCCAGGTCTGCATCTGGCGGCCGATCTTGCCGGGCGCGCTGGCGCGACGAAACAGGGTCGCGGCGATGGCGAGATCGCGGCCGTAGGTGGTGACTTGCGGGCGCTCCAACGCGCGCATCAGGCCGACGGGCGAGCGCGCGGCGCGAAAAGCGCGGATCTCCGCGATGCCATACAGATTCTCGCCGCCGCCGTAACGGATCGCCGTGCCGGATTCGAGGAAGAAGCCATCGAGCGCTTCCACGTCGTTGCTGACGAGGGCGCGCTCGTAAGCCTCGAACAAAGCCATGACTTCGGCGTGGGTTTCCGGGTCGTCGACGATCATTTGTATTCCATCCGCGAGCGCAATTCGGCCAGGAACGGGATGTCGCGAAACTGATCTTCGCGCACCCGCGGCCAATCGACGCCGCCCTTTTCCGCCTGCCGGGCGCCGGTGGACATCAACTCGAATTCGGTGGCGATATAGGTCAGCGCATTGTCGTGGGGCTCGATGACGACGCGCGCGTCCTCGACCACCTGCAACGAATGCACGGTCGTCGCGATCGGCGTATCGGCGTTCGTCAGGCCGAGCTGGCGGAAAATGCCGTGTTCGAGGTCGGCGAAGCCCGCACCCTTGCCGGTGCGGCCGCCGCTGCGCGTCACCGCGACGCAGCCGACGACGCAGAAATCCAGCGCTTCCATGTCCTCGAAGCCGAGGGGTTCGCCATGCTCGACGAAGCCTTGCGCGGTCGCGGCGGTTTCGAAATCGACGCCTTTCGCCGCGAGTCTGTCGGGGTCGATGCGCAGATAGGGAAAGCCCCTGGTCAGATAAGGCACGGGAGCAAACAACAACTTGCCGTCATAGAGCGCGCGCAGCCGCACCGGAATCTGCGGCGGATCGGGATTGCATTTGATCGTGCGGGCGCGCTTCCACGCGTCGAGTTCGCTGAGCCGTTGCGCCGCCACGTCGGCGCCGACGAAATTCGGAATGCGATCGTAACTCGGCCCGACGTTTACGCCCGCGGCGACCAACTGGCCCCAGATGTCGCGGCGCACGACGTCCTTGGCGCTGTTGCGCCCCGCCCAGCGCGAGGGGGCGACGCTCATGACGCAGCCGTCCCGATCGGGGCGCTGACGATTCCCTCGCGCTCCAGCGCCCTTGCGACGCGCAACGCCAGATCCTCGCGCCAGGGCGCGGTGATGATCTGCACGCCGATCGGCAAAGACTCGCCCTGGGTCCAAACCGGCGCCGCGACCACGGGCAGACCAATGAACGAAATCGGTTGCGTGAACACGCCGAGATTGGGCCTCACCAGCATCTCCTGCCCATCGAGCACGAAGGTTTTTTGCCCGCTCCGGGGCGCCCGGCACGGCGTCGCCGGGGCGATCAGGACATCGACTTGCCCGAACAATTCGAGCGCTCGAGCGCGGAACCAGCGGCGCAGCTTCTGCGCCTTGACGACCCAGGCGCCCGGCAGCATCGCGCCGGCGATCAAACGATCGCGGACGTCAGGGTCGTAGTCCATCGCGCGCTCGCGCAAGCGGTCGACGTGAAGCGCGCCGCCTTCGACCATGGTGATCAGATAGGCCGCCGCCCGCGCCCGGGCGACTTCGGGCAATTCGACAACGCGCTCGGCCTTCAGGGCCGAGGCGACGCGCTCGACCGCCTCGAAAGCCGCCGGCTCGGCGCCGCGGGTAAAATAGCCGCCGAGCCGGGCGATCCTCAGGCCGGTCACGCCTGTCTCCAGGCTGGCGAAGGTCGGCTCGACCGGGCGCGGGGCTTGCGCGGGATCGTCAGGGTCCGGTCCCTGCATCGCGTCATAGGCGGCGGCGAGATCGGCGACCGAGCGCGCGAAGGGCCCGAGATGATCGAGGCTGGAGACGAACGGAAACGAGCCGGCGCGCGTGAGCCGGCCATAAGTCGGCTTCAGCCCAAAAATGCCGCACAGCGACGCGGGCACGCGGATCGAGCCATTGGTGTCGGACCCCAGCGCCAGCGCGACCAGCCCGCCGCCGACCGCCGAGCCGGAACCGCCCGACGATCCCCCGCTCATGTGGCCGAGATCGTGCGGGTTGCGCGAGGCGCCGTCGTGCGCGTTCTCGCCGGTGAAATCATAGGCGTATTCGCCCATGTTGAGGGCGCCGACGAGAATCGCGCCCGCCGCTTCCAGCCGTTCGATCAACGGCTGATCCGCCGTCGCCGGCGCATGCTCGCGATTGATCTTGGAGCCGGCGCGCGTCGGCAGGCCCTTGACGTCGAACAGGTTCTTCACCGCGAACGGCGCGCCGGCGAGCGGACCCAGCGGCTCGCCCAGGCGCCGCGCCGCGTCGATCGCCGCCGCCCTGGCGAGCGCCCGTTCCGTGGTGACGGATGTGAACGCCCCGAGTTTCGGGTTGAGATCAGCGATGCGCTTATAAGTCGCCTCGACGATCTCGCGCGCGCTGGTTTCGCCGCTTTTGACGCCGGAGGCGATCTGAAGCGCGGATTGCAGATGCGCTTGTGTCACGGCGTATAGACCGGAGCGGGCTCGGCTTCGTCTTCCAGCTCGAACTCCCGCACCAGCCGTGAAAGTTTCTCCGCCGTCTCCAGATGCAACTTCACCACCGCGCGCGACTCTGAAGTCAGCTTCATTTCCAGCAACGGCAGCGACGCGTCGATCCATGCGTCGGCGCTGAACTCCTCAACCTTCAAGGCAAAGCCCCCGCGAATTTGGCGAGCGGCGTCGTCCAACCGACGATCGCGCCTTGGGCGCGAATCATCTCGATCGCCGCCGCCTTGAAGCGGGGAAAGTAGCTCGCGGTGGCGTCCTCGATCAACAGGCATTCATACCCGCGATCGTTGGCCTCGCGCATAGACGTCTGGACGCAGACTTCGGTGGTGACGCCGGCGAAAACGAGTTGGGTGATGCCCTTCGCGCTCAGCAATTCCTGCACTTCGGTGGCGTGGAACATGCCCTTTCCGGGCTTGTCGACAACCCATTCGCCCTCGATGGGCGCGCATTCGGCGACGATTTGCGAGCCGGGCTCGCCGCGGATCAGGATGCGCCCCATCGGGCCGGGATCGCCGATGCGCAGCGATGGTTTTCCGCGCAGGCGCTTGGCCGGCGGGCAATCCGAGAGATCGGCCATGTGATCCTCGCGCGTATGCAGGATCGGCCACTTATGGGCGCGAAAAAGTTCGATCAGCGCGCTCACTGTCGGCACGATTTCGCGCACCGGGGTCAAGTCGTTGCCGAGCGTCTGGCCAAAGCCCCCGGGTTCGAGGAAATCGCGCTGCATGTCGATGACGGCCAGCGCGCAATGGGCGGGATCGAAGGGGAAGGCAAACGGTTCGGCGGGAATTTCGTACATCTTAGATCGTTTCCGTTAGAATAGTGACGCCTCTTGTCATTCCCGCGTCCTTCGACCGACTCAGGAGCGGGAACCCAATGCCGCCGCAGGTCGCGACCCACTGGATCCTCGCTTTTGCGAAGATGACATCGCTGCAAGTGGTCGCGCAGCGCTTTAATGTCCCGCCATGTAGCGCCCGATCGTCGTCCGGTCGGCGTTCGCCGCCTCGGTGAGATACGCCACCTTGCCTTCGGAGATCACCGCGATGCGGTCGGAGAGTTCGAGGATCTCGTCGAGATCCTCGGAGACCAAGAGCACCGCCGCGCCGCGATTGCGCTGCTCGACGATCTGGGCGCGGATGTCGGCGACCGAGACGAAATCGAGGCCGAAACACGGATTGGCGACGATCAGCACATCGACGTCGGAGGACAGTTCGCGCGCCAGCACGGCGCGCTGCACGTTGCCGCCGGAGAGATCGCGGATCGGCGCGTCCGCGGAAACGGTCTTGACGTTGTAGCGCGCGATCAATTCGCGCGCCCGCGCCTTCATCGGGCCGGGCGACAGCCACCAACCCATGGACGCGAACGGCGGCTTGTCGAAGGCGCGAAACGCCATGTTTTCCGCCACCGACATAACAGGCGCCGTGGCGTTCTTCAGCGGCTCCTCGGGCAGGCCGAACACCTTGAACTTGTAAAAATGGTCGCGCTTCGGCTCGAAGTCCTGATCGCGCACCAGCACTTGTCCCTTCTGGATCGGGCGCTGACCCGACAACGCCTCGACGAGCTGGCTCTGTCCATTGCCGGAAACACCGGCGATGCCGACGATCTCGCCGGCCTTGACGAGCAGATCGAAGCCGTCGACGGCCTCTCGGCCCTCGTCGTTCTGCACATGCAGGCCGGCGATCTCCAGCATCTTGCCGCTTCTCGGCGCTTTTACGCGCGCGGCGCTGGGGCGGACGACGGCGTCGCCGATCATCATCGCCGCCATCTGCCGGGTCGTCAGCTCCCCGACCTTGCCCCCACCGACCTTGGCGCCGCGGCGTAAAACGCTGACGTCGTCGCAGAACGCTTCGACCTCGCGGAATTTGTGCGTGATCATCAGCGCGGTGATCTCGCCGCGATGCGCCATGTCTTTCAACAGCCCGAGAATTTCGTCGGCTTCTCCGGGCGTCAGCACCGAAGTCGGCTCGTCGAGGATGAGAAAGCGTTGGTCGAGATAGAGCAGCTTGAGTATTTCCAGTTTCTGCTTCTCGCCGGCCGCCAGCGACGAAACAGGCCGGTCGAGCGGCACACGGAATGGCATGCGCGACAGGAATTCCTCGAGCCGCGCGCGCTCCTTGCGCCAGTTGATGACGGCGGGCGCGTCGGCGCGGCTGGCGACCAGATTTTCGGCGGCCGTAAGCGAAGGCACCAGCGTGAAATGCTGATAGACCATGCCGATGCCGAGCGCCTGCGCGTCGCGCGGATTGGCGACGGCGACCTCCTGGCCATTGAGCATCAACTGGCCCTTGTCGGGCGAATAGAAGCCCATCACGCATTTGACCAGCGTCGACTTGCCCGCGCCGTTCTCGCCGAGCAGCGCATGAAAGGTGCCGGCGGGAACCTTGATCGAGACGTCGTCGAGCGCCCGGAAGCGGCCGAAGGTCTTGGTCATGCCGAAGGTTTCGAGCGAGGGCCCGCGCGCCGGCGGCGCGTTGTGTAGAGTCAGCGCAAGCGCCTCAGTCATGCATTCCTCCTGTGTGCGCAATGACGGCGACCGGGCCGCCGCCGTCTGGTCCCTGATGTTCGGCGCCGCCGGAGACGAAGATCTCGGCGTGACCCACCAGCGCAGCAAGCGCGCCGGCGACGAACCCGCGCGCATGGCGCGTCGACGAAATATCGGAATCGTTGAGCATCGTGTGCCGATACCCCCGCAGCGCGCCCGTCGAACTCGCTTCGGCCTTGGCGAGCAACGCCACAAGCCTGCCGCGCTGCGCGACGCTGAGTTGGCCCGGCGAAGCGAGGCCGACGCGCGCCAGCGCGCCGCGCACCGGCTCGATGTCGATCGCGTCCTGCATGACACCATGCTCGATGCTCAGCGGCCCGCTCCAACCCGGGGCGACGCCGAGCACGACGATTTCATGGTTCATCAATTCCACGCCCGCGCTGGCGGAAGCGCGCGAGGAATACAGCGACCAATCGCGGCCGATAGCGCTGTCCTCGAGCCTCGCCGGATCGATCTCGCCCAAGGCGATCGCGACCCCCAGCGACGACGCGGCGCGCGAAAGGCCCATGGATTTCAACGTGTCGCGCGTCGCCAGCGGGCGCCCCTCAGCCTCCGCCGCCGCGACGCGGCCAGTGGTCAACAGCGGACATTTGATCTGGACGAAATGCGCCTGATCGGCGCTTTCCATGCCGGCGGCGGCCATGGCGGCGGCGACCCCGGCGGCGACCTGATCGACCTGCGCGAGGCGTCCGAGCGACTCGGGAGGCAGGTCGGGCGTATGCGCGCAACCTATAGCCAGTGCGCCCGCGCTCGAGGCCTCGTCGACCTCGCGAACTTCGAACACCAGAACATGCGGCGAAAGCGCGCCTTCTGTGCCGCCCGACATGACGAGGCATGCATTGACGTCGCCCAAGGCGTCTTTCAACGCCCGGCTTGCCAGAGCCCGCGTAAAATCGTTGACGAGGCCGTTGCCTTCGGTCTTGCCGAAGATCGCGACAATTGATTTACGATCGATCTCGCCCGTTGCGAACGCCTCGAGCAGCGCGGAAACGTCATCAGGCGCGCGCATCCCGAAGCGATGGACGAAGGCGCGCCGCGTCACCCGAGACCCGCGATGAAGGTCTTGGAATCGGCGACCGCGCCGAACACGCCGCCCTGCATCTTCACCATTTTGATCGCCGCGAGATGGTTGCCTGGATCGGTCGCGCCGCAGCAATCTTCCAGCAACAGGCATTCGAAGCCGCGATCGTTGGCTTCGCGCATCGTGGTGTGGACGCAAACGTCGGTCGTGATGCCGGTCAGCACCAGATTCTGAATGCCGCGCGTGTGCATCAACAATTCGAGGTCGGTGGCGCAGAAAGAGCCTTTGCCGGGCTTGTCGATGATCGGTTCACCGGGCAGCGGCGCGAGTTCTTCGATGATGTTCCAGCCCGGTTCGCCGCGCACCAGTATCTTGCCGCACGGGCCGGCGTCGCCGATGCCGGCGCCGATGCGCCGCGAGCGCCAGCGCTTGTTGGCGGGCAGATCAGAGAGATCGGGCCGATGCCCCTCTCGCGTGTGAATGATGTGATAGTTTTTCGCACGAGCCGCCGCGAGCAGAACCTTGATGGGCTCGATCGGCGCCTGCGTCAGCGAAAGATCGTAGCCCATCGAGTCGACATAGCCGCCCTTGCCGCAGAAATCGATCTGCATGTCGATGACGATGATCGCCGTATTCTGAGGCGTCAGCGCGCCGTTGTAGGGCCAGGGATAGGGATCGGCCTCGATCGTCGCCATGGTTATTCCGCCGCCTTTGCGAATGTTTCGCCATATTTGCGCGTCGGCTTCGCAAAGCCGAAGCCAGTTCCGTCCTTGTGCACCACTTCATCTTCCCAAGGCAGACGATATTGGCCGGCCACGAGGTCCTGCATGAAGGTATAGGGGCAATCGCCAGCGCCGCCGGCCACGGCAGTCAGGCCGCGATGACCGAGTTGATAGATGTTGTTCTCGACCGCCCAGTATTTGCGCGCCTCGCGCACCAGATCTGGGCGCACTTCGGCCGTGATGATCTCGTCGGCCCGGCCGCTTGTCCCTTGCGCGAGCACAGAGCCATCAAAGTTGACGATCATGCCCTCGCCCATCGAGTCGAACGATCCATCCGTTCCGCACATGCAAACGTTGCCGGTGACCATCAGATTCTGAAAGCTGTTGGCTTGGTTGGTGAAGCGCCAGGCGTCGCGGATCGGCGCGGTGTAGCCGGCCGTGCGGATCATGATCTCAGCGCCCTTGTAGGCGCATTCGCGCGCCATCTCCGGGAACATCCCGTCGTGGCAGATGATCAGCGCGATCTTGGCGCCTTTCGGCCCGTCGCAGACCGGAATGCCGATATCGCCGGGCTCCCAGGGTTCGACCGGGGTCCAAGGGTGCATCTTTCGGTAATAGAGTTTCAGTTCGCCGCGGTCGTCGATGATCACGCCGGAATTGTAGGGATTGCCATGCGGGTTAAACTCCATCAGCGAGAAACAGCCCCAGATCGAATGCTGGCGACAAGCCTGTTTGAAGGCGGCGATCTGCGGCCCGTCGAGCGAACACATGATCGCCGGGTTCATGTCCATCGACAGGCCATGCAGCGAATATTCGGGGAAGACGACGAGGTCCATCGTCGCCATGTTGCGGCGCGCCTTGCCGACCATGGCGACGATTTTGTCGGTCTGCGCGGCCAAGTCCGCGGGCGTGACGACGAAAGGCAGTTGCAATTGCACGACGCCGATCACGACGCCGTTGGGAGATTTGTTGAGGCCGCCCAAACCGTTCATTTTGTCGACCCCTTGTTGACTATTTCGCCATCGACAATTCGCCGGGCATGTCGCGCGACGAGCGGGTGGCGCTGGACGTGGCGATCATGATGACGAGGGTCAGGATGTAAGGCGCGGCGTTGAAGAAATAATAGCCCTGAGTGATGCCGACCGATTGCAGCGACGGGCCGAGCGCGCCTGCCGCGCCGAACAACAGGGCCGCAAGCACGCAGCGTGTCGGGCTCCATCGGGCGAAGATCACCAACGCCACCGCCATCAGGCCCTGGCCCGACGACAGGCCCTGGTTCCAGGAACCGGGATAGGACAGGGATAGAAACGCGCCGCCGATGCCGGCGAGGAAGCCGCCGAGCGCCGTCGACAGAAAGCGCACGAAGTCGACCGAAATGCCCATCGCCTTCGCCGCGGCGGCGCTGTCGCCGACGGTGCGGACGATGAGGCCCCAACGCGTATTGGCGAACGCCCACGCCATCAACAACGCCACCGCGATGCCGACGAAGAACAGCGGATTGACGTCTAGCGCGCTCTTCAGGTTGAGATCGTCGGTGAAGCCGCCTAACGGAATCGAGGAGAGACGCGGCGCCGTCGGCTGGATGTAGGGCTTGCCGAAGAAGAACGCGACGCCGGTGCCAAACAGCATCATCGCGATGCCGACCGCGACGTCGTTGACTTTCGGCAGGCTGCAGATGCCGCCGTGCATCGCGCCGAGAAACGCGCCGGCGACGCCCGCCATCAGCACGCCCGCCCAGGGCGAGCCGGTATGATAGGAGGTGGCATAGGCGACCATGGCGCCCATGACCAGCGTACCCTCGAGGCCGAGGTTTACGCGGCCGGATTTCTCCGTGAGACATTCGCCCAGCGCGACGAACATGAAGGGGGTGGAAACGCGGATCGCCCCGCCGAGCATGGCGACGAGGACGATGGTCAGGCTCGCGTTCA
>Ga0302320_10001865_pt1 | contig 50338 bp, 41 predicted proteins | sample Bog_T0_3_FD_202130 | JGI IMG/M metagenome (GOLD analysis project Ga0302320, IMG submission 202130) | Peat permafrost microbial communities from Stordalen Mire near Abisko, Sweden - Bog_T0_3 | ecosystem: Environmental > Terrestrial > Soil > Wetlands > Peat | place: Sweden: Abisko, Stordalen Mire... | reverse complement strand
TGAAAGTGGCAAAAAACGCCGACGGCGGCCTCGATGTCACCCTCACCATCACCAACACCGGCAAGGTTGCTTCGGACGAGGTGCCGCAGGCATATCTGAGCGCGCCAAGCCAGATTCCCGACGGAGTGCAGTTCGCTGTCCGGGCGCTGGTTGCGTTTGACCGCATCCATCTCGGCGCGGGCGAAGCCAAAACAGTCGCGCTCCATGTTGCTCCGCGCCAGTTGGAATACTGGTCAACCGCAAGTGGCAAATGGATGAGGGCTGCGGGCAGCCGTACGCTCAGCGTTGGCGCTTCATCGCGGGACCTGAAACTGGAGCAGACCATCAACTAACCGGCCGCCGAGGCCTTTCCATCAGGCCCGCACACCTGACGCTGCAACCACAAGCGCTCAGGTGTGCGGGCCTGTTTTAGCTAGCCCTCGAAACGTTTTGCCGGCGTCCGGGTCTTCATCAAGAGATTTACTTGACGATGTTTGTGTCAAGTGTGCGACACTACCGGGGGTTCTTGGAGCTTCTCCAGGCAATCGTCCCAATTTGCTGCTCCATAACGATCGACGAAGAGGAATTGAAAGGGGTTAGACCGCACTATGAAATCACTGCAACTGCTTGCTCTCAGCTCTCTGCTCTGCACCGGGCTTGTTCTGGCTCAGACCACACCCGCAACAACGACTAAATCGGCAGCAAAGACCGCAGCGCCAAAGACTACCGCTGCATCGGCCCCTTCAGCTGCTGACATCGCCAACGCCAAGGCAAAGGGCATGGTGTGGGCAAACAACAGTTCCAAGGTTTACCACCCGTCCAGCGATAAGGAATATGGCACGACGAAGAACGGCGCCTTTATGACCGAGGCCGCAGCGACGGCAGCGGGCTTCAAGATGGCCGGGGGGTCTGCCTCGAAGTCGACTGCCAAGCCGGCAACGGCCGCAGCGCCTGCCATGGCTCCCAAGCCGGCCTCGATGCCTGCTCCAGCAGCAGCTTCGACCACCCCTGCCCCCGCTGCCAAGACGGCTGCCACACCAGCGCCAGCAGCTAAGACCGCCGCCCCCAAGGCCGCGGCTGCTCCTCCGCCGGATTCAGCTGCAATTGCTGCCGCCAAGGCCTCAGGCCAGGTATGGGTAAACAAGAACACCAAGGTTTACCACAAGTCCGCCGACAAGGAATTTGGCACAACAAAGAATGGCGCGTTCATGACCGAGGCCGCAGCGACGGCAGCGGGCTACAAGCTGGCCAAGAACTAATCAGTTCGCATAGTTGACTGAAAGGCAATGGCCGCCGTCCCGCACCAGGGTTCGGCGGCCATTCTTCTTGTTCCAAACAAATGATGGGCGCAGCTTTAAGCGGACAACCCTTCCACCCAAGCCTCAGGACGCTTTCCCCAACCCGACCAGCGTCACTGCAACGATGATCACCAGCATGCCCGCCCACAGCAGTCTCACTGGGCGGCTGCCCACTCCGGCCCACTCGCCCAGCGCAAGTCCCACAATGCCACCAAACAGCACGTACCCGCTCATGTGCAGCATCCAGTTGGCGTAGTCAAGCGAGGCCGGAATGTTGGCCTGTCCCCATGCGTAGAAGAAGAACTGCAAATACCACATGATGCCGCCGGCAGCGGCCATCGACGCGTTCTTTACCAGTGTGCCGTTGGGTTGACCCAGGTCGGCGCGCAGGGAGATCTTTTTGAGTGTGGCGAGTCGGAAGAAGCAATAGCTGAGATTTACGATCGCCCCACCACCCATGATGAACACATAGCTCGGCAACGCCGAGTAGAGGTGGTTGACTCCGAGACCCTCAGCCGCCGCGGCCATGGGCTTGGCCGCGTCGATAGCGAACGACATGCCGCTGGAAAAGATGCCGCAAAGAATCGCCAGCAGGATGCCGAGCTTGAGATTGAACTCGCGCACTTCGCCGATCAGTTGTGCTTCCTTCTGGTGGCCTGCGTAGGAGACGATAGCAACGCCGACCAGCGCAACGAGTACCCCGGCTAAGGTGATCTGGCCGCTCCTGGTTGTGAATAGGGCTGCCCCGCGGCCGTCAAGAATCGGAGGCATCACCGTGCCGCTCACTAGGGTGACGCCGATAGCGATTCCAATGCCGAGCGAGATGCCCAAGTGGCGCATGGTCAGTCCATAGCTCACGTTGCCCACGCCCCACATCGCCCCGAACAACGCGACCTTGAGCAAAACTGCCGTTGGGATGGAGCCGTAGAACCCAGCAAAGTTTGGAAGCAGGAAGAGGCTGACGCCGATGGGCAAAAGGATCCAGGAGAAGAGCCCAGCGACGGCCCAGGTGGTTTCCCACGACCACTTTCTAACTTTCTCAATAGGCGCATAGAACGAGGCTGCCGACGCGGCCCCCACCATGTGCCAGCCGATCCCCGCGATCATTGAACTCATCCATGCTCCCTTTTGACCCGCCGGCACACGGCGACCTCCGCCGGCATTTGCTGCGTGCGCCTGTAGGGATCGTTCCTGGAAAGCTGTCTCATAAATCCTCTTGCAGGTGAAGGTACGTCCCTCAAGGGCTAAAGCCCGGCGATTCTTGCGGCGTTTCCGGCACCCTTCGACTTCGCTCAGGGCAGGCTCTGAAGTCGTGCCCTGATACAAGGCTAATTATGAGACCAGTTTTAGAAAGCTACAGAGAAAGTGTACTGGCCGGGCTCGAGCACGAATCCGGCTTGCCCGTCGCGTGTATCTGACCTGGCCAGCTTGCTCTGCTTGAGCGCCGCTCCGTCGATCTTGTACTTTGCGACTTCATCCGCCGCGAGAGGCAGCCAGCCTGTGGTGTTTGCCGGGAGCGTCACGTGCCACTCCGCCGTGTGTGGCTCCCCAGATTTGCCGCTAACCCTCCAGTCCGAGTGAATCGTCCCGTAGGAAGAGTCATAGTCGAAACGTATGCTGCCCAGTCGCTCGTCGAATACAGGATGCAGCACGATGGTGTGGAAGCCCGCGTCGAGCGGCGTTGTGTCGACGCCGGCAGCGTAGCGGTAGATCCAATCGGCAACGGCGCCGTACGCGTAGTGGTTGTAGGAGTTCATGCTGGGGTCGTCCTTCATCTGGTCGCCATTCCAGCGCTCCCACATGGTTGTTGCCCCGTGGCCAACCAAATATCCCCACGAAGGATATTCGGTATTGAGAAGAAGCTTGTAGGCAAGACTCGTGTACCCCGCCTTGGTGAGCTCTTCCAGCAAATAGGGCGTGCCCAGGAATCCAGTAGCGAGCAGCCCGTTGTTCGCTTCGATCTTGGCTGCCAACTTTGCCGCGGCCCTGGCGCGCAACTCCGCAGGCAGCAAGTTCATGTGCAGCGCCAGCACGTAGCCGGTCTGCGTGTCGCCGCCGTGGCTCTTCGCATTGGGATTGTTGATCGCGCCAAACGGTGAAGGCGAATTATCCGCGCCAGCCACAAACCCATCTTCGTGAACATACATCTTCACGAACGCCACGCGGATCTTCTCAAACAACGCCGCATACTTTGCTTCATCCTCTGCGCGGCCAGTGACGTGGGCCATCTCCCGCATCAGGGTGACATCGTAGGCCCAGGAAGCCGTCGCCACAAGACCATAGTCCGTCCGGCCTTCGGGCGAGAGCCAGTCGCCAAAAGGAGTTCCCGACTCCTTGATCCATAGGCCATTGGGGTTCGCGGCGTTGATGGCTTCCAGGTACTTCTCCATTGCTGCCCAGTTCTGTTCGATCATACTGGTGTCGCCTGTTTGCAGCCACGAGGTCCAGGGGATAATCACGCCGGCATCGCTCCAGCCCGCGCCCGTGCCCATGTTGGGCTTGGCGGTACCCGGCGAATAGATCCCGTAGTAAGGTGTGCCCACCTGTGTGCCGCGCATGTCTTCGGCGAATTTGCGCGAGAACGGGGCAAGTCCCATGTTGTAGCTGGCGGCCCGCCAAAACACCTGCGCGTCTGCCATCCAGCCAAGCCGCTCATCGCGCTGCGGGCAGTCCGTTGGAATGCCGACAAAGTTGGAACGCTGGCCCCAGAGAATATTGCTCCAAAGCTGGTTGATCATGGGGCTGCCTGTCTCAAGCCTGGCCGTGAACGGCGCGTCGGTATGGAAGACCAGCGCGCTGACTGCATCCTTTGCGGGTGCAGTGGGCAGGCCGGTGATCTCGAGATAACGGAAGCCATGGAAGGTAAACTGCGGCGTGAACTCGTCTACCCCATTGCCCGAGAGGATGAAATGGTCTGTGGCCTTCGCGGTGCGCAGATTGTCGGTGTAGATGGTTCCGTCCGCATTCACAATTTCAGCGAAGCGCACTTGCACGTCGGTGTCGCGCGCGCCCGAGACCTTGATGTGTTCTACGCCCGAGAAGTTTTGCCCGAAGTCGTACACGTACACGCCGGGCTTGGGCTCATTCATTGATTTCGGATGGAGCGTGCGCTCCACGCGAATCGATTGGTAGTCCTGCGCCTCGATGATGACGGGCTTCGGCGCAATCGCTATCACGCTCTTCCAACCGCTTTGGTCGAGCTTCGATGAATGTCCAGACGGTTGCGTCAGGTTGAAATTCTGGCTCTCACCGTCATAGATCTCGGAGTGAAGAATGTATGAGGAGCTGGCCTGCCAACTCTTGTCTGTGGTCACCCACTCCACGGTCCCATCGGCGTATTCAATACGCAACTGGGCGCGTAGTGCAGGCGCCGTGTCGCCGTAGTTATTCGGCTGTTGAAACCATTCCAATGGAGTCTCGTACCAGCCCGGAGCCAACAGCGCCCCAATCGAATTTCGCCCCGCACTCAACTGTTTTGTCACATCGTAGGTCTGGTACTTCACATGCTCGCGAAAATCAGTCCATCCCGGCGCAAGCACCTGGTCCCCGACGCGTTGATCGTTCAGAAACAACTCATAGGCTCCCAGCGCCGTTGCATAAATGCGTGCCGACTTGACCGCCGCTTTCACCTCAAACGGGTGCCTCAGAGCTTTGACCGAATCCGGAATCCATGGGTGTCCAAGATTCGCAGTCTCGGCAACGGCCGCCTTCCACGCCGAGTCATCAAATCCGGGCTGTTTCCAGCCATCCGGCGCGTGCACGGCAGACTTCCAATCCGGACCAGTTGAGAAGGTCGCGTTGGTCCCGTCTGTAAACTCCACAAACAGGCTCCCGATCGTGGGAGGAGCAGACTTGTCTGCCATGCCGTTGGGGTTCGCGTTGTAGTGAATGGTCTCAATCGCAAGCGTGTTCACCCCAGCCGTAAGGGCCGCTGTGGCATCAGCGCGGACAAACTTCTTCCATGGCATCTGCTTCCATGCAGGGAACGCCTGCGCCGTCAGAACTTGATGTCCATTGATCCACGCGGAAACGGTGTCTTCGCCCGTGGCAAAAAACGCGGCATGCGCAACCGGCTTGGCCAGAGTCACCGTTTGCCGGAAGGCAAGATGCTTTTCCTTGCCATCCTCCGCATCCGCTTCTCCGGTGTCAGGGGATTTTACCCAGACAGCCGCAGCGTGGCGAACTGCATCCTCCTCTGCGGTTTCATAGCCGATCCAGTCAGCTTGCCAGGCTTCCTGGTGGAGCAGGCCTGTCTCCCATGTGCTCTCGGCGGTGGTCGGGGTTGATGCGGCAGAATTGGACTCGTGCGCGGTCCAGACCTTCACGCGCAGCGTGTAGCGATGCGAAGCCTGGAGGGCCGGGCCGGCGTAACGAACATTGAGCGACTGGTCTGAGGCGATACGGCCAGTCGACCAATCCGGCTTGTTGGCTGCTGCGAGCGCTGGCGATGAAAAGACATCTACCTGATACGCCGCTTGCTTCGCTCCGCGGGCCGAGTCGCTCAACTGCCACGAAAAGCGAGGCGCTGGGTCATCAATGCCAAGGGGCGCGTTCAGGTCGTCGACGCGTATTTCGACAACCCGGGTCTGGGCGGTATTCAACGGCTCAGCTGCAACAAAAGTGCTCGCGGCAATCGCAAGAGCTACAAGCGTGGCATACGGCGAAGTGCGGCTAATCATGGTTGCCTCGCAAACTAAACCCGTCCCCAAAACCCACCCATTGTCTAGCGCGCACCCCGCATTTGGGAAGCGGCCTAATTGCAGGGAGCTGGAACTGGTTTTCCCCAAATGAAATTATTTTCCAGACGGAATTACCTTATGCAAGGGGCGTAACGATTGTCAAAGGAAGAGTTGGTCTGAACGTGAAGGGAAGGAGCTATGCAGGCGAGACCCCAGCCGCTAGCTGCGGGCGATATTCAGGCGCTTGTAGAGCTCGTCGAAGAGCAGGCCGCGTCCGGGCGCATACGGCTGAAACCACTCGCCATCGATCACCAATTGCGGTATTGCTCTCTTGCCCACGTGACGCAGCACCTCATCCGCAGCCGCGGGATCGTGGTCGACGTTGATCTCGGTGTATTCGATGCCGTGGGATTCAAGAAACTGCTTAGCCTGCCGGCAATCTCTGCACCAGTTGGCTGAGTAAACCTGCACCTTCATAGAACCAGTCTACCGGCTGGACGAGTGGTACCATCTGTGACCATGACCACAGCCATGACAGCGAGCGACATCAAGGCACTCCTTGGGCTGGAGCCGCACCCGGTCGAAGGCGGATCCTTCCGGCGCACCTATACATCGCCCGGAACTATGGAGTTGGAGCGCGGCACTCGGCGTCAGGGCACGGCGATCTACTACCTGCTTGAGCCGGGGACCTTCAGCGAGATGCACTTGCTCGAGTCCGACGAGATCTTTCACTTCTACCTTGGCGACCCAGTGGAGATGCTGCAACTCTGGCCGGACGGGCGGTCTGTCCGCGTCACACTTGGCCCGGACCTGGCCAAAGGACACCATGTCCAGCTGGTGGTGCCGGCAGGGGTTTGGCAGGGGACGCGTCTGGTGGGAAATGGGAAGGTTGCGCTGCTTGGTTGCACGGTGACGCCGGGGTTTGATTTTGCGGATTATCGGGGCGGGAGCTTTGAGGAATTGGCGGCGAAGTGGCCGGTAGAAGCGGAGTTGATTAGGAAGTTGACGCGGCGCTAGTCTTTAGCGACGCTCGCGAAAGAAGCTGCGCAGCAACTCTGCCGAATCATCGGCCAGAATCCCCTGGTCCACCAGCAACTGGTGGTTAAGCTGCGGGTGATTCAGGACCGAAAGCACCGACCCGCAGGCGCCGGCCTTGGGGTCGGCAGCGGCATAAACCAGGCGGTCAATTCGCGCGTGGATGATGGCACCCGCGCACATGGAGCATGGCTCGAGCGTGGCGTAAAGTGTGACGCCGTTGAGACGGTAGTTGTTGAGTGCGGCAGCAGCGGCCCGGAGAACGACGACTTCAGCGTGGGCAGTTGGGTCGTTGTCGCGGAGAACGCGGTTCTGGCCGCGCGCAATGATTTGGCCTTCCTGCACCACGACAGCGCCGATCGGCACCTCGCCCGCTGCCGCAGCGGCGCGAGCCTGGTCGAGAGCGGCGGACATGAAGTCGAGGTCGGTCAAGCGAAGGTGGCGCCAGGACGCAGGTGCTTAAAGTTGATTCCAGCCAGCCCGCGAGAGCGCAGCATACTTGCCAATCGCCAATCGATTGTCAAAATCAAGTGGTTGGTGGCGAGACGCGATAGTGCTGCATCGGTGATTCCAAACTCGCTCGATCCGGGGTCGGCCATGATTTGTAAAGCTGTTTCGTAGATCTCAGGAATCATTCCGATCCCTTTTGAAATATGAAAACTCCAGGCTGGCTTTTTCCACGACGGTAATGAATTTGCAAGATTGGATACCTCGGTCAAAACGTGCGGTGTGGTTTTCAACTCCCCCAGCCCAGCGAGGGTTTCGGCGAGAACGTACAGGTCGTTAGGCTGGAATGAATTCAGACGTTTGAACGTCCTTACCAAGGTGGGATCGAAGCTGCTACACCAATGCAACAGGAGGAGATTAGAGTCGAGTACAACTGGCCAACCGCCGTAGGTTTCAAGCAATGGATGGGCCAGGGTTCTCATGCAGCATATTGCTTGATTGCGATTAAACCGCCATCTTCGGCGTTTAAGGTGACGATCTTTGCAACTCGCTTGAACCCAAAAGGAGTGACTTGTTGGCCAAGGAACTTGGCAGTCTCCGGATCGCCGATGCTAAATGTGAGTTTCCATATCGGCAACTTAGCTCGCTCCTGCGTTTCAATGGTCTCCGACTCGACTTCTTCTAGCCGAATGTCCTGTGTTTCAGCCAGGTCAGGCATGATCTCCTGAATATAACCAAGAGCCTTTTGTGTTGCCTCGCGCGGATTCAGCATGCCTGTGTCCCCTTTGGAGATATTCTACCTCGAAGCTCGACTGGCTCCCGCCGGCTGTTGCTGGGTCATGCAGTGGAGCGTGCCCAGGCCCCAGACAAGGTCGACTGCGTGGATGCCGATGACCTCGCGCTCGGGAAACAACTCGGCGATGATATTAAGCGCGATGCGGTCGTTGGGGTCGTGGAAGGTCGGGACCAGAACAAGGCCGTTGGCGATGTAGAAGTTGGCGTAGCTGGCCGGCAGGCGCTGGCCGCGAAAGACGACGGGCCGGGGCATGGGCATCTCAACCACGTTGAACTGTTTGCCTTCCAGTGTGCGCGCAGCCCTGAGGCGGGCGAGGTTTTCGGCAAGCGGTTCGTGGTTGGGATCGGTTGCATCGGGCTCGACTGCGGTGAGAATAGTCTCCGGGCCGACGAAGCGCGTGATGTCGTCGACGTGGCCGTGCGTGTCGTCGCCAGCGATGCCGCGGTCAAGCCACAGAACCTGGTCGATGCCAAGGAAGTCGTGGAATACCTGCTGCATCTGCTCGCGGCTCAGGCCGGGGTTGCGCGCCTGCACTTCGCTTAGCAGGCACTCCTCGGTGGTGAGCAGAATTCCCTGCCCGTTGGTATCGATCGATCCGCCCTCTAGCACAACGCGGCGCTCTCTGCCCCGACCGATTTTCGCTGTGGGTTGCCATGACGGCAGCTTGAGTGCCTTGGCGGCCTTGGCGGGCAGCTTGTCGTCGAGTTGCCAGTCGTCGTACTTGGCCCAGGCATTGAAGCGCCAGTCGGTCAGGGCGACTTTGCCCTTGGTGTTTCGGATGAAGATGGGGCCGGTGTCGCGCGTCCAACTGCGGTTTGTGGGCCAGCGGTGGAAGCGTACGAGATCGAGATTTGCTCCGGCGCGCTCAAGGATGTTCCGAATGCGCGACTCGGCTCCTGCATCTTCGACGACAAGGTGAACGAGCTCGTGCGCTGCGAGGAGGCGGACGATCTCGGCGTAGAGCGATGGGATCGGCGCGAACTTCCCCGGCCAGTCTTCGGGATTGTGCGGCCAGGCGAGCCAGGTAGCTTCGTGAGGCTCCCACTCAGCTGGCATGCGATAGCCCAGCTTGTGCGGCGTTGCGGCTGGAGCGGTCTTGTCAGCCATGTCTACTTGAGATCTCCGTCCTGGGTCCAGGCACTGACCGGATCAAGGAAGCGGCTGGTAATGGGCGCATAAGCGTCGATGCGGCGGTCGCGCAGGAAGGGCCAGTTGCGCCGCGTCTCCTCAATCAGTTGCATGTCGATCTCGCCCAGCAGAATGTCCTCGGCATCGAGCGAGGCCTTGGCGATGATGCGGCCAAAAGGATCGGCCAAGAAGCTGCCACCCCAGAACTCCAAACCAACCCCATCCACGCGATTGCCTTCAACATCGCCATGCTCCAGCCCCACGCGGTTCACACCGGCCACATAAACTCCGTTGGCAATGGCGTGCGCCCGCTGGATGGTCTGCCAGGCGTCGTACTGCGCGGCCCCGAACTCGTCCTTCTCCGCCGGGTGCCACCCGATGGCAGTCGGATAAAAGAGAACCTCCGCCCCCTGTAGCGCCGTCAGCCGCGCACCCTCGGGATACCACTGGTCCCAGCAGACAAGGGTTCCCACGCGCCCAAAGCTGGTGTCGACGGCCTGGAAACCCAGATCGCCGGGCGTGAAGTAGTACTTTTCGTAGTAGAGCGGATCGTCCGGAATGTGCATCTTGCGATAAATGCCCGCAATGGCTCCATCCGCATTCAATGTCACAGCAGTGTTGTGATATAGACCCGGTGCCCGGCGTTCAAACAAGGAGGCAACAATGGCAACCCGCAGTTCCCGAGCCAGTGCCGACAGCGCTTTCGTAGACGGCCCGGGAATCGCCTCGGCCAGGTCAAAGAGCCGCAGATCCTCGCGCTGGCAAAAGTACTGCGCATTAAAAAGCTCCGGCAGGCAGACGATGTTAGCGCCCATTCTTGCTGCTTCACGAGTATGCCGGACGGCCGAGGCGAAGTTCCCCTCGACCGATGCGCCCATGCGCATCTGCACCAGCCCAATCTTGTATTTGCGTCCAATGGCCATGACTGGCTTTCGTCCTCTTCTCGCACGATGAAACAAGGCCAACCCCGCACGGCGAGATTGGCCTTGACTTCCCTTCTATAGAGAGGTCTCCCTATCCCGGGCGAAACTCATCTCCAAAAGCCTGCGGCAGGCAATGCCTCCATGCAATGGCTATACTTCGAGAATCAGGACCGCCGCGGCAATCGTCGTAGTCCACAGTCCTCGCTTATCGCCCACAGCCGACTGCGTGATGTTGCTCGTGCGGACAATCTTGTTCGAGATGCGGTAGATTTCCTTCTTCTCGTCCCAGCTCTTGTCGGGGTCAAAGTCGACATCGAGCGTGGTGGCCAGCATCTCTGCTGCTAGCTCCTCAGCGTACTCGCCAGCCTGGTCTTCCGTCTCGCCAAAGCTATGGTGCTCGCTCAGGTAGCCGTAGGTGTCGCGGTCGGCTGGAATGGCCACGCCAATGCTCGAAACCACAAGCCGATGCGGCTCGCGCGTTGAGTTCTCGGCAATCACTGAAAACACAACCTCGCCGTGGTCGAGATACTTCAGGCCTTCCTTGCGCGTGATCACTTTGCACTGCGGCGGGAAGATCGACGATACCCGCACCAGATTCTGCGAGGCGATGCCCGCATCCCGAAGGGCGAGCTCAAATGAAGTCAGCCGCTCTTTGTGTTTGCCCACGCCCTTGGTGAAGAAAATCTTCTTCGGCACCATGCTTTTTCCCAATTTCGATGTATCCTCCGTGTCTGAAAAAAACGCCCCAGGGAACAACAGTTCCCGCATGAGTCTATCGCATCCAAGCTGCCGGGTACAGCGCTTCGCGACATTTCATCCTCCATTCACAGTGGGCGGGGCAGGGGTATCCCGGATTATTCCCTTCCTGTGCACATAGGCGGCTGCCCGGTCCAGGAAAACCGCTGCTCAGGCGTTGCATCAAGCGACCTCGGCATTGTCTTCCGATCAATAAGCCCAGACAGGAAAAATATCTCTCCGTCTCCGCAACGTTTTTCCGGCCCCCGTGTTCGACGGTTCATGAGGAATAGTCCGCTTATGCGTTGCGCCGTCGCTCTGTCAGCTTTCTTTGCCCTTATAACCTCTATTTCATCCTTCGGTCAGACTCCAAACTCAAGAGGCAACCCAGCCTACGCATACCAAGCCTCCCGCACCGCTCCTCAGGCGTCTCTGCCAATCTCCGCAATCCTTGACTGGACTCCGCCAGAGTTGGTTGATCTAAGCACCCAGGCATCCTCCAGAACCAGCTTCGCTTTCGACAGATCCATGCTCGATTTGATTGGTGGAATTGAGGGCGGAAACGACCCCGAACTTCGGCGGGCATGGGCAAAGTTGGATGGGGTAAGCGTCCACGTGCTCCGCTTCGGCCCGGCTGGAGTCCCCAACGAGCCTGCCGTTGAAGCCCTGCGCGCGGCCTACCATCTGCGCGGCTTGAAACACCTGGTCACGTCCACTCGTACTGGCGGTCCCTTGCACAGTCGCACCACCGATGTCTGGCTGGTCCTCGACGGCGCAAATGTCGAAGGAGCGGTAATCCTTGGGCAAACGGCGAGAAGCGTCACGCTGGTCACGGTAAAGGGCGATATCAGCGGGGAGGACCTCTTGCACCTGCGCGGGCACTTCGGCATACCAAGGCTCGACCAGGACGGGCCCCAAACATCCGTACACGAGCCTTACACACGCGGAACTAATAGAATCGAAAATCCGGAAGACAACTAGGCCCCGAACCCCACGAATTCACACATTGCCTGAAATCCGGCCGGGCTCCAGCCCAGAACAGAATCCGGCGCGGCGATCTCGCGCAATCCCTGCATCCGGCAACCCGCCCCAATTGCCTCCCTTAAAATGAGAGTGTCAGGCTCAGCGTCCGAAAGAACGCCCGAAAGGAACTCCTACACTCCATGCAGACTACCTACAACGGCCTTGCGCTTCCCGCCGACGGCAAACCAATTGAATACAGCGATGGGCAGTTTCAGGTGCCCGACAATCCCATCATTCCCTTCATTGAAGGCGACGGCACGGGCCGTGACATCTGGAAGGCCTCGCAGCGCGTCTTCGACGCCGCGGTTGAAAAGGCCTATGGCGGCAAGCGCGCCATCAAGTGGTTTGAAATCTTTGCAGGCGAAAAGGCATTCCGCCAGTTCAGCACCTGGCTGCCGGACGACTCCGTCTCGGCTGCGCGGGACCTGCGCATCTCCATCAAGGGGCCGTTGACCACACCGATTGGCGGCGGCATTCGCTCGCTCAACGTGGCCCTGCGCCAGTTGCTCGATCTCTACGCCTGCGTCCGCCCCGTGAAGTACTACCAGGGCGTGCCAAGCCCGGTAAAGCACCCAGAAAATGTCGACATCGTCATCTTCCGCGAGAACACTGAGGACGTGTATTCCGGCGTCGAGTTCAAGGAAGGGACCACGGACGCAGCAAGACTAATTTCGTTTTTGAACGACGACCTGTTGTCCAAAACCAAGAAGAAAATCCGCACAGACTCCGGCGTCGGAATCAAGCCCATCTCCATCTTCGGCTCCAAGCGGCTGGTGCGTTACGCACTTCGCCAGGCCATCGAAACAGGACGCAAGACCGTCACGCTTGTGCACAAGGGCAACATCCAAAAGTTCACCGAGGGCGCCTTCCGCGAATGGGGCTACGAAGTGGCCGTGCAGGAGTTCCGCGAACACACGGTAACCGAGCGCGAGAGCTGGATCCTCGGCAACCTCGACGCCAACCCCAGCCTGACCGTGGAACAGAACGCGGCAATGATTGAGCCGGGCCTCGAGTTCGGCAACCAGGCCTTTCGCGACGAGCTTTATGCAGAGATCAAGGGCGTCATCGACTCCATCGGCAAGACGCACGGCAATGGCGCGTGGAAAAACAAAATCCTGGTAAATGACCGCATCGCCGACTCCATCTTCCAGCAGATCATCATTCGCCCGGCAGACTACTCGATCCTGGCCACCACCAACCTCAATGGCGACTATATCTCGGACGCAGCCGCGGCGCAGGTAGGCGGGCTCGGCATCGCGCCCGGCGCAAATATCGGCGACGGCTTCGCGGTCTTCGAAGCCACGCATGGCACGGCACCCAAATATGCCGATAAGGATGTCATCAATCCCGGGTCGGTGATTCTGTCGGGCGTGATGATGCTCGAGTTCATCGGCTGGAAAGAAGCGGCCAACCTAATCGAGACAGCGCTCGAAAAGACTATCGTGCAAAAGTTCGTCACCTACGACTTTGAACGCCAAACCGCAGGCGCAACCAAAGTCGGAACGAGCGAATTCGCCACGCGCATCATTGGAAACATGTAGAGACAGTTGTCAGTTTTCAGTTGCCGCTTTGAGTCAGGGCACGATTTTAGTCGCGCCGAATTGCGACGAGATTGAATTGGGCTTTAGCCCTGAGGGATTCTAAGGAGAGAAACAAAATGAGGAAGAAAGTTTCAATTGTCGGCGCCGGCAACGTAGGCGCTACTACGGCACATTGGATTGCGGCCAAGGAACTGGCCGATGTTGTGTTGATCGACGTTGTTGAAGGCGTGCCCCAGGGCAAGGCGCTCGACCTGCTCGAAGCCATGCCCATCGAGAAGCGCGACGTGAGTGTCGTCGGCGCCAACGACTACGCGGCCTCGGCAAACTCCGATGTCGTGGTCATCACCGCCGGCATTCCGCGCAAGCCGGGAATGAGCCGCGACGACCTGCTCCACACCAACTACAAGATCATGTCCGACGTGGTTTCGAAGGTAGTGGCCCAGTCGCCGGAGTCGATCCTGATCATCGTCTCCAACCCGCTCGACGCGATGGCGCAGGCCGCCTTCAAACAGGCCGGCTTCAACCGCGAGCGCGTTATCGGCATGGCAGGCGTGCTCGATTCCGCGCGATTCCGCACATTTATTGCTTCTGAACTGAATGTCAGTGTCGAAAACGTGACGGCTTTCGTCCTCGGCGGCCACGGCGACACCATGGTGCCCCTCGCCCGCTATTCGACCGTCGCCGGCATTCCCATCACGGAACTCATCGCGCCAGACCGGCTCGAAGAGCTGGTGCAGCGCACCCGAGACGGCGGCGCAGAGATCGTCAAGCATCTCAAGACCGGCAGCGCCTACTATGCGCCTTCAGCGGCAGCCACTGAGATGGTTGAGGCCATCCTCAAGGACAAGAAGAAGATCCTGCCCTGCGCGGCCTTCCTCAAGGGCGAGTACGGCATCGATGGCTTCTACATCGGTGTACCTTGCAAACTGGGTGCGGGCGGCCTGGAGCAGATCATCGAAATCAAGCTGACTCCCGACGAAGATGCGGCCCTGAAAAAGAGTGCCGCCGCCGTAAAAGAACTTTGCGACGTGATCGGCGTCTAAACTCTGAACGCAGCCCGATTCCCTGGGGAGGCCGCCCCTGCGGCCTCTTCGTGGTTTGGCCATGTCTCAAAACTCACTCCTCTTCCAACAACCTGCCAATTCCCTCGCCCCCTTCAGAGGCCCAGATGACAACAGCCCACATTAATCGCATTGCAACGGCAGTTCCCACCTTTGACGTGCATCAGGCCTTCATCTCATTTGCCACTGGCCTCTTGCCCGAGGGCACAAACAAGAAACTCTTCAAGCGCATGGCAAGGCTCTGCGCCATCGAGCACCGCTTCTCGTTTGTGAATCCCCTTCCTACCGACGACGGACGTTGGAAAGACGCTGAAAGCATTTATGAGCCAGGCAGTTTCCCCTCCACCGCGCGTCGCATGCAATTCTTTGAGCGCTTTGCGCCGCAACTGGCCCGGGCCGCTCTTAATCGCCTTGAGTTGACCAGCGAAGAACGACGCAGCATAACCCACGTGATCGTGACTTCCTGTACTGGGCTTTATGCTCCAGGTTTGGATTTTGAAGTGGTGAATCATCTCGGCCTGAATCCATCGGTCGAACGGACCATGATCGGCTTCATGGGCTGCTACGCCGCAATCAACGCGCTCAAGTCGGCGCACCACATTGTCCGCTCCGAGCTAGAAGCGCACGTGCTGGTGCTCAACCTGGAACTCTGCTCGCTTCACTTTCAAGAGACTGAAGCGCTCGAGCAGGTGCTCTCGTTCCTCGTCTTCGCAGATGGCTGCGCGGCCAGCCTGGTGAGCGCGGACCCCACCGGTCTCGCCATCGACAGCTTTCTCGCGGTCAGCATTCCTGCCACCAGCCACCTCATAACTTGGCGCATTGGCGAACTTGGATTCGATATGCAACTTTCCGGCGAGGTCCCGGGCGAAATTGGGCGGGCCCTCAAAGATGACGGCAGGCAGGTGACCCGCGGCGCCGATCCCGATTCCATCGATCTGTGGGCTGTACATCCGGGAGGACGGTCGATCCTGGATTCCGTGGAGAAAGCCCTCTCGCTCAAGCCCGAGGCTCTGATGAGTTCACGCGACGTGCTCGCGCGCTACGGCAACATGTCGTCTGCGACAGTGATGTTTGTAATGCATGAGATTATGCAGCACGCGCAGGCCGGCCAGACCGGCTGCGCCATGTCCTTTGGGCCCGGGCTCACCGCCGAGACGATGCTCTTCCATGCTGCCTGAATGACCGGGCTTCACTCGACGCACGAGAACCATTCCCGAGCAGCCAACGCCCGGACAAACCGCATAACTCGGCCGATTTCGCGCGCCACTCACTCTCTTTCGAACGCGACCACCATCGGCCCCACTTGAGCGGCGCACTCTTTCGGCGCAAGATGGCCGCATCCCGGAACGATGTCGAGCTCGGACTGCGGCACGAGCCGATGCATGGTCCGGGCCTGGCTCACGGGAAACACACGATCCGCGGAACCCCACACGATGAGCACAGGCACTTTCAACTGCGGCAGGATTGTATCAGTGGCATCTTTGCCAGTCAGCATCGACGCGATGGCTCGCTTCACGACCCACTCGTTGCGATGGGACACCTTGAGGACATCGCGAACAATGAAGCCGGGCAACTGAACCGGGTGTGGCGAGAGAAGCGTCTGAAGCTGGAAAAGCTGATCGGCATTCTCAGGTGTAAAGAGCCGGGTATCGAACTGTGGTGGCTCCTTGAGGCCAACCGCGTCAAACAGAATCAGTTTGCGAATGCGGCCGGGATGGTCAAACGCCACATGCTGCACGATGCCGCCGCCCATTGACCAGCCGCCGAGGTCTACACGCGTGAGGCCAAGCGCATCCATAAATCCGATGACCATCGCAGCTTCGTCGTGCAGTGAGTAGGAGAAGTCGGCGGGCTTCTGGCTGCGGCCGTAGCCGGGCAGATCTGGCATGTAGACGCGATAACCCGCCCGGACAAGATACGGCGCAAGAGCGGCCCACTCTTCAGCGCGGACACCCAGACCGTGCACCAACACCACCGGCTGGCCGCCGGCTGGGCCTTCGGCAATGTAATGCATACGGATGCCGGCCACGGTCACGTCGCGGCTCTCGACGCCGTTCCTCCACTCCTCGAAATAGGTCCACTCGTTGAGGAAGTAAATCGGATGGAGGAGAAAGCCCAGTGCAGACACAACGGTCACAATGACGACTAGCCAAAGGAGTCCCTTGAAGAGTTTCACTTACCCTCCTGAGCAGCCTCAAGCACGCGCGCACGCTGCCATCCCATTTCGATGACCAGCACCGTAATTGGGTCGAGCTTGAGAACGCTGTGGCTGTTCCACTCGGCGCGTTCCACCCAGCGCACGGCATCGGCATCGGATGCGGCCAGCATTTCGCCCTCAACGACGCGGCACAAATAATCGGCGATGACGTAGTGATAGCGAACTCGCTCGCCTTCACGGTGAATGCGGTCCAACAACTCGACGAGCTCGACAGGCTTCACGGTCAGGCCGGTCTCCTCGCGAACCTCCCGGACCACGCCATCGGTGAGCGACTCGCCCAACTCGAGCGCTCCGCCGGGCAGCGACCAATTGCCCTTCGCGGGCTCGTGGCCGCGGCGCACCAGCAGCACCCGTCCCCGGTCCACCACCACCGCGCCCACCGCCATTCGCGGCGCTTCAGGAAACTCACGCTCCATCCACTACCTCACTCTCAGCTCCTGGGTCGCCCAGTCCACTCATAGCATAGTTCGCTTAATTGGCGAGCCGCCGCCGGAAAACTCTTCAATCCTGCTCATGATCAATCCGGCACGGTGCGACCTTTTGCGCCGCGCTATCATCGAACACAAAGAGGGAAACATGGCGGAGTTTACACTGCGAATCGACAACATGCATTGCGGGTCCTGTGTACGCCGAGTCACCCAGGCACTCGCCTCGGTGGCGGGCATTGAAGTGAAAGAGGTTCAGATCGGAGCAGCACGATTTGCCACGCCCGACGCGGCGCCCTCTGAAGCCGCAATTGCCGCACTAGCCAAGGCCGGCTACCCTGCCCGATTGGAAGAATAGGTGAGCGCGAGCAATACGGAAACGGTGACACTCCCAGTTTTGGGAATGACATGCGCCAGTTGCCAGCATCACGTTGAGACTGCGCTGCGCGCGACGCCCGGTGTAGCCTCGGCCCATGTCGACCTGATTGCCAATCGCGCCACCATTGAATTCAATCCGCAAGTTGCCCAACCCGAGTCGTTCATCGATGCCATTCGCTCGGCCGGCTACGATGCGGTACTGCCGCGCACTGAAGCACAGGGTCACTCCGTCGAGCCCGGCGCTCGCGATGCCGAGCGGAAGGCCCTGATCACGCTTGTTGCAGGCGCTGCGGCCATGGTGCTGTCGATGCCGCTGGGCGGTGCGATGGGCTCTCTCGATCACACTCTCATGCGGATGGCCCCCGCGCTTTACGCGCTGCCTGCAAATCCTCTTCGGTGGACGCTGCTGGCGGTGACGGCGCTGGTGCTCGTCTGGGCCGGACACGGCATTTATGCGAGCGCTTTGCGCGGGTTGAGGCACGGCACCACCAACATGAACACGCTGGTGAGTCTGGGGACCAGTGTTGCTTTTGTGTGGTCGGCGTATGCAACAATTTGGCCGTCGCCGGAGAGGCAGGTCTATTTTGACGCGGTCCTGCTGATTGTGGGCTTTCTACTGCTGGGCAAAGCTCTCGAAGCCCGCGCCAAGCGCCGCGCCCTGTCGGCGTTGGACTCGCTTTCGCGGTTGCGCCCTGTAACAGCACGGCGGATTCGCGATGGGGTGCAATCGGTGGTTCCCCTAGAAGAGATCGAACCCGGAGACAGCATTCTCATCCTGCCGGGCGAACGTTTCCCGGTAGACGCAACCATCCTGGAAGGCCGCACGACGGTTGACGAATCCATGCTGACCGGGGAATCCATCCCACTGGCACGCGAGCCCGGCGGCCGCGTGCTGGCCGGCTCGCTTAACTACGATGGCGCAGTAACGTGCCGTGCCGAATCTCTCGGAGAGGCTACGGTGCTTGCGCAGATTACGCGCATGGTTGAGCAGGCGCAGCAGTCGCGCGCCCCCATGGAGCGGCTGGCTGATCGCGCCAGCGCTGTCTTTGTGCCGGTGGTGCTGGCGCTGGCAGCCATCACGTTTGCCGTGTGGCTGATTGCGGCGCACTCCCTTCCACTGGCGCTGGCCAACACTGTTGCAGTCCTCGTAGTGGCCTGCCCCTGCGCCATGGGTCTCGCTGTGCCTGCAGCCCTGACAGTTGCCGTCGGGCGTGGCGCTCAACTCGGAATCCTGTTCAAAGGCGGCGAAGCACTGGAGCGGCTGGCGCACCTGGATGCGGTGGTTCTCGACAAGACCGGTACGCTCACGATCGGGCGGCCGGTGCTTATGGCCATCCATCCTTTTGAAGACCGGAATGAAGACGACCTGCTGCGGATTGCGGCTTCGCTTGAGGAGCGCTCGAATCATCCTCTGGCCCACGCAATCCTCGACAGCGCAAGAGCCAAAGGGCTGGTGTGGCAACCCGCCGAGGCGTTGACCAATCTTCCCGGCCGGGGCCTGACGGCGCAGGTCGAGGGGCACGCGTGCGTCCTCGGAAACGATGCCCTCCTCCGTGAATTCTCTATTCCAATGCCCGCGAACCTGTCGACCCCGTCGCCAGGCGTGACGCGGCTCTGGCTGGCAATCGATAACGTAGCCGCCGGAGTATTTGACGCGCGCGATGCTCTGCGGCCCGATACATCTGAGGCCGTCAAAGCTCTCCTCGCGGACGGCCTGCGGGTTCTGATGCTGACGGGCGACTCCGCAGCAGCAGCCAAGCCGATTGCGGAACAGGCGGGCATTCGCGAGGTGGAGGCCGGTCTCGACCCTGCCGGCAAGCTGGCCCGGATTCGCGAGCTCAAGAAGAGCGGCCTGCGCGTGGCCATGGTCGGCGACGGCATTAACGACGCGGCTGCGCTGGCAGAGGCCGACGCCGGCATCGCCATGGGCACTGGCGCAGATCTGGCCCAGGAAGCGGGCGACGTACTGCTCCTTCGCGCCGACCCCGCAAACATCCCCAATGCGCTTGGCCTGGCGCGCTCCACGCTGGGAATCATGCGACAAAACCTTATCTGGGCCGCGGCCTACAACGTGCTCGGCATTCCACTTGCGGCAGGGGTGTTCTACCCGGCTTTTCACATCCTGCTCTCCCCCTGGCTTGCCGCCGCGGCCATGGCACTCAGCTCAGTGTGCGTGCTCGGCAACAGCCTTCGTCTGCGCGGGTGGCAGCCACGACGCCACGGCCTCTCGACAGCAACCAACCCCGCTCCGGACAGGGCCGCGCCCCCAACCCACTCAGCGCGATAAACTACATGCGGAGCCCCGCGCTTGCGCATCCTGACCCGCTATATCCTCGGCGAAATCCTCTCCCACGCTCTCATTGGGTGCGCTCTCTTCACCTTCATCCTCTTCATGCGCGAACTGCCTCACATTCTCGATATGGTGGTACGCAACAGCTCCACTCTCTCCATCGTGGCCCAGGTCTTTCTTTTCACGCTGCCCAACTTTTTCATTGTGACCATCCCAATGGGGGTATTGGTTGGCGTGTTGCTTGGCCTCAGCCGGCTCGCCGCCGACAGTGAGATCGTCGCCATGCGTGCCTCGGGCCTGGGCATCGGCTACTTTGTCCGCGTGGCTTCCATTGTGGCCGTCGGCGGTACCCTGATCGGGCTCTTCAACTCGCTTTATGTAGCCCCGCGCGCCAACCAGGGAATCCTCCACCTCGACCGCCTGCTCGCCACACAAGCCTCCTACGAGATTCAGCGCGGCGTCTTCTACGAAGACTTCAAGAACACCGTTCTCTACGTGCAGGACGTCCGTTCGGGCACCGGCGCGGCCAACTGGCGACAGGTCTTCATGGCCGACGTCACTGACCCATCCATGCCGAAGATCACCACAGCAGCCTCGGCCACGGTGGTCAACGATTCAACCACCGAGTTGCTGATGCGCCTGCGCGATGGCACCGAACACGAAGAACCGGTGGCCGGCCAACCCCAGCAGTACAACATTTCCACCTTTAAGGTTAACGATCTTCCCTTCACGCCGGCCCAGCAGAACGAGGGCCACCTCGGCCGCCTGGATACGCCCATTTATGCTCTGCCCTTGCACGAGTTGCTCCGGCGGTCTCATGGCCCCGACGGCAAGCGATTCCTGATCGAGGTGCACAAGCGGTTCTCCTACCCCGCAGCCTGCCTTGTGCTCATGCTGGTGGGCGTTCCGCTCGGCGTCACATCGCGGCGCGGCGGTAGGGGCTCGGCCTGGGTCTTCACAATTCTCCTGGTGTGCCTCTACTACTCGCTTTCCTTGTTCGGCACGGCGCTTGGCAAACAAAACTGGATATCCGCCTTCGCCGCAGTGTGGCTGGCCAACATTCTCTTCGCAGCCGGCGGCCTCTTCCTCCTTTGGCAGATGGCAAGCGGCGGCCGCGTGCTCAGCGCACTCACGTCGTTTATGGCCCGCGCCCCGAAAGATGCATCCGCACCCACGAAAACCAATGGCGCCCGGAAGCGCGCATGGTCAGCGCGAATGTTCCCCTCCATGCAGCGCAATTCGGCTCGCCATGCCTTTCCGCGCATCCTTGACGAATATGTCGTCCGCGAGTTTCTCTTCATGTTCTTTCTTGTCCTCTGCGGGTTTGTCATGCTCATGCTTGTGTTCACATTCTTTGAGCTCATCGGTGACATCCTGCGCAATCGCATCCCCCTTTCGACCGTTGGCCAGTACCTGATCAACCTGACGCCAAGCATGCTCTATCAGATCGCTCCATTGGCGGTGCTTATCGCCGTGCTGGTCACTTTTGGCGTGCTCAACCGCAACAGCGAAATCATCGCCATGAAAGCCACGGGCATCAGCCTCTACCGTCTGGTAGTTCCTGTCATCGGCATCGCCGCAATCCTGGCTGTGAGCCTGTTCCTCTTCGACGAGTACTACCTGCCGCAGGCCAATCGCCGCCAGGAGGCGCTGCGCAACATCATCAAGGGCCGACCTCCGCAGACCGTGAATAACCCTGAACAGCACTGGATCTTCGGCCAGCCCAATCCAGGCGAGCCTGGACGCATCTTCTACTACCAGTTTTTCGATGCCGTGCATCACGAATTTGCCAATCTGTCGGTATTTGAGTTTGACCCATCGACCTTTGCCATCACGCGCCGCATCTTTGCCTCGCGCGTCTACTGGGACTCAGACTTCGGAACATGGATTTTTCAGAACGGCTGGCAGCGCGACATCGAAGGCGATCACACCAAGTCATACCGCGAGTTCCAGCAGACCACGTTTGCCGAAATTCACGAAGAACCAGGTTACTTCACCAAGGAAGAGAAGCAGTCGCAGGAGATGAACTTCGGAGAGCTTGAGCGATACATCTCAGGGCTCCGGCAAAGCGGGTTCGACACCATGCGGCTGCGCGTGGCGCTGTGGCACAAACTCGCCAACCCGCTGGCCGCCATCGTCATGGCCGGGCTTGCCATTCCCTTCGCCCTTTCGATGGGCAAGCGCGGATCGCTCACAGGTATCGCCGTTGCCATCGCCGTCGCCCTCGCATACTGGGTAGCCGACGGCTTCTTCAGCGCACTGGGCAATGTGAACTATCTGCCCGCCCCGGTCGCCGCATGGGCTTCCCTGGTGCTGTTTGGCCTGGTCGGCGGCTACCTGCTGCTCCGCACTCCTACCTAACGCGGGAGCCAGCCGGCAGCCCTCGCAAGCGCCCGTGCCATGCCCCCGTACAATAGAGCCATGCTTCGCGATCTGCGCCCCCTCTTCGCTTACATGCGCCGCTACCGCTGGGGATACCTGTGGGGCACGCTGTCCTGCATATGCACCAACGCAGTTGCGGTGCAGTTTCCGCGCGTGCTGGAGAAAGCAATCGACGGCTTGAAACAGGGGGCCTCCCTTCACCTGATCCTGCTCTTCGCCGGGCTGCTGGTGGGGATATCTATCGTAAAGGGCGTCTTCCTCTACGCGCAGCGCTGGATCCTCATCGGCATCTCACGCGAGATCGAGTTCGACATCCGCAACGACCTTTTCACCCATCTGGAGAAGCAGGACTCCGGGTTCTATCAGAAGTACCGCACGGGCGACATCATGGCCCGCATGACCAACGATCTGAACGCGGTGCGCAACCTGCTGGGCCCAGCCCTCATGTACAGCGCAAATACCGTCTTCTTCACGGTCTTTGCACTTTACTTCCTTCTTCATCTCAGCCCTTACCTGACATTGGTCGCGCTTGCCCCCATGCCGCTGGCCAGCATTCTGGTTCAGTATCTCGGGCACCGCATTCACGACCGTTTTGAGCGGATTCAGGCCAGCTTCTCTGAGATTTCATCGCAGGCGCAGGAGAACTACTCCGGCGCCCGGCTGGTTCGCGCATTCGCACGCGAAGAGTCGCAGATCAACATCTTCGAAAAGCTGAATCGGCTGTACATCGCGCGATCTTTGCGGCTCGTGCAGCTCATGGGCATGCTATGGCCCACCCTGGAGTTCATCCTCGGCATCTCCATGGTGATCACGCTGCTTGCCGGTGGCCACCTGGTGGTCTCGCATCGCATCACAGTCGGCCAGTTCGTTGAGTTCAACACCTTCATGATCATGCTCATCTGGCCCATCATCGCCGTAGGTTGGGTGGTCAACCTCTTCCAGCGCGGAACCGCCTCAGTGATTCGCATCGACGAGTTGCTCCAGGCCAAGCCCTCCATCGATGACAGCGCCGCGGATGTGGCGATTCCGGCGGATCAGATCCTGGCAGGCGAGATTGAATTCCGCAATCTCGATTTCAGCTATGGAGAGACTCCAGTACTGCGCGACATCAGCTTGAGGGTTCCCGCTGGCTCCTCTTTGGCCATCGTCGGGCCAACCGGCTCGGGCAAATCGACGCTCGTCTCCCTGCTTTCGCGGATGCACGAGGCAGCACCCGGCTCACTTCTCGTCGACGGACGTCCGGTGCGCGAGTATCCGCTTGCGGTGCTCCGGCGCAATATTGGCATGGTGCCGCAGGAGACGTTTCTTTTCAGCGAGACGATCCGCGAGAACCTCAGGTTTGGCGTGCCCGATGCCAGCGAAGAGGAGCTTCTTGAGGCAGCAGAGGCGGCACACATCCGGCAGGAGTTTGCAGAGTTTCCCGAGGGGCTTGAAACGATGGTCGGTGAGCGCGGAGTCACGCTGTCCGGTGGACAGAAACAGCGTGCAGCCATTGCCCGCGCATTGCTGCGGCGTCCGGCAATCCTGATTCTCGACGATGCTCTTGCCAGCGTGGACACCTACACCGAAGAGCGAATTCTGGGTGGTTTGCGCTCGTATACGGCCACGGCTACAACGATCCTGATCTCACATCGGGTTTCAACCGTCCGCGACGCCGACCAGATTGCAGTACTCGATCGCGGACGTATCGTAGAACTCGGCAAACACGAGGATCTTCTGGCGCGCGATGGCTACTACGCCAGCCTGTATCAAAAGCAGCAACTGGAAGAAGAGCTCACCGTCGCAGACTAGCCTGCCGGCGCCACCGCTGAATGCAGAGCATTTTCGGAAGTTCTATAGACCGAAAGTTGATTGGCGTCCCACCCATTCCGCGAAAAGCCGCGGAAAGGATGGGCACGGAGGTCTCGGGTAAATCCGACAACGATCTAGGCGTTCCAGTGCGAGCTTATTCCCATAGCGGCCTCCGCATCGGAGCCGTCGAAGCCGTCGGATCGTGCGGTTCGCGCGGCTGCGGAAACCTGCTCAGGCGCAGGATTCACAGCGGGATCGCGAGCCACTTCGCGCCATGCATCGCGAACATTCCTCACACAGTCGATGGCGTGCTCAAACTTGGGCCTCGAAGCCGACTGCGAAGCCTGCAGGATCTGAGCGAAGATCGATGCGTAGAACTCGCTGAGCGCCTGGGCCGGCCTGCCGCCAACATCCATGCGCAGGCGCGCCTGCAAGTGAATGATGATGTCGAGAGCGCGCTTGACGGCGGCACGGCGGCCTTCCGCGTCGCCGCGATCCACCGCAGCGGATGCTGAATGGAGAAAGCGGAGGATTCCGTCGTACAGCGCCACCACCAGGTCAACGGCCGAAGCGCCCTCCAGTGCATGTTCCCGATAACTCGACATCGAAATGGGTCTCCCTATCCGTTGGTATTCTGGTTGTAGCCGGTAATCGCCGAGTAGAGCTCATTCACGCCCTCCAACTGGGTAGGCAACTGCTGCATGATCTCATTGGCACTGTTCAACTCCGCGGTCAGGCTGGTCTGCTGTGCCGAGATCAGGGACTCCTCCTTGGATATGTCGGCGTTGAGGGTGGACTCGATGCTGCTGTTGGAACTCGATGCCAGCGACAGGACCCCCGTCGCCGAACTCGATCCGGCGTTGGTAAGCATGGTGGAGAATTTCTGGCCCCAGCTATTGCTGTTCTGGAAGAAACCCACCACGCTGTTGTAATCGGTGTTCAGCACGGAGTCCAGCGAAGTTGCGTCAAACGTGAGCGAACCGTCGTTGTTGACGCTGATGCCGAGGCTCGTAAGGCTGTTGATGTCCGACGAATTGGTGTAATCCATCGGCGTAGTTGTGGCGTTTGTCTGGTCCTCGATGTTTGAGACCACGGACATGGCGCCAGCCTCTCCCACGGTTGCGGAGGTCAACGTAAGCAGCGTGCCAATCGCATTACTGCCCACGGCCGTTGCGTTTACCGAGGCATTCACACCGATGTCCGCGGTATTGATGGCCTCGGCCAGTCCGGCAAGCGTGTTGTCGGAAGAGTCCAACGTAATGGTCTGCGCGGCACCGCTGCCCACTTGGATCGATACCGAACCAGAGAGCGTATCCGAGGCGTTAGTCACCGGACCCATTGTCCCGCTGTCGGCCGTCGAACTCGTGTAGCCGCCTGTGTCGGAATAGGTAACCGACGCCGGTGTGCTGGCCACCACGCTGGAGGTGATGGTCAATGCCCCGGCGGTCCCGGCTGTCTGCGAGGTCAGGGACAGAGTCGACTCCCCATCGCTGGTAGTCACAGCTGCGGTCGCCCCTAGGTTGGCCTTGTTGATGGCGCTGGCAAGCCCGGCGAGCGTGTTGTCGGATGAGCTGAGCGTCACGGTCTGCGCCGTGCCGCTTCCCACCTGGATTGAGATCGAGCCCGCCAGCGTTGTATTCGCATTGACGGCTAGTGTGGTGAGTGAGCCGTTGGGGTTGACGGCGTTCAGGCTGCCGAGCAGTTGCTGCTGGAGAAGCGAGAGAGTCGGCGAACCGTAGAGCGGCTCCGGCGTGCCTGAGTTTGTGTTTCCTTCCTGGGTATTGATGGCGCTCACCGCAGCGTTGTAATCGGATACCATCGCCGATACCGCGCTCTCGACTCCGGCGTTGTCATTGGCAATCACCACCTGCACCGGTTCAAGGCTGCCGTCGGACTCCGTCGCGCTCGGCGCGAGCAGTTGAAACGTAACCCCGGGAATCAGGTTGGCCACAGTATTCGACGAACTGGTCAGCGAAACGCCATCCACGGTAAGGTTGGCGTCCTTGCCATCCACGGCGTCGGTGTAGGTCAGAGCTGCGCCGGAGTTGGACGTGTCGACGATCGAGTTCCCGCTGATCGCAATCTCGCCCGCTGCACCCGAAGTGCTCGAAACCAGGCTCAGCCGCGATCCCGACGAATCGGTCAGCACACTCGCCGTCACGCCGGCCCCGGACGCGTTGATGGCCGAAGCAAGCCCAGCAAGCGTGTTGTTGGAAGAGTTGAGGGTGATGGTCTGGGCGGTTCCGCTTCCCGCCTTGATTGTGATCGAACCCGACAACGTATCGTTCACGTTCGTGATCGCGGTCAAATACCCGCTCGAAGTCTGCGCCAGGTTCGACACCGTCACCGCGTGTGTTCCGGCGATCGCCGACGGCGTAGCTGCGGTCAATGTCAGAACATTCTGGTCTGAGCTGGATCCCTCCTTCTCCGCCAGCACCCCCTGAAAGTCCGTAAGGTTGCTGACGTCGTTTGAGAGATTGGAGAACAATGTTCCCAGGCTGGAAATCGCCGTGTCCTGAGACTGCAGCGAAGTCAGCTGGTTCTTCCACGGGGTCTCCACGTTTTGAAGATTGCCCACAATCTCCGCGACCGTTGAGCTCACATCGAATCCCGCGCCGCTCGTCGGCGACCCAAAACTCAGCCCAACTGTGCCCATCCTGACTCTCCTCGTCAACACCCTGCAGCCACCGGACCAAAACCGGTTGTCGCGCATTGGAATTGACTCATTGTGATCTGTTCATTTCTCCGCGCCCGGCGCAGAGAAGGGCGTCCGTCTTTGCGAACGCCCTTCTTCTGGCTGGTGCTTCATGTCACCGGCTCGTCGCCGGCGTTTTGCTTACTGCAACAGCTTCGTCACTTCCTGCTGCATGCTGTTGGCCTGGGCCAGGGCCGAGATGCCGGTCTGGCTGAGGATTTCGTATTTGGACATGTTGGAGGTTGCCGACGCATAGTCGGTGGCCTGCACCGCGTTCTGCGCCGAGGTTACGTTCTCTGACTGGGTGCTGAGAACGGAGCTGACCGCATTGAGGGTGTTGATTTGCGCGCCGATGTAGCCATCCTGCGCGGCCACGTCGGTGATCGCCGCGTTGAGGTCAGTGAGCGCTGACTGCGCGTCTGCCTGGTTGGACAGATCGCTTGCACTCAAAGACTGCCCGGCCGCGTCGGTATAGCTGATGGTCGCCGTGCCGTTGCTTCCGCTCAGGTCGGAAACCATCCCCGAATTCGCCTCGACAGCGCCGGATGCCGCATACACGCCCGTGCCGCCGTAGGTCAATGTTGGACTGGCGACGGTGCCCGTATTCACCACCGTGCTGTAGTCCACAATACCGGTCGTCGAGGAGATGCCCACTTTATAGTACGCAGAGGAGTCCGTGGATTGATTGCCCGGTTCCGCGGCCACGCCCAGGGAGCTGAGTGTGGTGTTCTGCCCCGTCAGGGTTGGGCCGGCGCCGGCGTTGGTCGTATCCGCCAGTGGGTTTGCTCCTGTGGCGCTACCGTCGGTTATCACTATCCCCGAGTTGGAGGAGGTAAAGACGATGTCCTTGTTGGCCTGGCTGTAGGTCGCCGTTACCCCGTAGTCGCCGGCGTTGATCGTCGACGCCAACGTGGAAAGGGTGTTGTCTGCCGCGCCGATGGTGATGGTTTGGCTGCCGATTGTCAGTTCCTTCCCGGCAGTAAGGGTATCGGAGTATGCGCCTGCGGCTCCGATGGCCAACGTGCCCACCGTGCTCTGGAATTGAGCGCCCGGCGTCGGAGTTCCAGTCAGAGTCAGACTGGGCGTCGCCGCCTGGATGGCGTCCGTACCGACTGGTGAGGTATTGACCAGCGTCGACGGTGCAGTGCCGCTTGTCTGGGTCAAGAGGATCTGGTTGCCTTTGACGGTGGCAGTGATCCCGTCGCCTGTCCCCGTCATGTATGCCGCCAAAGCTGTCAGCGAATCAGCGGTTTGGTTACCGCCGGCCCCGGCGAACCCCATCGTGATCAGCTGCGCCTTCGATACGGTAACGAGATCGCTGGCCGAGTTGAAGGTGATCGAGCCCATATAGGCGCCCGCCCCGGCGGCAGCGGCCCCAGCGGTAGAGAGCTCGCCATCGGTTGCCGAGATGGTAGCGTTGGCGGCTGCAATCGCGGATGTCACGCCCGTCCCGGAGACAGTCACCGCGGGGTCTGCCGAGGTGAAAGTCAGAACCGTGCCAGCGCCCTGGCCGAGAGATGTTTCCGCGGCATTGACTGCGGCAGAAACTCCATAGCCCGCAGCGTTGATGGTTGCCGCGAGGTCGGCGAGGTTGTCGGTAGAGCCAGCCGTGCCCAGAGTGATGGAGTGACTCTGGCCATTGGAGCCAACGATGTTGAGGGTGCCACCGGTGAGCGTATCGCCGGTTGTAGCCCCGACGACGATTTGTCCGACTTCGCCCACGGTGTTGCTGCCGGTTCCGACCCCGACGCCGGAGATGATGATGCCCGTATCGCTGGCGCCGCCGCCGCCGAAGTTGGCGGAGTTGGCCGCCGCGACGGCGCCTGCTCCAGCTTGCTGCGCCGTTCCCAGGGAGGCAGTGAGGCCAAGGCCCGAACCGTTGATGGCGCTGATCATGCCTTGCACGGTATTCGAGTAGGCGGTGCCCTGGCCGACAGTTACGGTTGCGGTATTGGTTGTCGGAGCGCCGTCAGCACCCTGCGTCAGATAGTTGACCTGAATCGAAGTGCTGGTGCCGGATGCTCCGAGGCTATCCCCGAGCTGCGCTTTCACCCCATCGTTGGAAAGATCGATGAACACGTTGCTTTCGGTTGCGCCGCTGCTGTAGGCCATGGTGCCGCCCGTGTCGCCCACATTCGCGGCCGACAGCGTGCGGATATTCAAAGAGTCGACCGAAGCGCCAACATTGGAAGAGTCGCCGGTGTAGATGTTGGTGTTGGAGTTGAAGACCTGCTCGTTGTTGTACGTGGTCGTGGTGCCGATGTTCGAGATCTCAGAAAGGATCGACTGATACTCCTGATTGGCGGCCGTGTCCTGCGATTGGTTGAGGGTGCCGTTCGAGGCTTCGGTAGCCAGCGTCACGGCCCGGTTGAGCAGGTTGGTCACTTGCGAGAGTGCGCCATCGGCTACGGTCAACAGCCCTACGCCTTCACTTGCGTTCGTCTGCGACTGCATCAGCGCCTGGTTGTTTGCCTGCAACCCGTCGACCAGCGAAAGGCCGGCTGCATCGTCGGCGCCGGAGTTGATCTTCGATCCGGAAGACAACTGCTGCAGCACCGTGTTCAGGCTGTTATTGGTGTTGTTCAGGTTATTCTCCGCGTAGACGGCGGAGAGGTTGTTCAAGACACCCAGGGACATGGGGTTCTCCTTTTGGATGCGTGGATTTACGGGCCTTCCACGGCAGTGCCCCCATTTCTTTGTTCAACCCTGGGTTGCTGCTTCCGTGGCGGTGGCCGCCGCATCTGGCCCCTTCTTCGGCCCTTGGGTGCGCGACTTTATTCAGGGCTCTCCAATGTCTCAATCGGGACAATCCAGGCTGGAAGATTCTAATTCTTTAACCTTTCCCGCGCCCCGCCGATAAGCCTCTGCAAGGAGCCTTTGCGGCCATGATCCAACTGACTCGACTCAACGGTATTCCCATCGTGCTCAACAGCGATCTCATCAAAACCGCCGAGTCCAGCCCGGACACGATGATCACCCTCATCAACGGCGAGAAGCTCATCGTTCGCGAATCCTGTGAGGACGTAACGGAACGCGTGCTCGAGTATCGAGCACGGTTGCTAACGCTGGTGGCACGGCGCCTTCCCAGCCTGAAGGAGCTGCAACCGGCGGCCTCGCTGGCCAGTCTCGACCTGGGGGTCTCGCCAATCGCCAAATCGCCGCCAAAGCCAACCTCAATTGAACCGGGCAAGTGACCGCTTTTGACGCGCCCTGGTACTGATTACTGAAGGAGTCCTGCCATGGACAAGTCGAGCATTGGCGGAGTGATCCTCGCAGTCGCGGGGATCCTTGCCGGACTGCTCATTGAAGGGGGAAGCCTAAGCCAGATTCTGCAGCCCACCGCGGCGCTGATTGTGCTGGGCGGGACCATGGGCGCAGTGCTGCTGCAATTTCCGCTCTCCACAGTGATCGCCTCGTTTCGCAGCCTGGGCAGGGTCTTCACTGAGCCGCAACAAAACACCAGCCAGTTGATCAAGCACCTTGTTCTTCTCGACAACAAAGCCCGGCGCCAGGGCGTTGTCTCGCTGGACAGCGACTTGCAATCCATTGACGATCCCTTCCTGCGCCAGACTTTGATGCTGGCAGTGGATGGAACCGAACCGGCCGAGTTGCGCAGGATCATGCATGTCCGCCTGGACTCATCCACTGAAGGCGACGAGCGGCTGCCTGCGGTTTTCGAGTCGGCAGGAGGCTTTTCGCCTACGATTGGCATTCTCGGCGCGGTACTGGGCCTGATTCAGGTAATGCAGCATCTGGACAATATTCAAGAAGTCGGGAAAGGCATTGCCGTCGCGTTTGTCGCGACCATCTATGGCGTGGGTCTGGCGAACCTCTTCTTCCTGCCCTTTGCCGGCAAGATGCGGATTCGTATTCGCGAGCAGAATCTGCGCCGCGAGATGATGCTGGAAGGCGTGGCATCGATCCTTGAGGGGATCAATCCGCGCATGTTGGAGATCAAGCTGGCCGGTTTTGCGAATGAAGACGCGCAGTCGGCCAAGGAGCGTGCCGCATGAGAAGCCGCGTTCCAAGGAGCCGGGTCACCCACGATCGCTGGCTGGTCTCCTACGCCGACTTCATCACGCTCTTGTTCGCATTCTTCGTCGTCCTCTATGCATTTGCGCGTTCCGACCAGAAAAAGCAGCAGGAGATAACCGTTTCGGTCGACCAGGCCTTCCGGTCGCTGGGGATCTTTCCCGGCTCGAGCCGGCATCTCAGCCCGGCCCCTGACGGGGGCAGCGAAAAGGCCGTCATGCCGATGAACATCGTGATGGGCGAAGACGTGCTTGCCCCAGCGCGCGTGAAAGAGGACCTCGAAGGACTCCGCCGCGAGATGCAGCAGACGCTATCCAATGAGGTAGCCACGCACACCGTTTCCATCCAGATGGGCCGCGATGGGCTGGTCATCAGCCTGCGCGAAGCTGGGTTCTTCCCTTCCGGTTCGGCGACCCCCAGGGCAGAGACGCTGCCCACTCTCCGGCGGCTCGTCGCAACGCTGAGCCGTTCGCCCTTCGACCTTCGCATCGAGGGGCACACAGACAACGTGCCAATCCACAATGCCGAGTTCGATTCCAACTGGGAGCTCTCCTCGGCACGCGCCACGCGGATGGCCCGCATTTTTCTCGACATGAAAACGATGTCAGCCGATCGCTTGTCTGCCGCGGGCTATGCGGAGTTCCATCCAGTGGCCTCGAACGACACGGCGGAGGGACGCGCCCAGAACCGCCGCGTCGATCTGGTCGTGCTGCCACGGACGCGGATGAATTTCAGCGTGCCCAGTGCCGCCACCGCGGCCGGCCCGTGGCAGAAGATCACGGATGAAACGAGCGAGACGGCGAATTAGCGAGTCAGCGAGTTAGCTGGTTGGCTGAAAACCCGCGAGAGCATACGCCGGCGTTGGCGGAGTTGTCACGGCAAACAGTGCCAGATCGGTGATAGGGAAGATGCAGGGCCGACTCGCTGGCACGCTAACCTGCTGACTCGCTTTCACTCGATTCCCAGCACCTTGACGATCACGCGCTTCGACCGCTGCCCATCGAACTCCGCATAGAACACCCGCTGCCACGTCCCCAGATCGAGCTTCCCGTTGGTCACCGGCAGGGTAGTCTCGTGGTGCAGCAGCAGCGACTTCAGATGCGCATCGCCGTTGTCTTCTCCAGTCTGGTGATGCTTGTAGCCTGGGCGCGCCGGGGCAAGTTCCTCAAGCCATTTGCCGATGTCCTCAATCAAGCCGCTTTCATGGTCATTCACATACACTGCTGCGGTTATGTGCATGGGCGAAACGAAGCACAGACCGTCCTTCACCCCGCTCCTCCGAACAATCTGTTCTACCTGGTCGGTGATGTGCACCATCTCGCGACGTTTGCGGGTTTCAAAGACAAGGTATTCCGTATGACTCTTCATCGATGTTCTCCTGTTACGGACGCCGGATAGAAAAGCACGTCAGCGGGCTCTGCACTTATGCTAAGGATAGCCGTGACCTCGATTGAACCCAACTCAGCCAACTCCCTTTGCGAAACAGGCATCGATTTGCTCGGCGCAGGCAATGGAGCCGGTGCAGCCCATGCCTTTCGTACGGCCATCGCCGCCGAGCCGGCCCATGTTGAGGCGCATCACGGCCTGGTGCGCGCTCTGCGCGACGCCGGCCAGTTGAATCAATCGGTGGCCGCTGCCATGGCTTTAACAGTCCTCACGCCCGAAGACCCGCTTGCCCACACGGCCCTCTCGATCTCGCTTCAGGCCGCCGGCTACGTGCCGCAGGCCGAGGCGGCAGCAGCGCGGGCACGCATCCTGGAGTGGAAGGCGCAGTTGAACGCTCCGCCCGACGAGGGTTCACTCGCATGACAGCCAGCCACAAGTTGAGCCCGCCTGAGCGGCTGCGCAGGTTGCACGATCTGCTCGAAGAGGCCTACGGCCCGCAACACTGGTGGCCTGCCGAAACGCCCTTTGAAGTCATAGTTGGCGCCTACCTTACCCAAAACACATCATGGATTGCAGCCGCGAGATCGATAGCGAACTTACGGGCGGCCGACGCGCTCACGGCCCAGGCAATCCACGAACTCCCGATTGAGCAATTGAAGGCCCTGATACGGCCTTCCGGCTTCGCGACCCGTAAAGCACCTGCGCTCAAAGCCTTCGTCGCCATGCTTGACTCGGAGTACGGTGGCTCACTGGATGCGCTGGCTGCCACACCCACAGCATCGCTCCGAATCCGCCTCCTGGCGCTCCCCGGAGTCGGTTCCGAGACTGCCGATGCCATCCTGCTCTACGCTTTAGCCCATCCCGTGCCCGTGGTGGACGAGTATCTCCGTCGCATCGCCGTGCGCCACGGCCTGGCAACCCCAGCCGCCGGACACAAAGGCTACAAGCAACTTGCCGATCTGGTTCGCGCGGCGTTTGCTGCCGATCCCGGCGCGGCTCAGGTTTCTCTCCTGAACCAACAACATGCGCTCGTGGTTGCTGCCGGGAAAGCACATTGCAGAAGATTTCCCGAGTGCAAAGGCTGCCCGCTGCACTCGGATCTACCCTTCGGAATCCCTGCGAGCCAAGACATCCCAAATCTTTTCAGTAAACCTGGGGTCCGTTTCCGCCGATGAGTCCCCTGTGTGTGACCACGCATGCTTGGTGTGCGATCGCACCAGGGGAGGGGCTGCATGCCTTTGTCAGTCCTCGTTGTGGACGACTCGATCACCATGCTGCTGAGTCTAAAGACCACGCTGTCGATGAATGGCTTCGCCGTGGAAACCGCCAACAACGGGCAGGATGCCCTTAGCAAACTGAACTCCGGATTCAAGCCCAACCTGATCCTCACCGACATCAACATGCCCGTGATGGGTGGCATGGAACTGATCGGAAAAGTCCGCGCTCTCCCCTCGTATCGGTTTCTTCCCATTTTGACGCTGACTACGGAGAGCGAGGCGTCAAAGCGTGAAGAGGGCAAGCGCCTGGGAGCCACGGGATGGCTGGTCAAGCCAGTGTCAGGCGACGACCTGGTCAAGGTGATTAGAAAAGTCCTGCCGGGAGCGTAAGAAAATGGCGTCCGCACAGGTTATCAACGACGCGCAACTGTTCTCCCAAGGTGAAGGCGATACGGGCCTCGGAGAGGAGACCGTGTACGGCCGCCCTTCGCGCATCGGGCGGGTTCGCGTTCGCCTGCTCACCCAGACAGTGCTTGCAATCGTCTCCTTCATGGCGTTCTATCTCGCACTGACTTATGTCATGGGGCCGGCACTGACGCCCTTCCGAAGCGAGGCAGTGTGGCTCCTTGTTCTGTTCAACGTGGTTCCTCTGTTGATGGTGAACTGGATCAACTGGATGAAGGCGAAGGAAGGTATTGCCGAACTGGGACTGGCGGGAAGACTCAACAAATCCCAACTGGCACATCTCGAGGCTCGGCGCGTCGCGATGAGAGACGAACTCGGCGACTCCGGGCAATATCTCGATGTCCTGCACGGACACATCGGCGATTCCCTCTCTGAATCGGAGAGCGAAGTCGTTCAGGTCATCGAGCAGATGGGAATTCTGAACCAGCACGCGACCGAACAGCGCAGTCACATCGCAACTTCAATCCACAGCGGCAAGGAGCTGAACGAAAGCACCCACATGCGTGTGGAGAGCAACAAGGAGATCATCGCCGCCATCGAGATGCAGTTGCATGCGCAAACCGACGGCCTGCGCGACAACTTCGAACGCATCCAGAACCTGGCTTCGGATGTATGTGCCCTGACCCCGCTTATCAAGGTGATTACTTCGATCGCCCAGCAGACAAACCTGCTGGCGCTGAATGCTGAGATTGAGGCCGCCCGCGCCGGGAAAGCCGGCAAAGGCTTCTCAGTGGTGGCCTACGAAGTGAGGAAACTCGCTGTGCTGTCAACCAACGCGGCTACGGATATCGCAACCAAGATCAATGCCACCTGCTCCAAGGTCGATCGCGAGATGGAAGAGGCGCGAACCTCGCTCGAATTGCACGAGCAAAACAGCTCGATGAATAACCTGGTAGTCGAACTGACTGAGATGCAGGAGGAGTTCGCAACAAGCAGCAAATTGCTGCTGAATGTGATCTCCGAAGTGGACTCCAGTTACGAGGAGTCTGTACGCCGTATGTCCGAGGCGCTCGGCCACATTCAGTTCCAGGACGTAATGCGGCAGCGGATGGAGCACGTGCAGGAAGCGATCAGGGAGATGCGCGATCATCTGGTCTTCCTGGCGGAAAAGCCGGGAGATCCGGCGTGGGATGGCCAGCTCGAACGGACCTTTAAGACGATCCTTGCCGATCACCTGGGGCGCTATCGGATGGCCAGCCAGGCCGTCACCCATCGATCGGTTGCCGGAGTGGGTTCGGCAGGCGATCACAGCCGCCCGGCCATCGAGCTGTTCTAGAGCCCGATCCACCATCCACCGGGCCCAACCGGACGCGCTTGTGGTGGCCGGCTCCCAGGCAGGTACAGGACCCTGGCGGGCGCTGCTGCCGCATCGCATCCTCCGCTATCCGTCAAGAAAAACCGATTTACTTCAAACTCCGAATTTTCTCCTTGACAACCAATCAGGGGGAGGCATAGCTTTTCGTTCGATATTCAAACAATATCCAGTTCGCACGTTGAACGTTGAACGTTGAACCAAACTTCGGAGGCTGTACATGGTCAGAACTAAGAGCACTATCGAGATGAAACTCATTCCGAGCGGAATGATGAGAACACCAAAAGCCGTGAGCAGGATGATGACGCTGCTGGGATTGGTCCTGCTGCTAGCGAGCTTCCTGCAAGTGCACGCGCAGCAAACCACCGGAACCATCGTGGGTACGGTGAAAGATCAGCAAGGCGCGGTCGTCAACACGGCCGTCGTGAAAGCAACCAACGTAAACACCGGGTTCAGCCGCACGGCAACAGTGAATGGATATGGCGAGTTCCGTATCGATTACCTTCCGGTCGGCAAGTACAAGGTCCAGGCGGACGCTAATACCTTTGAGCGGTATGTGCAAGAGAATCTGGCCCTGGACGTTGACCAGACGCTGTCGCTTGACATCAAGCTGGTGGTGGGCTCGCAGGCCCAGACCGTTACTGTCAGTGAGGCTCCGCCGCAGGTCAATACGAGCGACGCAGTATTGGGCCGGACCGTTGAATCGGACGAGATCATTGGCCTCCCGCTGGTCAATCGCAACGCCTACTCCGAGCTCTCGCTTACACCGGGCGTGATGGCCAATAGCATGAGCCCCACCACCAACCCCGCCGGCACGCCGAACATGACCGTTGGACTGCCTTCCGCGGCTGTCCAGGTAAACGGCTCGCTCGACTCCGGCAACGGAACCGTCGCATTTTATCTGGATGGCGGCAACAACATCACCGGAATGCGCAACTACGGAAACCCGGCTCCCAACCCCGACGCGCTGGACGAGTTCCGCGTGGAGACAAACGCATTCGAGGCGCAATACGGCCAATTCTCCGGCGCTGTGGTGACGGTGATTACAAAGTCGGGAACCAACAAATTCCATGGCGGATTGTTCGAGTTCAACCGCAACACCGACTTCAACGCTTTTAGTTGGACCCCGACCAAAAACCCGTTTACCGGGGCACTGATGAAGAGCCCCTACCACCGCAACCAGTTTGGCGGAGACATCGGCGGCCCCCTCAAGCATGACAGGGCATTCTTCTTTTTCAGCTATGCCGGTCTGCGGCAGGTACAGGCAGGAGGGGTCACGGGCGGCGTGGTGCCTACGGGGCCCGAGCGCATGGGCGACTTTACTGCGGACATGCCGGGGGGCGCAGCAGCGCTTTCGAGCCCTATCTACATGCCGGGCACTGCAAAAACTACCAAGGTGCTGGTGAATGGAACAAACGCCGGCCCCGGGTGCCAGACCCCATCCGCAGCTACCGCCGGGTATTGCGTTCCGAGCAACCTTCTGGACACAACCGCTGCAGCTTTCTTGAACGTAAGCAACAAAATCGGCGTCTCCATCCCGTTGCCGACCGGCGCCCGGGTTGCAAAAACGGGCGGAGGGATTTACACCGGCATGTACACCACTCCGACGGACTCAGATGAATATCTGGGAAAGTATGACGAGAACATCGGCGACAAAGACCATGTCACTGGGACCTACTTTTTTGTCAAGACCGCGTCAACTCCCAGCGGAGGCGGCAACATCAATTGGACCGGAAATCAATCTGCTGCCGCTCAGACGAATCTCAACCTCGCTGATGTTCACTCCTTCAGCGGTACCACCGCCAATCAAGCCTGGTTAACATTCACACGCGCAATGGGCGGACGCGCTCTCATCCCGGTGACTGGCCCAGCCAACCAAACGCTCGGAAGTTTCGGTTCGAACTTCCAAATCCAGGGACCGGCCGGACTGCCCTACCTGAACGGCGCTGGCTTCAGCACCGGCAACCCGAACGCCGGCCCGGTCACTGGTTCAGACAATTATGAGTTACGCGACGTAGTCAGCATGACCAAGGGCAAACACAACCTTTCCCTTGGCGGTGAGTTCGCTCTCGACAAAACCATGTTCGCCGCAAATCTGAATAATTACGGCGATCTGGGGTTCTCAACCTCCGCGCCTACGACCACGGGTAATGCGATTGCTGACTTTATTACCGGCCAAGTCAACTCATTTGAGCAGGACTCGACCTATATCACGCATCTGAGCACCTGGCACACTGCGGTGTTTGCGCAGGATAACTACCGCATTACACCCCGTTTAACAGCGAATCTCGGGCTGCGGTGGGACATTGATACGCCTAATGTGGATGCCCATAACAGAACGGCGTCATTTGCTCCCGGCCAGCAATCCACCATTACTCCGTCCGCGCCACTCGGCCAGCTGTTCGCTGGGGACAAAGGCGTCGGTCGCGGCATCATCTCCACCCCGTTCAACCACATTTCGCCTCGTCTCGGTTTCGCATGGGATCCGTTTGGCGACGGCAAAACCTCGGTTCGCGCCGCAGCGGGCATCTTCTGGGGTTCTCCCAGCGGCAATGAGTGGAACCAGCCGGGCAACGCGATGCCGTTCTCCCTTCGCAACGGCTTTGGCAACGAAACTTCCATCACCAACATTTACAACGTCGGTTTCCCAAGCACTTCTCCGGGTGGCGGAATCTTCCCGTACACCTATACGCCAGCTGCTCCGAAATTCTACCCGAGCCAAAGTATCGAAGCCATCCCCACGAGTTTCAAAGATTCGTCCGTCTACCAGTTCAACATCAGCGTGCAGCGGCAATTGCCTTACAAGGTCACCTTGACTGCAGCCTATGTCGGCACCCTCGGCCGTCATCTGTCCTCCTTCCTCGACGCCAACTACGCGCCTTACGCAACTGTAAACTCTTCCGGGGGCGCATTAGTCGGCGCACTCGCCACCTCATCGGCAAGCACCGAGCAACGTCGTCAATACGATGCCGGCATCAACCTTGCGCCTGGCACCGTGAGCGGGATTACCTACCTGATCTCAGACCAGAACTCCAACTATAACGGGCTCCAGGTCTCAGCTACCAAGTCGATGTCAAAGAGCTTCTCTGTCAGCGGTTTCTATGTCTGGAGCCGCGCGCTGGAAAGCTCAAACCCAGTTGAAAATGGAGCAATGAGCGCGCAGGATTTCGGCGTCCTCGGCAATCCCTTCACCCCAACCAACAACTCCATGGGCGCAATCGGCGGTGGCCTTCGCGAAGAATATGGCCCCATGGATCAGAACCATGACAGCAATGCAGTCATCTCAGGCATGTGGAACATCGACTACTTCCGCGGATCGAACAATATCCTCAAACAAGTCCTGAACGGTTGGCAGATCTCACCGGTTGTCTATCTCATCAGCGGCGCACCGTTTACGGTGAACACGGGATCCAACAAGAACTTCGACAGTCAAGGATCGAGCCGCCCCAACCTTCTTCCTGGAGTTAGCCCCAAGCTAGGCGCCCACCGCTGCCGTGTATGCGGCGCGAGTGGCCAGAGCCCAACCAGCGTATTAACGGCATGGTTCAACAACGCAGCGTTCACGGCCAACGGGCCTGGTGCTGCCGGGGGCATCGGCCCGGGCGGCGCAGACGGCAACGTGGGACGCGACTCCCTGAACGGACCGGGCCTCAAGGATATGGATGCGGCCCTGCTCCGGAACATTAACTTCGAGCGGGGTCCTGTGTTCCAGTTCCGTGCCGAATTCACCAATGTCATGAACTGGGTGAGTCTCGGACAGCCGTCCTCCGGGAACATCACGTCAGGCTCTCAGGGCACCATCACCGGTGCCGCGGGCACCCAGCGCGTCATCCAGTTGGGTGGCCGGCTGACATTTTAACTCGGACCGTGTAGCCTCCTTAAGCGCCTGCTCTTCGGGGCAGGCGCTAGGACTATTCTTATGGAGAGGAGGGTCTCATAGGCTCATTGCACGAATCTCTCAATGACAATTAATCTGATTTCGCTCTAGAATTCCTCCGTCAGCTCCATCGATTCCCCGCAAGACTTCTGCGCAAAGGAGCATCATGTCGCATCCTTCCAGACGGAGCTTTCTCTTCGGTACGGGGTTGGCCGTTGCGGCCACCGCAATCCGCCCGCTCAGGAGCTACTCGCAATCCACTTCTCCATTCCGCATCGCAGTCATCAACGACGAAATCTCCCAGGACTTCGATCACGCATGCCACGTAGCGGCAGTCGATTTTGGCATGAGCTGGATCGAAATCCGATCGATGTGGAACAAAAATGCCACGGCACTGGCCGACGCCGATCTAGCCAAGGCCGAAGATATCCTCGCAAAGTACAAACTGCAGGTGACCGACATCGCCAGCCCGCTGTTCAAGACCCACTGGCCAGGCGCGCCGAAGTCGCAATACGGCGGCAAAGACGATTTGCACCTCGCCGCTGAGACTACATTCAAGGAGCAAGACGAAATCCTGCAAAAATCCATCGACCTGGCCAAGCGGTTCAAGACGCAGAAGGTCCGGGGTTTCGACTTCTGGCGGCTCGACGATCAGGCGCCCTATCGCGGAGCAATCGACGACAAGTTGCGCAGCGCGGCGGAGACTGCCGGCAAGCAAGGCATTCTGCTGTTACTCGAGAACGAGTTCGAGTGCAACACCGCCACCGGCCGCGAAGCTGCCCGCACGCTCAACGCCGTGAAAACCCCACACCTGGCGCTCAACTGGGATCCCGCCAATGCAGTGATGCGCGGAGAGCTTGACGCATTTCCCGCGGCGTGGGAGCTTTTGCCCAAACACCGCATCCATCACTGCCACTGCAAGAACGCCGTGAAAGACGACGCCGGCAAGATCCAGTGGTCACCCGTTGACAAGGGATTCATTGACTGGACCGCACAGTTCAAAGCGCTCCACAAGGCAGGCTTCCGCGACGCCGTAAGCCTGGAAACTCACTGGCGCGGAGCCGGAACACCCGAAGAGTCAACGCGGGTAAGCTGGGCCGGCATGAAGCAGGCACTCAAGGATTCGGGGACCCTTTAAGGCTCGCGGAGCAAGCACCCCGCCAGCCGCACAATCAACGAGAGATAGTCGCCCTTCACGGGCAGCATGGAGATCAGAATTGGTTACACGACGTGAATTCATCGAAACTCTTTCAGTCGGCACAGCCGGTTTGGCGATTGCCTCCTCAGCCAAGTCCTACGGCCAGATCCTCGGCTCCAATGATCGCGTGACCTTCGCGACCTTCGGGCTCAACGGCCGCGCCTACGCCCACCTTGACTCCCTGAACGCCAACAAAGCAACCTCGCGCCTGGCACACGTTTGCGATGTGGACTCCATCATCCTGAAGCGCTTTGCCGACCGCGCGGAGCAGAAGCTCGGCTATCCCGTCGCCACGCACAAGGACTTTCGCGACGTCCTCGCGCTCAAGGACGTTGACGCCGTCAGTATCGCCACACCCGACCACTGGCACACTCCGATGGCTATCGCAGCCATGCAGGCCGGCAAGCACGTCTACGTCGAAAAACCCTGCAGCCACAACCCTGCCGAGGGCATCATGCTGGTCGAGGTGCAGAAGAAGACCGGCAAGCTGGCGCAGATGGGCAACCAGCGCCGGTCTGCCCCGCACATCATTGAGATCGTCGACAAGATTCACAACGGGCTGATCGGCAGGGCCTACTACGCCAAGGGCTGGTATTCGAATGTCCGCAAGTCCATCGGCTTCGGCAAGGAAGCGCCTGTACCCGATCATCTGGACTGGGATCTGTGGCAGGGACCTGCCCCGCGCACTGCCTTCCACGACAACTATCAGCCGTACAACTGGCACTGGTTCCGGAGATGGGGCACGGGCGAGACGCTGAATAACGGCACGCACGAGATCGATGTGGCTCGCTGGGCGCTGGGCGTCGACCTGCCCAACAGCGTCACCTCTTCCGGTGGGCGCTACGCCTTCAAGGACGACTGGCAGTTCTACGACACCCTGGTCACAAGCTTTGAGTACGACGATGCGCTCATCTCGTGGGAAGGCAAATGCTGCAATGGGATGAAGTATTACGGGCGCGACCGCGGCACCACAGTCATGGGCACCACCGGATCGGTCTTCGTCGATGGTGGCGGCTATGATATCTATGACCTGAACGGCAAAATGATCAGCCAGCTATCGGCCGGAAAAGCCGCCTCGTCTGCCGATCTGACCGGCAATGACGGAATGACCGATCTGCACTTTGCCAACTTTATCGCCGCCGTTCAGAAGGGAGAGAAACTCAACTCCCCGGTTGCCGTCGGCAACGTCGCGGTAACCATGCTGCAGCTCTCCAACGTCGCGTGGATCACACAGCGCGAATTGCATCTGGACCCATCGGACGGCAAGATCAAGAACGACGCCGAGGCCATGAAGTTGTGGGGTCGCGAATACGAGAGCGGCTGGGCGCCCAAAGTTTAAAACGCAGCCGGCCTCCGCCACAATCGCGCGGGCCAACCAATGGATTGAGGCAACCACCTCAAGAGAGGTTTGTTTATGAACCAGGAAATGTCACGTCGCAGATTTGTTCAGTCGGGCGCGCTGATTGCCGCGGCCTGCGCGGCCCCGGCGGCCATCCCGGCTTTCGCCGAACCGAAACACGCCGTGTTCAAGCCGTCGCCCTTGCAGTTCGGAATCGCCACCTACACCTTCCGCAACTTTACCCGCGCACAGATGCTCGGCTTCCTCAAGCAACTGGAGGTCACTTCGATCAATTGCAAAGACACCAAGGATCATCTTCCCTCGGATCCGGTGGAAGAAGCCAAGGCTCTTGCGGATTACGCAGCAGCCGGAATCGCGCTTCACGCTGCCGGCACCATCTATTTCCCGAAGGATGAAGATGATGACATTCGCGCAAAGTTTGAGTACTGCAAGCGCGCCGGCATCAAAGTAATTGTGGCTGGCGATCCAAAGCCAGAGGTGCTGCCGCGCATTGAGAAGTTCATCAAGGAATACGACATCCGCGTTGGAATCCACAACCACGGCCCGGAAGACAAAGTGTGGCCCTCGCCGCTCAACGTGCTTGCGGCCGTCAAAGGCATGGACCCACGGTTGGGCTGCTGCATCGACATCGGCCATTGCGTGCGCGCCGGTACAGATATTGTGGAGGCGATACACGCCGTTGGCCCGCGCCTGTTCAACATGCATGTGAAGGATCTGACCAGCTTTGACAGCCGCGAGAGCCAGGTGGCTGTGGGCCGGGGCATCATTCCCTTCCGCGAAATGTTCGAGGCCCTCATCGCCACCCGATATGCCGGGTTCATCGATCTGGAGTACGAGATTCACGCCGACGACCCGATGCCGGGCGTTATCGAGAGCATGGCGTATATGCGGGGGATGGTCGGCGGGATGGGGTATCGGGCCTAGGCTCGAGGGAGGCGACGGGAGGGTGCGGGGCCCACAACGCTCCGCACCACAGTTCCCTTCTCCGGCTCATTCCCTGAATACTGAATTTGCCCGGTTTTCAGCCCGAGGGTTGAGCACTTGTATACTAGTGGTCTGACCTCTTGGACGCTTTGCTCTTTTTCGAATGAAAGGTTGGCGTTCCGGCCATGTTGATCCACGAAGACCGCTTGTTTCCTTCCGATCCTGCTACCCGCGCGGTTGCCCGTGCCCTTTATACGCACATCAAGTCCCTGCCCATCATCAGCCCGCACGGCCACACGCAGGCGTCCTGGTTTGTCAAGAACGAACCTTTCCCGAATCCGGCCACGCTCTTCGTCCAGCCCGACCATTATGTCTATCGCATGCTCTACAGCCAGGGCGTCTCGCTCGACGAATTGGAGATAGGCCGGCCCGAGGTGAAGAATCCGCGCAAAGTGTGGCACACCTTTGCGAAGCACTACTCGCTTTTTCGTGGAACGCCCACCCGCATGTGGCTTGACTATGCCTTTCAGGAGCTCTTTGGCCTGGAACAGCGCCTCTCAGAAAAAACCGCCGACCTCTATTACGACACCATCAGCGAAAAGCTGACCACGCCGGAGTTTCTGCCGCGCACCCTCTACGAGCGCTTCAAGATTGAAGTTCTCACCACCACCGACAGCCCACTCGACTCCCTCGCCGATCATGAGGCGATCCGCAGCTCCGGCTGGAAATCTCGCATCCTTCCCGCCTTCCGTCCCGACTCCGTTGTCGACCCCGAATTCCAAGGTTTTGCCGCCAACATCGCCGAGCTAGGCAAACAAACCGGCGAAGATACCTCGTCCTGGTCGGGCTATCTGAATGCCTTGCGCCAGGCTCGCGCACGCTTCCGCTCACTCGGCTGCACCTCAACCGATCACGGCCACCCGACTGCCCGGACCGCTGACTTGAGTGCAAACGACGCTTCCTCCCTGTTTGCGAAGGTCATTGCGGGTAAAGCCAGCCGCGAAGAGCAGGAGCTCTTCCGCGCACAGATGCTCACAGAAATGGCCGCGATGAGCGCTGAAGACGGCCTGGTGATGCAACTTCACCCGGGCAGCGTGCGCAACCATAATCGCCTCATCTACGAGGGCTACGGCCGCGACATGGGCTGCGACATTCCCAGCCCCACCAACTACGTCGATGCGCTGCGCCCCCTGCTAAGCCGCTACGGCAACGAGCCGAACTTCACGCTGATCCTCTTCACGCTCGACGAGTCCACCTATAGCCGCGAGCTCGCTCCGCTGGCAGGACACTATCCCTGCCTGCGCCTCGGCCCGCCGTGGTGGTTCAACGATAGCCCCGAGGGCATGATGCGCTTCAGAGAACAGGCCACGGAGACCGCGGGCTTCTACAATACAGTCGGATTCAACGACGACACGCGCGCATTCCTCTCGATTCCGGCGCGCCACGATGTAGCCCGGCGCATCGATTGCGCTTTCCTGGCGCGGCTCGTTACCGAACATCGCCTGGATGAGGACGAGGCCTTCGAAGTGGCATACGATCTGACCTATAGTCTTGTTAAGAAGGCCTACCGACTGTAAGGAGAGCGCATGGCGCTTGATATCAGCCTCGAACAACCCGGCGACGACCAGGCTTCCCCAGGGTCGCGTATCGGCAAGGTCCGCTGGACCATCTGCGCCATGCTCTTCGCCGCGACCTCCATCAACTACATGGACCGCCAGGTTATCTCGATTCTGAAGCCAACTTTGGAACACAGCATCGGTATGACGGAGATTGGCTACGGCTATGTCGTTAGCGCCTTTCAGTTCGCATATGCGTTGGGACTATTAGCCGCGGGGCGCTTCGTAGATAAGGTTGGTACTCGCATCGGCTACATCGTGATCATGGCCATATGGAGTTTGTCGGCCATGGGTCATGCTCTGGCAAACACCGTCCTCGAGTTCGGCATTGCCCGCTTCTGCCTGGGCATTGGTGAATCCGGCAACTTCCCTGCCGCCATCAAGACGGTGGCTGAATGGTTCCCGCAGAGTGAACGTTCCCTTGCTACTGGCATCTTTAACTCAGGCACCAATCTTGGCGCCATCCTGGCCCCCATCATCGTGCCTTGGGTGACTATTCGTTACGGATGGCACGCTGCCTTCCTGGTTACCGGAGCTTTCAGCGCCCTCTGGATCATTCTCTGGTACTCCAAGTACCGCAAGCCTGCTGACCACCCCACCCTCACGGGTGCTGAGCTTCGCCATATCTATCAGGAAGCAGCGGAACAAATGGGCCCTTCGACCCCATGGATCAAACTTCTCGGCCTCCGCCAGACATGGGCATTCACATTTGGCAAGTTCCTTACTGACCCGGTCTGGTGGTTCTATCTTTTCTGGCTGCCTTCGTTCTTCAGCGACCACTTTCATCTGGACCTTTCGCACCTCGGGTTACCACTCGTCATTGTCTACAACGCTTCCGCAGTCGGCAGCATCGGAGGCGGCTGGCTCCCATCCCCGTTCCGTCGCATTTTTGGGCTATCCGCCGTGCATGCTCGTTTAGCCGCGATGCTTTTCTGTGCCTGCTGTGTTGTCCCGGTTTTCCTCATCAACTACGTCTCGTCGGAATGGGCTGCCATTGCGCTTCTGAGTCTTGCTGCCGCTGCCCACCAGGGATGGTCGGCCAATCTCTTCACCACCACCTCCGATATGTTCCCGCGCTCAGCTGTTGGGTCTGTGACAGGCATTGGCGGCATGGCTGGCTCGGTCGGCGGCGTGCTCTTCGCCACCTATACCGGTCGCATCCTGGAGTGGACGCACAGTTATTCCACATTGTTTGCGATTGCCGCCAGTGCCTACCTAGTCGCGCTGGCCGTCATCCTGATTCTTGCCCCCGGATTGCGGCGAGTGGAGTCGCTCGCATGAGCGTCTACTGCACGGTCGGCAGCGAAGAGACCGATCTCTCCTCAGATGAGTTGAAAGCTCTGCTCACCGATGCGCTCAGCCGGCTCGGCCGACGATCAAACGTCCTCGCCGTTCCACCTGACCAGACCCGCGAACACTCTCGCGCCGGCGAACTGACGAATATTGCCTGGCGTTTTTATGGCGATAGCCTCAAGGCCGTTCTGCCCGCGCTCGGAACCCACTCGGCGATGCGCCCAGATCAACTGACACATATGTTCGGCGATGTGCCGCAGGACCTGTTCCGCGTCCACAACTGGCGCACGGATGTGGTCACCCTTGGAGAGGTTCCAGCAGGCTTCATCCGCGAGCAGTCCGAAGGCAAGCTCAACTACGCGTGGCCTGCGCAGGTCAACCGGCTGATCGCTAACGGCGGTTTCGACCTGATCCTCTCCATTGGCCAGGTGGTGCCGCACGAGGTTATCGGCATGGCCAACTACACCAAGAACATCCTGGTGGGCACGGGTGGCCGCGAAGGCATCAACCGCAGCCACTACCTGGGCGCAGTCTACGGGATGGAGCGCATCATGGGCCGCGCGGAGAATCCCGTCCGCAGCGTGCTCAACTACGCCGCCGAACGTTTTCTGAATCATCTGCCCATCGTCTATGTGCTCACCGTAGTTTCGCGCCGCGCCGATGGGTCGCTGGCTGTTCGAGGACTTTTCATCGGCGACGACGCAGAGTGTTTTCATCGGGCCGCCGAGTTGAGCCTCAAGGTAAACTTCGAAATCGTTGATGAGCCCATCAAGAAGGCCGTCGTTTATCTGGACCCGCAGGAATTCCACTCCACCTGGCTCGGCAACAAGGCCGTCTATCGCACGCGCATGGCCCTGGCCGACGGAGCGGAGCTCATCATTCTTGCGCCGGGGGTGCACGAATTCGGCGAAGACAAGACCATCGACGCGCTGATCCGCAAGTACGGCTACTTGGGCACGCCAGCGACGCTTGCTGCCGTCGAATCGCAACCGGATCTCGCCGCCGATCTCAGCGCTGCCGCACATTTGATTCACGGGTCATCGGAGGGGCGCTTCACCATTGCCTGGTGCCCCGCCCACCTCACCCGCGAAGAGGTTGAAGGCGTTGGATTCCAGTATGGTGAACTCGAAGCGATGACGCGCCGATACGATCCCGCAACGCTCGCACAGGGATACAACTCGGTTGACGGTGAACAGGTGTTTTTCATCGGCAACCCAGGGTTGGGGCTGTGGGCACATCGCAGCAGACTTTAGAAAAGGAAGAATATGGCAACCAACATTCTCAGTCTTGAAGGCAAGATCGCAGTGATAACCGGGGGCACTTCGGGGATTGGACGCGCTCTCTCCCTGGGCGTGGCTGACGCAGGCGCCAACGTAGTGGCCAGCGCGCGCCGACAGCAGCAGGTGGATGAAACCGCCGCGGCCATTGAAGAGCGCGGGAGCAAAACGCTGCGCCTCGCCTCGGACGTCTGCGACCGTCCTTCCCTCGAAGCGCTGCTCGCCGCAACAATCGAGAAGTTCGGCAAGGTCGACATCCTCATCAACTGCGCTGGCCGCATCAAGCGCACGCCCACGCTCACCATGCCGGAAGAGGAATGGACCAGCATTCTCGATACGAACCTCACCGGCACTCTGCGCGCATGCCAGGTCTTTGGCAAACATATGCTCGAGCGCGGCTATGGGCGCATCATCAACATCTCTTCGCTCAACGCATTTGTCGCACTCAGCGAGGTCGCTGCCTACGCGGCGAGCAAAGCGGGGGTCGGGTCGCTCACCCGGTCGCTCGCGGTGGAGTGGTCAAAGCGCGGAGTCACCGTGAACGCCATCGCGCCGGGCGTCTTCCGCACCGAACTGAATGCGCAACTGCTTGACAGCACGCCACGCGGGCAGGAGCTGCTGATGCGCACGCCGATGGGCCGCTTCGGCAAGACCGAAGAACTGGTCGGCGCCGCAATCTATCTCGCCTCCGACGCTGCCTCGTTCGTCACCGGCCAAACGCTGGTGGTGGACGGTGGCTTCCTCGCCAGCGGCGTCAACCAATAGGCGAGCGACGCTGGGCATCCCGCGTATTCGATCACTCCAACTGCTCCAGCACGATTAAGGAAAGACAGAATGAAACAACCAGTTACATTGCGGCTGATCGCATACGCCGCTTTCGCACTTGCAGCCATCTTGATAACCTGCCAGCTCACAGCCAACGCCCAGGCAAGCTCGCGCTCCACCATCCAGCCATCCACCTTTGCCCGCGTGGGATCGGTGGATGAGCGGTTCCAGTCCTACAACATCGAGATGGTCGAAGTCACCGGTGGCCGTTTCTGGAAGCCCTATGCGAGCAAGACCGACATCGCGCCAAAATCGGCCAATCAGCCAGCGGGCCTCGATCCCGGCCTCTTCCAATACCGGCCTCCGATCAACCTCACCAACGCCCGCCTGCGCAAGTTGGCCGCGGCGCTCGGCCCGGCCTATCTGCGCGTCAGCGGCACCTGGGCCAACACCACCTACTTTCAAGACAACGACGATGCCGCGATGGCCACGCCGCCGAAGGGCTTTAACGGTGTGCTCACCCGGGCCGAGTGGAAGGGCGTAATTGAATTCTCTAAAGCTGTCGACGCGAAGCTGGTCACCTCATTTGCCACCAGCATGGGGACTCGCGACGCGGCGGGCGCGTGGACTCCCATCGCGGCCAAGCCCTGGGTTGACTACACCAAATCAATCGGCGGTTCGATTGCCGCAGCCGAATTCATGAACGAACCCAACTTCGCCTCGGGTGGTGGCGTTCCGCAGGGGTACGATGCCGCTGCTTTTGGCCGCGATGTCACGGCCTTTCACTCTTTTCAAAAGCAGGCGCTCCCCAACATGATCTTTCTCGGCCCCGGCGCGGTCGGCGAAGGAACCATGATCGTGCCCGGCAATATGAAAATGCTCTCCAGCACCGACATGCTCGCTGCCACCGGCCCGGTGTTTGACGTCTTCACCTATCATTCCTACGGCGCGGTCTCCAGCCGATGCGCCATGTTGGGCGCGGCGGCCACAACCTCACCCGATGCCGCATTGTCTGAAGATTGGCTCGACCGAGCAGGCAAGGCCGCCGACTACTGCATCGCACTGCGTGACCGATTCGAGCCTGGCAAGCCCATATGGAACACCGAGACCGCCGAGGCTGCCTGTGGTGGCGACCGCTGGGCTTCCACTTTCCTCGATAGCTTCCGTTATCTCAACCAACTGGGCAGCCTGGCCAGACGCAACATCCAAGTGAACCTCCACAACACCATGGCATCGAGCGATTACGGGTTGCTCGACGAGAACACCTATGCGCCACGCCCGAACTACTGGGCTGCGCTCCTTTGGCACCGGCTGATGGGCTCCACTGTGCTCGATCCCGGTTCTTCGCCCGCGCCGAGCCTGCATCTCTATGCCCAATGCCTGCCGGACAAAAAGGGCGGAGTCACCCTGCTCGCGATCAACGCCAGCCGCGACCAATCGCAGACCCTCGACATCGCCTCGCCATCAAAGCGCTACACCCTCACGGCAAAGGACCTGCTCGACAAGACCGTCGATCTGAATGGCGTGGAACTTGCGCTCGGCAGCGGCGACACACTCCCCGAACTGAACGGAACCATAACCCGTCCCGGCTCGTTGACTCTTGCGCCGGCAAGCATCACGTTTTTTGCGCTTGAGAAAGCCGGCAATGCGAGTTGCCGCTGACAACGAACGAATTCAATTGCCGTAACCGGTAAGATGGACCTGAAGCATCGACCGTTCACCCTACGGAGACCTTATGCCTGATCCAATTTGTGATATCGGCCTCATCGGCCTTGCTGTCATGGGACAGAACCTCGTCCTCAACATGAACGACCACGGCTTCAAGGTCGCAGTCTTCAATCGCACAGTTTCGAAGGTAGACGACTTCATCGCTGACGAGGCCAAGGGCACCAACGTGGTGGGCGCGCACTCAATTGAGGAACTGGCCTCGCTACTCAAGCGGCCTCGCCGCGTCATGCTCATGGTCAAAGCCGGCGACACCGTCGACCAGATGATCGACCACATCCTTCCAGTGCTCGAGCCGGGCGACATCATCATTGACGGCGGCAACTCGCTCTTTACCGACTCCAACCGCCGCACCAAGGCTCTCGCCGAAAAAGGCATCCTGTTTGTCGGGACCGGCGTCTCCGGCGGCGAAGAAGGCGCGCGGAACGGCCCCTCCATCATGCCCGGCGGCAACCCCGCGGCATGGCCTCACGTCAAAGATATCTTCCAGTCCATTGCCGCCAAGGTGGAAGACGGAACCCCCTGCTGCGACTGGGTCGGCGAAGACGGCGCAGGTCACTACGTCAAAATGGTGCACAACGGCATCGAGTATGGCGACATGCAGCTGATCTGCGAGGCCTACGACCTGCTCCAGCGTGGCTTTGGGCTGAGCGCCGACGAACTACACACAGTGTTTGCCGACTGGAACACGGGCGAACTCGACAGCTACCTCATCGAAATCTCCAGCCACATTTTTGCCAAGAAAGACGAAGACGGCGCGCCCATCGTGGACAAGATTCTCGACACCGCCGGCCAGAAGGGCACGGGCAAGTGGACCGTATTCAGCGCGCTCGACCTCGGCCAGCCCGTCACCCTGATCGGCGAATCCGTCTTTGCGCGCTGCCTCTCCGCCCTCAAGGATGAGCGCGTCAACGCCTCCAAAATCCTCACCGGGCCGCGCACAACCTTGCCCACGAGCGACCGTGCCGCATTTATTGAAGAGGTACGCTGCGCTCTTTACTGCTCGAAGATCATCTCTTACGCGCAGGGCTACATGCTGCTGAAAGCGGCCGCAAAGGAGCACGGCT
>Ga0302320_10001863_pt1 | contig 50379 bp, 53 predicted proteins | sample Bog_T0_3_FD_202130 | JGI IMG/M metagenome (GOLD analysis project Ga0302320, IMG submission 202130) | Peat permafrost microbial communities from Stordalen Mire near Abisko, Sweden - Bog_T0_3 | ecosystem: Environmental > Terrestrial > Soil > Wetlands > Peat | place: Sweden: Abisko, Stordalen Mire... | reverse complement strand
TTGATGGTTTTGTTGTCGTGCTCGGCGATGAGAAGCGTGGTCATATCAAAGCACCCCGGCTTCGTCTTTTAGCTTGGCGACCAGTTCGGCCACCGAGCCTACTTTCGCGCCCGATTTGCGTCCCGGCGGCTCGGTCGTTTTCACCACCTCTAGCCGCGCCTTGATGTCGACGCCGTAATCGGCCGGCGACTTTTCCTCGATCGGTTTTTTCTTCGCCTTCATGATGTTGGGCAGGCTCGCATAGCGCGGCTCGTTCAATCGCAGATCGGTCGTGATGATGGCGGGCATTTTCAGCTTCACGGTCTGCAGACCGCCATCGACTTCGCGGGTGACGCTGATGCTGTCGCCATCGATGGTCTGCTTGGAGGCGAAGGTGCCCTGCCCCCAGCCGAGCAGCGCCGCCAACATCTGGCCGGTCTGGTTGCTGTCATCGTCGATCGCCTGTTTTCCCAAAATCACCAGGCCGGGCTTTTCCGCTTCGACGATCGCCTTGAGAATTTTCGCCACCGCCAGCGGCTCGACCGCGCCATCCGCCTTCACCAGAATGCCGCGGTCGGCGCCCATGGCGAGCGCGGTACGGATCGTTTCCGACGCCTGCGCCGGGCCGATCGACACCGCGACGATCTCGGTCGCCTTGCCGGCCTCCTTGAGGCGGATGGCCTCTTCGACGGCAATCTCGTCGAAGGGATTCATCGACATTTTGATATTGGCGAGCTCGACGCCCGAACCATCCGGCTTGACGCGGATTTTGACGTTGAAATCGACTACCCGCTTCACGGGCACTAGAATTTTCATAAATCCTCATCCAGGCGAGCGGCTTAAGAAGCGCGGGCGGAAGCTAAAGGCCGCACCATTGGCATGTCAACGTTTATGCTGCGCCGCACCTATTCTAATTCCGCATGATAAAGCGCCCTCACCGGTTTTGCCCCGGGGCCCACAGCACATCGCCAGCGCCCATGTCGTTGGCAAAGCGGCCGGCGACGAAAAGGTAATCCGACAGCCGGTTGATATATTTCAAGGATGCTGCGGAGACTTCCTCGCCGGGCTGATCTTTTAACTCGACCATAATGCGCTCGGCGCGCCGGCAGATGGTGCGGGCCAAATGCATATAGGCCGAAGCGGGGCTGCCGCCCGGCAAAATAAAAGAGCGTAGCGGCTCGAGGTCGGCATTGAGGCGGTCGATCTCGGCCTCCAGCCAATCGACCTGGGCATCGGTGACCGTCAGCCGCGCACCGCCGGGGCCTTTTTCGGCTAGACATAGATCGGCTTCGACGTCGAACAGATCGTTCTGGATCCGGCCAAGCGCTTTATCGAGCGATGCGTCGCCGGCGGTATGCAGGCGTACCAGACCGAGCACCGCATTCACCTCATCGACCGTGCCGTAGGCGGCGACCCGCAGGTCGTATTTCTTGCGCCTGGCGCCGGTGCCGAGCGAAGTCGTGCCGTCGTCGCCGGTACGGGTGTAAATGCGGTTGAGTATGACCATGTAGCGCTCCGGCCCGGATTCGGGATAACGTTCATCTTACCGGGTTTTCGTCTCAAAAAACGGGGTGACCAACATGCGCTTTCTGATGATTGCCGCTGCCGCGACGCTTCTTTTTCTGCTTTTTCTGCCTGCCGCGGCGCCCGCCAATGCCTGCGGCGCCGCTAAACATTCGGTCCAGGCCACCGCCACCGATTATTCGGCGAAAAAGAAGCCCAAAATGAAGAAGGAAAAGGTCGAGTACATGCGCGCCGCCCCGATGAAGTGAGCGCGCGCTACTTACCCATCAGCCAGACCGTCGCCATGATCACGACGATGGCGACGAATTGCAGCAACACGCGCAGCCGCATCAGTTTTTGCGAGCGGTTGGGCGAGCCCCCGCGCATCATGTTGACCAAGCCGAGCACCAGGACGATCGCCACCGCGATAATGGCGGCCGGAACGGCAAAATGTGACATGAAATCGGACATGACCGCCTTCTAGCACCGGCCGCGCGCGCGGCCAACGCGGCCGATAAGGCGCCTGGCTACAACCGCCCCACAAAATAAGTCGCGCTCCAGTTGTATTCTGATACCATGATCGGGTCAGGATTGGACTGGGTGGCTTATGATGTTGCGTTTGCGATCCGGAGCGGCGCCTTGCGCTCGGACGACTTTGCCGAGGCCGACCGGCGCGATAATCCCTGTTTTCCCGAAATCGACTGCCTCCGGGCGTTGCTGTCCGCCGACGTGCTCGCCGCTGCCGGTCAAAGAGCCGACGCGGTCGGCGTCGGCGCCGACCGCGTTCTCATCGCCTCCGGCGCGCTAAGCGAGGAGACCTATCTGCGGGCGCTGGGTGATACGCTGGGCGTGGAATTCGAGCCGCTCGACGGCGTCCCGCGCGCCCAATGTCCGATCGACAACGAGCGTTTGATCGAGTCCGGCGCCGCCGGCCTTTTGCCACTTACCGTCGACGACAGTCTGTATCTCGTGGTGGCTCCGCGCGGCGGCGCAGCCCGCCAGATCCTGCGGCTGATCGAAGACAATCCCAGCCTCGCTCAGCAATTTCGCTTCACCACCGCCGAACGCCTCGACCGCTTCGTATTGCGTTGTGCCGGCACGGCGCTTGTTGCGCGGGCCTCCGATCGGCTCCGGCAAAAATGGCCGGCGCTTTCCGCCGCGCCGCCGCGCTGGCGCGGCAATATCGTTCCGAGCGGGCTGCTCGGACTTTTACTGGTTGCGGCCGCCGTGCTGGCGCCAGCCGCGACCATGCACGGCTTCGAACTGGTGCTGGCCGCAGTATTCCTGGCTTGGCTCGGATTGCGGCTTACCGGCGTGTTTGTCGATACCGCTGAGCGGCAAGCGCCACCCGGTCTGCCGGATCCCGAGCTGCCGGTCTACACAATCATCTCGGCGCTGTACCGTGAAGCGGGGTCGGTCAACGGATTGCTGTCGGCGATCGAGCGGCTCGATTATCCCGGTATTATGGCGCAAACGCCACAAGGCCGACCGGCGCAATGGTTGGCCAATGACTAGCGGGGATGATGGTTAGGAGCGCGCCATGTGGGCGCGCACGGCTTGGGCCGCAATCATTTTAAGTGCTGCTGTTGTGAGTGGAATGGTGGCGAAACTCCACGATCATCCTCGGGGGGTTCTCCGAGAGCAAGCTAACAACCACTTGAACACAAAATTCGGTCCTGCGTCGAGGCGTATTTGGGAAGATGTCGTTGTATTCTGCCCAACCCCAAATGTAGGTGAAAATACTTTCCTCAATCAACGCGATTGCCTGATTTCGAGTGAGCGTGAATACGATAGTCGAGGTTTGTCCGCGCGGTGGGATAATTGTAATGCTTTCGCCTCTGGTGTCCCCCAAATCCGGGAAAGAAAAGTCGGGCTGGATTGGCGACGACAGGTTGGCCCAGCTAACCCACATTTTGAGGTTTTGCGTGGGAGTAGCACCACTATTTTCCCAAATGCATACGCATCGCCAACCGATGGGTTGGTTTGGGTCTCCTACAGCAATCGGAACGAAATCTCGCACAAAGACATAAGGCCGATTGCTAAGGATAAGAGCAGTATCGGTGTTGGTTTCCGCTTTTTTAGCGGCCAAGTTAGCCAAACGGCTTTCATTGAAAGCCCAGTAGGTGAATATAGTCTGGAAAAAAGTCGCGATGAACAGCAAGCCAGTAAACGTAGCTACCGGGTCTGTCCAGAATTTCTGCCACCACCCTTTATTGCATTCAGCATTGCGATCTTGATCGTCGCATGTGGCCTCTACATACAAGGGCTTGGATGGAGCGCCTCTCGTAAGAGCTACCGAGGCTACTTCATTGTTGCCAGCGGTATTGGTCTCATGGCCTTTGGCTGGGTTGGATTGTTCTTCGGCGATTGGTGGTCGCCAATTATCTGTACTGTGAAAGGGGCCATATAAAATCGGAAGGCCGACAAAGAGCCACAAGCTCAGGCTAAACAGTGCCGTTAGAACAATAGGGCCTTCGTAATCCCGCACGTTGTTTCCCCAAACAACTAAATCTCCTCCAATGCTACGCCGTCCAGTTCCAAGGCCGCAAGGCAGGCCAAGAACCATGTTGCCGCGAACGTGCCCCGTTTGAGCTTCATCGTGATTGAAGCCTCGGTTTCATCCTTAAATCCGTGTTTTTTGAGCCGTTTTGCCAACTCGACATAAGTTAGCTCGCCGTCCTGTAACTTGTGCTTGAGGAACGCGGCGGCCCGCTTCTCCCATTCAGCCTGTGAGGTGATGACCATAAGGGGTTCCTATCGGATTCGAGGGCTAACATATATGAAAGATTGTGTTTGACAAGTCCATACCTAACGTATATGTTAGCTTCCAGAAACGATAGGTAAGCACATGGCCCAACACTTTCTCCTTTCCAAGCAAGCTAAAAGCCTCTCGCTGGCGTCCATTTTCACGATGAAGGACGCGGAGGCCGAAATGGCCTTCCGCCGGGTTCGCTGGGCCGATACCGATGGCGCTCCGGTTTGCCCGCACTGTGGCGGCGTTGACGCCTACGATTGTCGCCGCCTCAAGGGCGCACCCCGTTTCCGCTGCCGGGCTTGCGTAAAGGACTTTACGATTACGTCCGGCACACTATTCGCCAGTCACAAGCTGCCACTCCGCGCCTATCTCGCTGCCATTGCGATTTTCGTAAACGAGGTCAAAGGCAAATCGGCGCTGGCTCTCTCGCGCGATCTAAACCTGTCCTACAAGTCAGCTTTCGTTTTGCTGCATAAGTTGCGCGAAGCGATGGCAGACGAATTGAAAGGCCGCGTGATCGGCGGCGAGGGCAAGGTCGCGGAGGTGGATGGCGGTTATTTCGGCGGCTATGTGAAGCCTGCCAATCTCCGGGAAAACCGCCGCGATCGCCGCCTTGCTCAGAACCAAAACGGCAAGCGCAAAGTGGTTGTGATTGTCCGCGAGCGTGGCGGCAATTCGGTTCCCGCCGTTTTCAAATCGGAAGCCAAGGCGATGGCCTTCCTCCGCGCCCATGTTGCCAAAGGCACCATCCTGAATGCCGATGAAGCCGGATCATGGGATGAACTGCACAAGCGTTACGAGGTAAAGCGCATCAATCATCAAGAGGCTTACAGCGTTGACGGCGCCTGCACGAATTGGGCGGAGGAATTTTTTAGCCGTATGCGCCGGGCTGAGATCGGCCACCATCATCATATCTCAGGCGCTTACTTGCTCCGCTATGCTCAGGAAGCGGCATGGCGAGAGGATAACCGGCGCTCTGCCAATGGTGAGCAAGTAAACCGCGTTGCAGGTTTGGCTATGAAGGGAAAGCCGAGCGTTGATTTTAGCGGCTATTGGCAGCGGCATGTTGGGGCCACCAACTAGGGTGGTCTCAGCTTACATCAATCTCAGTATTGAATTTTAGTCCGGCTAAATTTGCAAGTAAGTGCCACTGCATCGCTATCTCCTCCCATTCCCGCTTGATGAGCGGGTCTGTTGCGAGCGCGGCCTTTTGCTCGCTGGCAACGGCTTTCAATCGGTAGGTTTTGGTTTGATCAGGCATGAAACAAATCCCGTGCCCCTTTGGTATTACTCCCGGTTGCGGGATTTGTTCCAACGTTCGTTTGACGAGTATCAGGCAACCGCCAAACACTGCGCCCCTTCCGCTTTCCTTCCATAACCAACTGGCCCTGCTTTTCCCGAATCCTCAGGGAGTGGATTAGTTTGCTGCCTATCACTCGCCGCATGACGGCATCGCCCGCATCCAGCCCCTTGGCCTTGGCTACATAGACCGCCAATTCGGGAGTGGTCTTAGGACCGCTTGCTAGCGCCTGTGAGCAAAGCTTGAACGCCTCGCCATAGCGAAACAGCCGATGAAGGTCCGAATAGGCTGGCAGGGATTCATCGCCGCTATTCGCCTCGAAAATTGAAATGGCGGCTATCAGGTGCGCCAGGTCCGAACGGGCTTGGTCTAGCTTGCGCTCGTAATTGCGAACGGCGCGGCGCACCTCGTCCCGTTTCTTTCGTAGCGTCGTAACAGTTCTGATTTCGGCCATGACTTGTTCCCGGAATAGCTTGGATTATTCCGAGAGGTAATGGCCTATCAAGAAAAGGCTTGTGGCGTTTGCGCCATAATACCGGATTATCCGGCTGAGAAACTTGACGTGATCGTCGCGGTCGAGGCCGACGATCACGAGACGCGCGCGGCGATCGATGGGCGCAAAGGCCGTATCCCGGTCACGGTAATCCCCGTTCCCGGTGCCGGCCCGCGCACCAAGCCGAAAGCGCTCAACGTCGCTCTTCCGTTCGCGCGCGGTACCTTCACGGTCGTCTACGACGCCGAGGATCGGCCGGAACAAGACCAGCTTCGCCGTGCCTTGCAAGCGTTCCGCGCCGGCGGTGACGATCTGGCCTGCGTGCAGGCGCGGCTGTCGATCGACAACACCGCCGACAGTTGGCTCGCGCGCTTTTTCACCGCGGAATATGCCGGACAGTTCGATGTGTTCCTGCCTGGTCTCGCAGCGTTACGGTTGCCGCTGCCGCTCGGCGGCTCATCCAATCATTTCTACACCGCGACGCTGCGCGATGTCGGCGCATGGGATCCCTACAACGTCACTGAGGACGCCGATCTCGGCATGCGGCTCGCGCGTTTCGGCTATCGGTCGGCCATGATCGATTCGACAACCTATGAAGAAGCCCCGGCGCAATTCGGTCCGTGGCTGCGCCAGCGCACCCGCTGGTTCAAAGGCTGGGCACAAACCTGGCTGGTGCATATGCGCCAGCCCCGCCGCCTGTTGCGCGAACTTGGGCTGCCGGGATTTCTCACCTTCCAGCTCATCGTCGGCGGCAATGCGCTGGCAGCGCTGGTGCATCCGCTATTCATGGCCGGATTGATTTATGCGGTGACAAGTGGCGCGCCGATGTGGCCGGCCAACGGCGCGGGTTTCGCAATTCTCGCCGCGCTCTACGGCACGACCGCGGTCATCGGCTATTTGACATCGGCTTTCCTCGGCTGGCTCGGCCTCGCCCGCAGCGGCTTGCTGTCCGCGGCCTGGGTGCTGCTGCTGACGCCATTACATTGGCTGCTGCTGTCGCTCGCGGCCTGGCGCGCGGTCTATCAACTCGCCGTCGCGCCCTATGCCTGGGAAAAAACCGAACACGGCCTGGCGAAGAGTTCGCGGCGCGCGGACAAACTGACGCGCTCGCTGTTGGAACTGGAACGCCATCTCAGGATGTTGGAAGAAAGCGGCGAACTGCCGGTCATCGGCGATGGTGCTACATATACTTCCGCAGATCGGCGGCCGATTCCTCGGGTCGCCGCTTGAGGCTGAACGGCGCGACAAAGCGGCCCTGCTTGTCCATCAGATACACCAGGGCAGTATGGTCCATGCTGTAGTCGCCGTGCTCGCCCGGCACTTTCTTGGCATAGACCCGGTAGGCCTTTTCGGCGGCGTCGATCGCCTTTTCGCCGCCGGTGGCGGCGCGCAAATGCGGATCGAAGCTCGACAGGTAATCCTTCATCACCGCCGGCGTGTCGCGCTCGGGGTCCACGGAAATGAACAGCGCATTTGCCCGGTCGGCATCCTTGCCGAGCGCGTGCATCATTTCCGACAGGTCGAACAGCGTGGTCGGGCAGACATCGGGACAATGGGTGTAACCGAAGAACACCAGGAACGGTTTGCCCTTCAGGTCCGCATCGGTGATCTGCTTGCCGTCCTGATCGATCAGATTGAACGGTCCGCCAATGGCGGAAGGTCCGGGACCGCCGCCGCCCAGATGCCCGGTGGCAAAAAGAAATACACCTAGAAATATGACCAGCCCGGCCAGAAACGCCGAGAGCACCATTAGAATATGCGATGTTCGCACTGTCATAAGAACCTTACCGGGTCGGCATCAGAAGCAGGCGATCCAACCGTCGCGCACCATTTCGAAGAACACCGCGGTGCCTTGATAGGCCCACAGACCGAGCGCCGCCGCCAGCAGCAGCCCGCCCCCGAGCGCAACCAGCAGCAGCGGCCGCGACACAAAACTAGGCGAAACGGTTGCCGGCATTTCAAATCCCTCGGGTTCCCTTTGAGATATGACCGATCGCTCCGCTAAGCAACGCGTGCAAGCTGCGGCTGCTGGCCGCTACCCGCGTTAACCATCTTACCGTCTAAAAAGCCCGAAATTCAGGCCGTTTCAGGACGTGCGTTGACTCAAAAGGTTAAAGTCGCGATGACTATTCGAACTGGTATCCGTGGTCTGCTTACGAGTATGGAGAAAGCTATGCGTAGCGCTTTGGCTCTAGCCCTTGCGATTTCGGCCTCGGCCGCGAGCCCCGCTGTCTGGGCGCAAACCGCACAGGCCCCGGCGCAAGCCGCCGTTCAGGCGCCTGCCGCCGCCCCGGCTAAATGCGACAATCCTAACGCACTCGGCGTCTCCCGCGTGATCCAGATCGACACCACCGGCGGTCCGGGCTTTGGCTTCGAGCACTTCAAGGCCTACGACTTCCTGCGCGACCACGAAGTTGTGCTCACCTTCGACGACGGCCCGTGGCCGGGCAATACCCCGATGGTACTCAAGGCGTTGGCCGACCAGTGCACCAAGGCGCTGTTCTTCCCGATCGGCAAGCACGCCGGCTATCATCCCGAAATCCTCAAGCAGGTCGTCGCCGCCGGCCATACCGTTGGCTCGCACACCTGGTCGCACAAGGACCTCTCGCGCTTGACGCCGGACGAGGCCAAGGACGAAATCGAGAAAGGCATCGCGGCCGTGAGCATCGCGCTCGGCAACCAGCCGATAGCGCCGTTCTTCCGCTTCCCCGCGCTCAAGCACCCGCCGGAGATGGTCAAATATCTCGGCGAGCGCAATATCGGCATCTTCTCGACCGACATGGACTCGTTCGACTTCAAGATGCGCAAACCCGAGCAGGTCATCAAATCCGTCATGGACAAGCTGGCAAAGCGCGGCAAGGGCATCATCTTGATGCACGACTTCCAGCAGGCGACCGCGCATGCGGCGCCGGAACTGCTCGCTCAGCTTAAGGCCGGCGGATACAAAGTCGTGCAGGTGACCGGCAAGACACCGACCGAGCCCAAGAAGGAATACGTTGAAATCGTGCTCAAGGAGATGGGCGGCGGCCTCGACGAGTCGCGCCCGATGTCGAGCGTGATCAAGACCATCGAAGGCAATTAAGAAGCAGAAATCGATTTAAGCCGGCCGCGCAACATTGGCGCGGCCGGTTTTTTATTGGCAGCCGCGTCGCATCATCGTGGCGCCGCCGCCGGCGGCGCCTCGGGCGGCGGCGGTAGTGCGACCGCGTCGAATTGGTCGGCCGCGATTTCCAATGTCCCGATCAAGGTCGGCATCAAGACGCGGATCGGCGCGATCAACGGCGTGCCGGCAATCGGCGCGAACCAAAGCTCCATGTCGCGCCGGCCGGCGACATATTTGACCAGTTTGCTGTCGGCGCGGTAACCGGCAATCGGGTGAAGAACCACGCCGCAAACCAAGACCAGCCCGGAATAGCTGTGTTCAATTGCAACCTTTTCGACACGCTTGAAAGACAGCGCCAGGTCGTAGCGCCGTTGCCCGTCGAATATCGCCAGCACGCGCTTGCAATTTGCCGACGCCAGCGGGTCGTCGGCCGTGATGAGCATCGCGCTGAGCGGATCGGATACGTTGTGGATATCGGCTTCTTTCACCACCACCCGGTCCGATCCTGGCGGCGGCGGCGGCGCGATCAATTCCTTGACGGCACCGTCGTCGAAGACCATGCGCAGTTCGGATTTGCCCTCGTCGTCGACAATCGTGGAAGTAAAAATTTGGGGTGACAGATGCCCATCCACCACCAGACCGCGAATATCGACCGAGCCCTCGCCGTTCACCAAGACGCTAAGGACGCCGCTGGCTTTGCCGTTGGCCGAGGTCGTGTAGCGCTCGTCGCCGATGGCGGTGGTCCAGGTAATTTGGCCAATCGATACGCCGGTCATCGAGATGGTGTAGTGCGCCCTGAGCCGCGTTTGCCCATGAGCCGGCGAGCCGCCGATGCCGGCAACCAGGCAAATCAATGCGCCCAGCATGGTGCGGTAAATTGGCGCAAAATTCGCGGTCATAACGATAGGCCTCAAGCCGCAATATATCGTGGGCGTGACCGAACTAGAATGGCCGCCGTCGTGTTTTATTCGCCCGGCTAAACCGGCGCATTTGCGGGCTCAAGGCACCGCGCGGCCGGTAAAGGCCGTGAAGATTGACGAGGCGGCAGTGGCGTGATCATAGGCCATGCGTGACGCCACCACGAACAAGGTCGTCGCCAACACCAGCCGCAAGGCCCGCTCCGGCACGCGGATGGCGAAATAGCTGCCGATGAAAATGCCCGGCAGCGAGCCCACCAGCAGCGACGCGATGATGTGCCAATCGACCGCACCCATCGCCCAGTGGCCGAGGCCCGCGATCAGCGTCAGCGGCACCGCATGGGCAATGTCGGAGCCGACAATCTTCGACATCGGCAATTGCGGATAGAGCAGCACCAGCGCGACCACGCCGATAGCGCCGGCGCCGACCGACGATATCGTCACCAGAACTCCCAGCATCACACCGACCAGCACAGTGTTGAGCGCGGTGCGCGTGGGATCGAGTTCGGCAACGCGGGCGCGGTAGATCGCGATAATCGGCTCGCCGAACACGAGAACGAAAGCGGTCGCAAATAGCGCCAGGCTGAGCACCAGCGTGATCAAGCTACGCGCCGCATCGCCATTGAGATTGAAATGCGACAAGACTGCCAGCGTGACAACCGTCGCCGGAATGCTGCCGCTTGCCAAGCGCCGCACAACGCGCCAGTCGATGCTGCGCGCGAAACCGTGCACCAGACTGCCGCCGGTTTTGGTGGCGGCTGCGTAAAGCAGATCGGTGCCGACCGCCGTGGCCGGATGAATGCCGAACAGCAGGATCAATAGCGGCGTCATCAATGAGCCGCCGCCGACGCCGGTCATGCCGACCAGCATGCCGACCACAAATCCGGACAACGAATAGAGCGGGTCGATCATTGTGAACCCCCGGAGCGGCCAAGGCCGACGCAGCCCGATCTAAACATAGTTCGACGCGAGGGTCACGGGCTCGAGCGGAGCGGGCCCGATCATATGCCGGGCATTCGCGCGCGCGCGAAGGCTGGAGCGGGCGAAGGGAATCGAACCCTCGTATGCAGCTTGGGAAGCTGCCGTTCTACCATTGAACTACGCCCGCGCAGGGCGACCATAGCCAAGGCCGGGCGCAGGCGGCAAGTGAGCATTATATTGGCGCATGATCTTATCCGAAAACCGGCACCCACTTTTCGGGATCATGCGCTCACGCCTTAAAATGCTTGCTCAGCTTCAGGCTCTGCGCCTGATAATTCGAGCCGATGCCCTGGCCGTAAAGCTTGTCGGGCCGCGCGATCATTTTCTCGTAGACCAGCCGGCCGACGATCTGGCCGTGCTCGAGAATGAACGGCACCTCGCGCGAGCGCACTTCCAGCACCGCGCGCGAACCTTTGCCGCCGGCGCCGGCATAACCGAAGCCCGGATCGAAGAAGCCGGCATAATGCACACGGAATTCACCGACCAGCGGATCGAACGGCACCATCTCGGCGGCGTAATCGGGCGGCACCTGCACGGCTTCCTTGGAAGCGAGAATGTAGAATTCGTTGGGATCGAGGATCAGACTCTTGTCGGGGCGGGCTTGGATCGGCTCCCAGAAATCGAGTACGCTGTAGCCGGCGCGCCGCTCGACATCGATCAAGCCGGTGTGGCGCTTGGCGCGATAGCCGACGATGCCTTTGCCCTCCCCGCCCAGCATGCCGGAAAGATCGACGCCGACCGCGACGCCCTCGCTCACATCGGCGTCGTCGGCATCCACCAGCCGCTCTTTGCGGTGCAATTCGCGCAGCGCATCTGCGCCCAACAGTGCATGCCCGCGGCGAAAGCGGATTTGCGACAGGCGCGAGCCCTCGCGCACCAGCACCGGAAAAGTGCGCGGCGAAATCTCGGCATAAAGCGGGCCGTGATAGCCGGGTTCGACGCGGTCGAAGCCGCGCAACTCGTCGGCAATCACGCGGGTGAACACATCGAGCCGGCCGGTCGAACTTTTCGGATTGGCGGCGGCGGAAATATCGTCGGGCAGCGCCAGGCTTTCCAGCAAGGGCACGATATAGACGCAGCCGGTTTCCAGCACGGCGCCCTCGGTCAGCGCGAATTCATGCAGCTTCAACTCGTCGATACGCCGGGCGACGGTGGTACTCCCGGGCAGGAAACTGGCGCGCACGCGATAGGCCACTTCGCCGAGGCGCAAATCGAGGCTGGCCGGCTGGATCTGGTCCGGCACGAATTCGCTCGCGGGCAAAATGCCACCGTCGGCGGCAAGCTGCGCGATCATACGGTCGGGCAGGATGCCCTTGTCTTCGATGGCAAGCGAGAGCGGCACGGCGCGGGTTTCCAGCTTCGGTCCCGATCTAACCCGACGGGCGCCTTGACGGGAAGCCATGCTCCCCGCTACAAACCGCTTATCCCGTGGTCATTTGAGCCGGCCGGCTTGCAGCCACGTTAAATAAGTCGCTAAAAGGCCGGGGACGCGTGTGCCCGGCCGAGATTTTTTCTCTGGCCGGTTTTTTATTGGAGGCGCACATGCCTAAGTCGAAGTCCGAGTCTAAGTCTAAGTCCAAGACCTATCGCCCCGAAACCCGGCTGGTGCATGCCGGCACGCTGCGTTCGCAGTTCGGCGAAACGTCGGAAGCGCTGTTCCTCACCCAAGGCTATGTCTATCCGAGCGCCGAGGAATGCGAGGCGCGTTTCTCCGGCAAAGCGCCGGGCTATGTCTATTCGCGCTACTCCAACCCGACCTTGAGCATGTTCGAAGACCGCATGGCCGCGCTCGAAGGCGCCGAATCCGCGCGCTCGACCGCGACCGGCATGGCGGCCGTGACTACCGCGCTGATGGGCCTGGTGCGCGCCGGCGATCACGTGGTCGCCGCCAAGGCGCTGTTCGGCTCCTGCCGCTGGGTGATCGAGGAATGGCTGCCGCGCTTTGGCGTCACCTCGACGCTGGTCAATGGCACCAGCCTATCGGAATGGAAACAGGCGGTGAGGCCCAACACCAAGGCGTTCTTCATGGAGACGCCGACCAATCCGACGCTGGAGGTCTATGACATCGAGGCGGTCGCCGACATCGCGCATGAGGCCGGGGCCAAACTAGTCGTGGACAATGTGTTCGCCACGCCGCTCTACCAGAGCCCGCTCACGCTCGGCGCCGATTGTGTGGTCTATTCGGCCACCAAGCATATCGACGGGCAAGGCCGCGTGCTCGGCGGTGTCATTCTCGGTTCCGAGAAATTCATCATGGATCACGTGCATCAGGTGATCCGCCAGACCGGGCCGTCGCTGTCGCCGTTCAATGCCTGGGTGCTGCTCAAGGGCCTGGAGACCTTGTCGGTGCGCGTGACGCGCCAGACCGAAACCGCGGGCGCGGTCGCGACCGCGTTGTTTGGAAATAAGAAAATCAGCCGGCTGATCTATCCCGGCCGCAAGGATCATCCGCAAGCTGACATTATCGCCAGGCAGATGCGCGCCGGCTCGACGCTATGTTCGTTCGAGATCAAGGGCGGCAAGGAAGGCGCGTTCCGGTTTCTCAACGCGCTTGAGCTGATCGGCATCACCAATAATCTCGGCGACGCCAAGAGCCTGATCACGCATCCGACCACGACGACGCATCAGCGCCTGACGCCGGACCAGCGCGCCGAGCTCGGCATTGGCGATGGGCTGGTGCGGTTCTCGGCCGGGCTCGAACACCCCGATGACTTGATCGAGGATCTGCTGGCGGCGCTTGATAAGGTGTGAGTGTCATTCCGGGGCGCGCGTCAGCGCGAACCCGGAAACCAGGGATGAGCTTGTATCGATAAGCTGGATTAGGTCTGGATTCCGGGTTCGCACGCTATCGCGTGCGCCACGGAATGACGATCACGGCGCCAGACGCGAGATCGTGGTCGTCGCCGCCACAACCGGCCGCTGCGCGGCTTCGGCAATGACCGAAGCAAGGCCCTTGGCCATGCAAGCATAGCCCCAGTCATTCATGTGCAGCCCGTCGGGCGACACGAATGTTCCAAACGGCAGTTTATCGACGACGCTCCAGCGCTTCATCACGTCGAAGCGGCGGAACAGATCGACATTTTCCTGCTTCGCGGTCATGGCGATCGATTCGACCATGTGCTCGGCTTCCGGCTTGATGATGACCTTCGGCGCGAATTGCGGATCGATCAGCACGATGTCGGCGCCGATAGCGCGGATCTTTTTAAGGCCTTCACGGAGCGACGTATCTCGGCTCGACACGACGTGATCGCGGATCACCGAATTGGTTCCGATCTGCCACAACACCAAATCGGGTTTCTCGGCGATGACGGCGGCGTCGAAACGCTTGAGCATGTCATCGACTTCCTCACCGCCGACACCGCGGTTGAGCACGGTGAACGTTTGGTGTGGAAAATGTGCCTGGAGCTCGGCCGCGAGCCGGTTGGGATAATTCGCCGCCGGCGAACTGGCGCCGGTGCCCCAGGTGGAAGACGAGCCCATGGCGACGATGGTGATCGGCGCACCGCTAATCAATTTATGCGACACGCTCGAAAGCGGATTGGCAAGCCGGAGCATTTCGAGCGGTGCATCGCATGGCGGCTCGGCCGTTTGCGCGTTCGCCGGCAATGGCAATGCAAGAGCGGCAAGCAGCGTAGCGGCAGCAGCCGCGCGAAAGGCGAAAACTTTTCCCGGCACTGCAGTTTCCCCAGCCCTAAACATTTTACTAACGAATGCCCTCGGCGTGCGGTTCGCTTGGTTTGACGCCCGATCTATCGCTCGGCAGTCTGTCATCAGAATTGGCCGCCTCGATCACGAGATCGGCCAGCAATCTACCCAAGCAATCGTGAACTCGCTCCGCCATGTCAAGTTTTTTCGTCGCCGAGTCCAAATCGAAAGTTCCAAGGTCGGCCCAAAGCTTCATGATGCTGAAGCGGTCGAATAGCGGCACTTCTTGTTGCACTGCAACCCAACGCATGTTTTCGGCATAGGTCCCGAGTGCAATCATGGATTCTGTACGCGGGCTATATTGCTGATTGATGAAAACGACATCTGCCCCTGCGGAACGGGCAATATTTATACCCTTGTCGAGCGCCTGGCTGAACTGATCTGGATCGGTCGCCTGCAAGGCATCGACAGTTCCAGTCTGCCAGACCACGAGCGCGGGCTTGGCGGCGGCTATCGCCGGCGGCATTGCCGCAACCATTTCAGCGGCGCTGCGCTTGGCCTTCACATCGGTCGCCAGTTTAACCTCGACGCCGGGCAATTTCTCGCTCAGCGCATGCTGAAACCGTGCGGGATAGGCGTTCTTGGCACCGTTCGCTCCAGGCAAAAGCGACGAGCCGGCGCCGATCACCAGAATGCTAAGCTGCTTTGCAGCAATTGCGCGACGGACTTGCTGCAGCGCGAAATTATTTTCGACCTGTTGTTCCGCCACGCGGCACTCGGCCGTATGCGCCGCCACGCTTTGAGATTTGGCCGGCGCGGCTAGCAGCAGCAATACCAGCAGGGGTAGCAGGCGCCATATCATGCGTTTCCCTCCGCGAAGCTTTTTTTGTTTGTAGGCGGCCGCGGCCCCGGTCCTTGTCGTTCGATGACCCTATACCACGAAATCAATGCCGCCACGCCAACCATGATGACAATACCGCTGAGGCTGACGATCACATGCGTGAGCACCCGATTCGAAACTTCGGTGAACACAAAGTGGCCGGCAAAGGACAAGAACACGCCGAGACAGAAGATGCCGAGCGAATGCTGGCCGCACACGATCGCCGGCCAGCACCAGCGCGACTTGAGCGCCGACCAATTTTGCGGAACCAGCCATACCACAATCACGGCGAGCGACAGGAAATGCAGAATTCGCAGTATGTCGAGATTGGTTTTATCGATCGGATAGATCGCCTCGCCGACGAAATGCGGCACGAAGGCGCCGAGCCGCGGAAAGTACCAGGTCATCGCGATCGAGAACGCAAATAGCAAATAGGCGAAGGCCAAGCCGATCACCACGCGCGAATTGAGCCAGCGGTTTAACCGTTGCGCACCGCCGAGCGCGCACCAGGCGCCGAATACGAACAGCAGTTGCCAGGCGAATGGATTGAACGCCCAGGTCCCGCTCGGATAGGCGGGGATGTTCCAGTCGAACGTCCACATTAACGCGTAAAGCACGGCGGACGCGACGAGCGCCATCGAGGGCGCGCGCAAGAGCAGCCACAGAATCGGCGAGAACCACAGCAGCAGCACAATATAGAGCGGAAGCACGTCCATGTTCACCGGCTTGAATTTCAACAGCAACGCCTGGAGGATGGTGACGTCGGGTTCCTTTAGAAAATCGAGTACGCCCATCTCTTCGGTATAGAGCGGGTTGTCGAATGAGTGCACGACATAGGCGATTTCGGCGAGATAGATCGCGAACAGGAACACATGCGCCACGTAGATCTGCCAGGCGCGCTTGAGCACGCGGGCGGTGGCAACGAGGAAGCCATGGGTTTGCATGGCGCGGCCATAAACGAAGGCCGCCGTATAGCCGGATATGAAGACGAATATCTCGGTGGCGTCGCTAAAGCCGTAATTGCGGATGGTAATCCAGCTCACCGCATTGGACGGAATATGATCGAGGAAGATCAGCCAAAGCGCGATGCCACGGAACAGATCGAGCCGCAGATCGCGCTCGGTCGGTATCGGAGCCATGGACGGCTTTTCTTTCATGCGGTCTTTCGGCCATAATCGCGGAGCAAGGACAAGGGTCCAGTCTAGCGATCGTATAATAGTAAGGCATTTAGATGTACCGCGCCGTATCCCGCAAGATCGAGGTCACGGTGACGCCCCGCTTTGTTTCGGAGCGGTCGTCACCCGGCAGCGGCTATTTCTTCTGGGCCTACACCATCGATATTGCCAATCGCGGGCCTGAAACGGTACAGCTCAAGACGCGCCATTGGCGTATCACCGACGCTTTGGGCAGGCTGCAGGAGGTCAAGGGGCCGGGCGTGGTCGGCGAGGAGCCTACCCTCAAGCCCGGCGAGTCGTTCGAATATACCAGCGGGGTTCCACTGCCGACGCCGTCCGGCTTCATGACCGGCAGTTACGGCATGGTGACGATGACGGGTGAGCATTTCGATATCGAAATTCCTGCGTTCTCGCTCGACTCTTCCTATGCCGAGCGCACGATCAATTAGGTAAGCATCCTTTAAAGCGGCCGAGCGCCTGGCGCGGCAGTATGGCCAGTACGGCGCCTGGTTGCGCGAAATCCTGCAAAGCGACCAGTTGCGGCTCCGGCAGAGCGACACAGCCGGCGGTCCCGGTCATTCCGGGCAATTGCAAATGCACGAAAATGCAGGAGCCGGCCTTTGCTCTAGCGTTGGTCGGATAGTCGACCAGGAGACCTCTGCGATATTGCGGCACGTGCGACATGTTCTCGCCATGCACTTTCAAACCTAGTTTGGCGCGCGAGGCGATGGTGTTGTAGGCCGGCGACGACAGGTCGTCGACGCAGATGGTGTCTTGCGTGATGCGCAAATAATCCGGCCGGTCCGATAGGCCAAATCCGAAACTGGCGCCAAGTTTGAAAAATCCGATTGGCGCGCGCTTGTCGCCCTCGACCTTGATCGGCTCGCCGCGGCGCGCGTAACGGCGGAACGCGTGCGCCCAGGCAAGCCCGCGTTGGCCGATCAGCGCCGATGTCGCGGCGCGCACTTCGTGCCATGGCGCGTTTGCGGAATCACGCTCGAACTGCTCGAGGCTGGCGCTCGTGCTGGAAAACTTGTCGGCGGTCACCAGCACCAGACGACTCGCCGACGCCAATGGCTGCGGACAGCTTTGCGCCAGCGCGTAAGCCGGCGCCAGCATAACGATGGCCGTCAGAAATGCCGTGCGCATGGTGAATTCAGCTTTTAAGATTGGCCCCGACCTCGCCCGGCGCGAATTCATAATTCACGCTGCAGAATTCGCAGGTCACGAAAATCTTGCCGTCCTCGACCATGTGATCGCGGTCGTCCTGCGAAAAACTCTTGAGCATGGCTTCGACGCTACCGCGCGAGCAGGAACATTCCGCGCGCACGTCGGCGGTTTTATATACGCGCACGCCCGGTTCGTGAAACAGCCGGTAGACCAGCCGCTCGCTTGAAATATCCGGATCGATCAATTCGACATCCTCGACCGTTTCGAGCAGCGCGCGGCCCTGCACCCAGGCGTCGTCTTCCGGCGCTTGCGGCACGACGACGCCTTCCGGCGCGTCGCCGGGATCGAGATCGGCCATGCGCGCGCGCTCGGGCGATTTGGGCAAAAACTGCAGCATGATGCCGCCGGCGCGCCAGCGGTGGCGGGCGCCACCCTCGCCGGCGGTGAATTCCTCGGCCACCGCAAGCCGGACCCGTGTCGGGATTTGCTCCGAGCGCAGGAAATATTCATGTGCCGCGTCTTCCAGCGTGCCGCCGTTAAGCGCGACCAGGCCCTGGTAGCGGCTGGTGTCGGCGCCCTGGTCGATGGTCATGGCGAGGTGGCCCTTGCCGAGCAGATCGCCGGCGCTTGTTTTGCCGGCAGCGATCGCCGCCGCGACCCCCTCCTTACCGAAACGCGCGCAGGCCCGCACTTTGCCGGGTGTGGTGAAATCCACCACCAGTAGCCCGACCGGGCCGTCGGTCTGGGTCTGCAGGATGAAACGGCCGTCGATCTTCAAGGCCGAGCCGAGCATGACGGCCAGAACCACCGCCTCCCCGACCAGTTTAGCGACCGGCTGCGGATAGGCGTGTTTCTCCAGAATCTCGTCGACCATGGGGCCGAGCCGCACCACCCGGCCGCGCAAATCGAGCGACGCCACCTCGAACGGCAGCACCGTGTCGTCCGGTGCGGTCGCCGCTGGCGCGCGCGAGGGAATGGCGGTTTCGGGATTGGTCATGATGGGCGTGGTCATTGGCTCTATGTAGTTCGCAGTCGCCGAAAAGCGAGGTCCCGCCGTCGTCATGCCCGGCCTTGAGCCGGGCATCCACGTCTTGGACACGAAGTAAGTCGTGGATGGCCGGGACATAGGCGTTCTGCAAGAACGCCGTTCTTCGAACGGCTTTGCCCGGCCATGACAACTGCTCTAATGCGCGTCGGCGTGCAGGCACCAGGCGAGCAGGCCTTTTTGGGCGTGCAGGCGGTTTTCGGCCTCGTCAAACACCACCGATTGCGGCCCGTCCATCACCTCGTCGGTGACTTCCTCACCGCGATGGGCCGGCAGGCAATGCATGAACAGCGCGTCCGGTTTGGCTTTCGACATCAGCCGGCCATTGACCTGGTAACGCTTGAGCACATTGTGCCGGTGCTTGCCGTCGCGGTCGCCCATCGACACCCAGGTGTCGGTCACCACGCAATCGGCATCTTTGACCGCCGCTTCAGGATCGTCGCCGATCGTAATCGCGGCGCCCGACGACTTCACCCAGTCCATCAGCCATTTCTTTGGGCGAAGTTCCGGCGGCGAGGCCACCCGAAGCTGGAATTCGAAACGCTCGGCCGCGTGCATCCAGGACGCCAGCACATTATTGCTGTCGCCGGTCCAGGCCACCGTGCGGCCGCGGATCGGCCCGCGCTTTTCCTCGAAGGTCATGACATCGGCCAGCACCTGGCAGGGATGCGAACGCCGCGTCAGCCCATTGATCACCGGCACGGTCGCGATGCGCGCAAGTTCGGCCACCGCCTCGTGGTCGAGAATGCGGATCACGATGGCGTCGACAAAGCGCGACAGCACGCGCGCGGTGTCGGCCAGGGTTTCGCCACGGCCGAGCTGCATTTCCTGGGCGGTAAGCAACATCGCCTCGCCACCGAGCTGGTGCATGGCGACGTCGAACGACACGCGCGTGCGGGTCGAGGGCTTGTCGAAAATCATCGCCAAGGTCTTGCCGGCGAGCGGCGCGCTGATGACGCCGCGTTTGCGCTCGGCTTTCATGGCGCGGCTATTGTCGATCATGCCGGCCAGAACCGGCTTTGGAATGTCGATAAGATCGAGGAAATGCCGCACGCCGTTGCCGGTCATGACGCCACCTCCTGCTTGCGCGGATGCGCCAGCGCCAGCTTCGTGCAGGCGCGGTCGATGCGCGCCACCGCCTCGGAGATCTCGGCCTCATTGATGATCAGCGGCGGCAGCAGCCGCACTACATTGTCGCCGGCGGCGACCGTGATCATTTTCTCGGCGCGTAATTCATCGACCATTTCGGACACCGGCGGCACCATGCGCAGGCCGATGAGCAGGCCTTCGCCGCGCACCTCGGCGATGACCGCGGCGTGCCGGTCCCTGAGTTCGGCGAGCTTCTGTTTGAGCACCAGGCCGCTATGTTTGACTCGGTCTAGGAAACCGGGGGCGGTCACCACATCGAGCACGGCATTGCCGGCCGCCATCGCGAGCTGATTGCCGCCGAAGGTCGAACCATGCGTGCCCGCCGTCATGCCCTTGGAGGCTTCCGCCGTGGCGAGACATGCGCCGATCGGAAAACCGCCGCCAAGCGCTTTGGCCAGCGCCATGATGTCGGGCGTAACGCCGGTGTGCTCGTAGCAGAACAAATCGCCGGTGCGGCCGATGCCGGTCTGCACTTCGTCGAATATCAGCAGCAGCCCGTTATCGTCGCAAAGCTTACGAAGCGCGCGCAGGAATGTGTGCGGCACGACGCGCACGCCGCCTTCGCCCATGATCGGCTCGATCAAAATGGCCGCGGTCTCGGGGCCGATGGCTTTCTTGACCGCGTCGAGATCGTTGAACGGCAATTGGTCGAAACCCGGCATCGGCGGACCGAAGCCGTCGAGATATTTCTTGTTGCCGGTCGCCGCGATCGCCGCGAGCGTTCGCCCATGGAACGCGCCTTCGAAGGTGACGATACGATAGCGCTGGGGCTTGCCCGACGCCGATTGATATTTGCGCGCCATCTTGATTGCGCATTCCAGCGCCTCGGCGCCGGAATTTTGGAAAAACACCGTGTCGGCAAAACTCAAGGCGCAGAGCCGGTCGGCCAGCCTTTCGCCTTCCGGGATGCGGTACAGATTCGAGACGTGCCAGAGTTTTTGCGCCTGTTCGGTCAGCGCCTTAACTAATGCCGGATGCGCGTGGCCGAGCGCATTGACCGCGACGCCGGATGTAAAATCGAGATAGCGCTCACCCGTGGTCGCAACCAGCCACGCGCCGTCGCCCCGCTCAAAAGCGAGGTCGATGCGCGCATAGGTCGGCAATAAATGCGAGCTCACGGCCGGTTTCTTTCATCAATTCAAAATTGCCCGATCCAATTCCGTTGGAGCGGCGACGCATAGGGTATTCGGTCATTGTAGAGCCGAAATAAAACGTGCCGCCTCACCGGGCGGCACTTTGAGCATTCTATTGCCGGGCCTTGGCCTGTCAATGCGGCGCCAAAAAGCTTGATGGCGCATGGGCTTGTTCGAAACCGCCAGCCTTTCACCGAACAAATCCGACGGCCTGATATTCGTGATCGATCATGGCCGGCGCGACTCATTTATGCCGCAAGCGCCGATTCTGTTGGAAAAACCGTCGTTAGGTGGGGATTGGGCCTTGCAAACGCTTGCACGTGAGTCACTCCATATTGTAGTTTTTCGGTCAGCGGGTACGACATCTCGTACGGCTGGGTTGATTTCTAGTTCATTCCTGAAGCGTATGCGTCAGGCGCTAATCCGCGCCCGGTGACGAGGATGGATTCAAGCTTGAGCCTAAGTCATTGAGGCCTTTGGAGAAAATCCTATGAGCTGGACCGACGAAAGGGTCGCCCTGCTGACGAAATTGTGGGCGGATGGCTTATCCGCCAGCCAGATCGCGGCTGAACTCGGCGGCATCACGCGCAATGCCGTCATCGGCAAGGTCCACCGCCTCGGCCTGTCGGGGCGGGCCAAGAGCCCGTCCTCTTCGGCGCCGCGGCCGCGCAAGGCGCGTTCCTCCGGCCACATGATGCGGGTGCCGCGCGCCTCGATGCGGGGCAATACCGCGCTGGCCTATGACTATCAGGAAGAGCCCGAGCCGGAGCTGATCGAAATCCCGGTCGAGCAGCGCAAGACCCTTTTGCAATTGACCGAGAAGACCTGCCATTGGCCGATTGGCGATCCGGGCAGCACGGAATTCTTCTTCTGCGGCGGTGAATCGGCCAACGACCAGCCCTATTGCACCTTCCATGCCCGCGTCGCCTATCAGCCGGCCTCAGACCGCCGGCGCGACAAGCGGTCGTTTCGGAACTAACGGTGTCATGCCCGCGAAAGCGGGCATCCAGCGCTGCCTCTATTAAGGGCTGGGTCGCCGGTGGAGCCTGCACCCGCGCAGGCGGGTACGGGGACGACAGATGGCCTACTCCGGCCCACGCCCGAAGCGGTCGTCGAGCGCGTAGCCGGCGCCGCGCACGGTGCGGATTGGGTCGGGCACCTGGCCGCGGTTGATGGCCTTGCGCAGGCGCCCGACATGCACGTCGACGGTGCGCTCGTCGATATAGATCTCCGAGCCCCAGACGCCGTCGAGCAATTGCTCGCGTGAGAACACCCGGCCCGGCCGCTCCATCAGGAATTCCAGCAAACGGTATTCGGTCGGCCCCAAATCGACGGCGCGGCCGCTGCGCACGACGCGTTTTTTCTCACGGTCGAGTTCGATGTCGCCGATGGCGAGTACGGTCGCGACCTTGTCCGGATTGGCGCGGCGCAACAGCGCGCGCACGCGCGCGAGCAATTCCGGCACCGAGAACGGCTTGACGATGTAATCGTCTGCGCCGGTGGCAAGCCCGCGCACCTTTTCGCTTTCCTCGCCGCGCGCGGTCAACATGATGATCGGCAGTTGCTGGGTTTCAGGCCGCGCCCGCAAGCGGCGGCACAGTTCGATGCCCGACAGACCCGGCAGCATCCAGTCCAGCACCACGAGGTCGGGCGTCGATTCCTTGAGTTTGGTGTCGGCTTCGTCGCCGCGCGCGGCGGTATCGACTTCGTAGCCTTCCTTCTCAAGATTATAGCGCAGCAGCATGGTGAGCGGCTCTTCGTCCTCCACGATCAGGATGCGCGCGCTCATACTTTATCCTTTTTGCGCATGATCTTATCCGAAAACCGCTTCACACTTTTCTGGATCACGCGCGCGCTCTTTACTTCCCCGCAACCAAAGCCGCGATGGTCGTGGTGTCGCCTTTCGGCCGCGCGTCGGTGATCGGGCGGCCGTCGATGATATAGTGCACGGTTTCGGCGATATTGGTGGCGTGGTCGCCCATGCGCTCGATGTTCTTGGCGCAGAACAACAGATGGATGCAGAAGGAAATGTTGCGCGGATCTTCCATCATATAAGTGAGTAATTCGCGGAATACCGAGGTACAGACCGCGTCGATTTCCTCGTCGCCGCGCCACACCGCCATGGCCTTGGCGTCGTCGCGCCGCGCATAGGCGTCGAGCACGGCCTTCATCTGGCCGAGCACCAGATCGGTCATATGTTCGACGCCGCGGATGAGCTTGGGCGGCGGGAATTCGGCATTGAGCGCGATGACACGCTTGGCGACGTTCTTGGCCAGATCGCCAATGCGCTCAAGGTCGTTGGCCAGCCGCAGCGCACCGACGACGTCGCGCAAGTCCACCGCCATGGGCTGGCGGCGCGCGATGGTCAGCACGGCTTTTTCCTCGATCTCGCGCTGCAATGCGTCGATGGCGGCGTCTGCCATGGTGACGCGCTGCGCCAGCGTGGTGTCGCGCCGCGCCAGCGCGCTGACCGAATCGGCAATCTGCTTTTCGGCAAGTCCGCCCATCTCGGCGACGATGCGGCCGAGATCCTGCAAATCGACGTCGAAGGCCTTGGCGGTGTGTTGATCGTTCATTGGCATTGTCCTAGCTCTTATTTTCGCATTTGCGCATCAACCAAATCGTCCCGTTATATAATCCTGCGTGCGGCGATCGTTAGGTGTCGTGAACATGCGCGTCGTCTCGCCATATTCGACCAGTTCGCCGAGATACATGAAAGCGGTGAAGTCGGACACGCGCGCGGCCTGCTGCATATTATGGGTGACGATGGCGATGGTGTAGTCGTCCTTCAACTCGTCGATCAGTTCCTCGATCTTGGCGGTCGAGATCGGGTCGAGCGCCGAGCAGGGCTCGTCGAACAGAATCACCTCCGGGCGCACCGAGACGGTGCGCGCGATGCACAGGCGCTGCTGCTGGCCGCCCGACAGCGATTGGCCGTTGGCCCCTAACTTGTCCTTGACCTCGTTCCAAAGCGCGGCGCGTTCGAGCGCCGACTGCACGCGGCCATCGAGTTCGGATTTCGGCAGTTTTTCATAAAGCCTGATGCCGAAGGCGATGTTTTCGTAAATCGTCATCGGGAACGGCGTCGGTTTCTGGAACACCATGCCGACCTTGGCGCGCAGCAAATTGAGGTCCTGGCCCGGCTCGAGAATATTCTGATTGTCGAGCCTCACCATGCCGGTGGCGCGCTGGTGCGGATAAAGGTCGTACATCCGATTCAAGACGCGCAGCAGCGTGGACTTGCCGCAGCCGGACGGGCCGATGAAGGCGGTGACCTTGCCCAGGTAGAGCGACACATTGATGTCTTTGAGCGCGCGATGATCGCCGTAAAAGAAGTCGAGATTTTCGATGGTGATTTTTTCGGCCAAGCCTTCGGCGCTGACCTGGGCGTGGGTCACGGTCGGGACGGTGAAGCTAGCGACGCTCATGACGATTTGCTCTGTGAACCGAGGAAGCGTGCGGCGATGCTCAATGTAAGCACTGCCAGTGTAATAATCAGGGCGCCGGTCCAGGCCAGATTCTGCCAGTCCTTGTAAGGGCTGAGCGCGAACTGGAAGATGACCACCGGCAGGCTCGACACCGGAGCGTTCAGATTGAGGCTCCAGAACTGATTGTTGAGCGCCGTGAACAACAGCGGCGCGGTTTCGCCGCTAATGCGGGCAACCGCAAGAAGAACGCCGGTGATCATGCCGGCGCGCGCGGCGCGATAGGCGACGCGGCGGATCATCAGTGAGCGCGGCAGGCCGATGGAGGCGGCGGCTTCGCGCAGCGTGTCGGGCACCAGCGTCAGCATGTCCTCGGTGGTGCGCACCACCACCGGCACCACGATGACGGCGAGTGCCACCGCCCCGGCCCAGCCCGAGAAATGTCCCATGGTAGCGACCATGATCTCGTAGATGAACAGGCCGACCACAATCGACGGCGCACTCAACAGAATGTCGTTGATGAAGCGCACGACCGAAGACAATTTGTCGTAGCGGCCGTATTCGGCCATGTAGGTGCCTGCCAGTATGCCGAGCGGCGTGCCGATCGCGACCGCGATTCCCGTCATGATCAGACTGCCCATGATCGGGTTGAGCAATCCGCCGGCGGAGCCGGGCGGCGGCGTCATCTGCGTGAACACCGCGATCGAGAGGCCGCTAAAGCCTTTCCACAGCAGCACGCCCAGAATCAGCACCAGCCATGACAGGCCGAAGGCGGTGGCGCCGAACGAGAAGCCCATCATCGCGACATTGCGGCGGCGGCGCTTGGTGTAGAGCGGCGAACGGGCGCCCGAAATCATGACCATCGGTTATGACCCCAGCCGGGCGTTGAGCCGCATCAGCAAAAGGCGGGCGAAGGCCAGCACGATGAAGGTGATGACAAACAAAATAAGTCCGAGCGCGATCAACGACGAGGTATAGAGATCGCCGACCGCTTCGGTGAATTCGTTGGCGATGGTGGCCGAAATCGTGGTGCCGGGCGCCAGGATCGAGCCGGAAATGCGCTGCGCATTGCCGATCACGAAGGTCACCGCCATGGTCTCGCCCAGCGCGCGGCCAAGGCCGAGCATGACGCCGCCGATCACGCCGACGCGGGTAAACGGCAAAACGACGTAGCGCGCCACTTCCCAGGTGGTGCAGCCCAGCCCATAGGCCGCTTCCTTCAATACCGGCGGCACGGCTTCGAATACGTCGCGCGATATCGAGGTGATGAAGGGCAGCACCATGATGGCCAGGATAAGTCCGGCGGTCAGAATGCCGATGCCGTAAGGCGGCCCCGCGAACAGCGTGGACAGCACCGGGATATGGCCAAAGGCCGAAATCAGGAACGGCTGCACATGTTGCTGCAAAAACGGCGCAAACACGAACAGGCCCCAGATGCCGTAGATGATCGACGGGATGCCGGCCAGTAGTTCGATGGCCACGCCAATCGGGCGGCGCAGCCACATCGGGCACAACTCAGTTAGGAACATGGCGATAAACAGCCCGACCGGCACCGCGATCAGCATGGCGATGATCGACGTCACCAACGTGCCGTAGATCGGGGCGATGGCGCCGAATTTTTCGGTCACCGGATTCCAGGTCTCGTCGATCAGGAAGCTCGGGCCGAAGGCGCGCAGCGCCGGCCAGGAGCCGTGCACCAGCGAAATAATAATGCCGCTGAGAATGACGAGAACGGTGATGGCGGCTAAGCGTGTCAGCCAGCGAAAGCCGATATCGCCCAAACGCAGCCGCTGCAAAACTTTGGAGCGATCGACCTGCTCTTGGGCCTGCTCTTGGGCCTGCTTTTGGGCGGTCTGCATGGTCCCACCCTGCAACGCAACGTCAACCACGGGAGATCTCCGAGTATACGCAAAAGGCGGGCGAAGCCAACGCGGGAAGGACGCCAGGGCGGCATCCTTCCCCAGATTGGCGATAACTAGTTGGTCATCGCGAACACGGGGTTGCCGCCAGCGTCCTTGACTTCCTTGGTCCAATATTTCTCGACATCCGAGACGACCTTGGCCGGCATCGGCACATAGTCGAGCGCTTCGGCCATCTTGGCGCCGTTCTTGTAGGCCCAAGCGAAGAACTTGAGCGCTTCGGCGGTCGCGGCCGGATCGGAAGGCTGCTTGTAGACCAGGATCCAGGTCGCGGCTGTCATCGGCCAGGACTGGTCGCCGGGCTGGTTGGCGAGGATGACGCCGAAGCCGGGAACCGAATTCCAGTCGGCATTGGCGGCCGCCGCTTGGAAGGCTTCCGAGGTCGGGGCTACCGTCTTGCCGGCCTTGTTGATCATCTTGGTGTAGGTCAGCTTGTTTTGCAGGGCATAGGCATATTCGACATAGCCGAGCGAACCCTTGGTGTTGCCGACATTGTTGGCGACGCCTTCGTTACCCTTGGCGCCGATACCCATCGGCCATTGCACGGCGGTCGAGGTGCCGACCTTCGACTTCCAGTCGGCGGAGACGTCGGACAGATAAGTCGTGAAGTTGAAGGTGGTGCCCGATCCGTCCGAACGGTGCACGACGGCAATCGCCTGATCCGGCAGCTTGACGTTCGGATTGAGCTTGGCGATGGCGGGATCGTTCCACATCTTGATGTCGCCCATGAACATCTTGGCGAGCGTGGTGCCGTCGATCACGAGTTCGCCCGGCTTGATGCCGTCGAGGTTCACGACCGGCACGATGCCGCCCATCACCATCGGGAATTGCGCGAGACCGGATTCGTCGAGTTCCTTGCCCGGCAGGGGTGCGTCGGACGCGCCGAAGGTGACGGTCTTGGCCTTGATCTGCTTGATGCCGCCGCCGGAGCCGATCGACTGATAGTTCAGCCCGTTGCCGGTTTCCTTTTTATAGGCGTCGGCCCATTTGGCGTAGATCGGATAGGGAAATGTGGCGCCGGCACCGGAGATGTCGGCGGCGTTGGCGGTACCAAAAGCGGCGGCGGCGATGAGGCCGGCGGCTGCCAATGAGGTCCAATGTTTCAAGAGGTCTCTCCATGTTTGCGGCCACAGGCGACCGTGGGCCATGCCCGCGGAACTCCGCCTTTGCGCCCGAGGTCGGGCCGCCGCTGTTGCTTTAAAAAAAACGCGCTCCAAGACTGCTTCGGACGCTACTTTTATTTGTCGTTCCGAAGATGGGAGCAGCCTTAGGCGTCTCATGTCACCGTTCTATAAACGTTAGGTGACAGTCACATGACAACGTAACCCAATGATTTTTATGATAATTCGCCGACGGGCGCGGAATCGCCGGTGCGTAACGGCAAATGCATGATGAAGCCGGCGCCCTGCCCGGGCGTGCTTTCGATGGTGAGCCTGCCGCCATGGCGGTTGAGCACATGCTTGACCAGCGCCAGCCCTAATCCGGTACCGCCTTGCGCGCGGCTGTCGGCCACATCGACGCGGTAAAACCGTTCGGTCAGGCGCGGTAGATGTTCGGGCGCGATGCCCGGCCCGTAGTCGCGCACGCTCAGCCGCGCCTCAGGCGACCCAGCGCGGGTTTGCGCGCGCGCCAGCGTGATATCGACACGCTTGCCGGCGGCGCCGTATTTGAGCGCGTTCTCCACCAGGTTTTCCAACGCGCGGATCAATTCGTCGCGGTCGCCGAGCACGATCAAAGGTTCGGACGGCGCGGTGACCTTGATCTCGACGTCGCGGTCGCGCGCCAGCGTCTGCAATCCGTCCGCGACTTGGCGCACGATCGGTGCCAGATCGAGCGCCGTGCTGGGCTGCAGATGCGCGTTGAGCTCAATGCGCGACAGCGACAAGAGGTCGTCGATCAGCCGCGCCATGCGGGTTGCCTGGCCGCGCATGATGGCGAGAAATTTTTCGCGCGCGGTGGTGTCGTCCTTGGCCGGACCTTGCAAGGTCTCGATGAAGCCGAGCAGCGCGGCCAGGGGCGTACGCAGTTCATGGCTGGCATTGGCGATGAAGTCGGCGCGCATTTCCTCGACCCGGCGCAGCGGCGACAGATCGTTGAATGTCATCAGCAATAGGTCGGCGTGACGCGCGTCGCCGGTCGCGAGTTTCACCGGCACCACGAAAGCTTCGAACCAGCGGTCGAGCGGCACGCGCTCGATGAATTCCACCCGTTGCGGTTCGCCACGAGCCCCGGCACGCCGGATGGCGTCCACCAGCTCAGGCATGCGCAAGGTGATCAAGGCCGGCTCGCCCCGGCGCAAGGCCGGCGCTAGCGTGGTGGCCGCATGGTTGAAGGCGATAACGAGCCCGCCGCGGTCGAGCACGATTGCCGGTGCCGGCAAACCGCCGATCAGCGATTCCATCAGCAAAGCTTGCGGATGCGCGCCGGAGCGTCCGGTCAGCGGCAGCGAACCGCTTGGTCCAATGCTGCTGCCGGCGCGGCCGGCCAAAGCAAGCCAGGCGCCGCGCAATCGGCTTGACCAAGGTATGCGGCGGTTGTCATCCATCGCCATCTGTCAGCCGGCGCCGGTTTTCTTGCGCTCGATCTCGCTGGTAATCGGCGCGGTCACCGTCGTCACCGCGGCCAATTCGGCCTTGCGCCGCACGCCATGCATGTTGAGCCAGATTTCGCGGATACCCAGTATGGTCAGCGCGATCGCGAACGGCACCAGGTAATAGAGCACACGGAACAGCAACAATCCGGCCAGCACGGATTCCTTATCGAACTGCCAGAGCGCCACCATCATGGTGGCATCGAATACGCCCAGGCCGCCGGGCGCGTGGCTGGCAAAACCCAGCAAGGTCGCCGACACGAACACCACCGACACGGTGATGAATCCGATATTCGGCTCGTTCGGCAGCAGCATATACATGGCGAGCGCGCAAAAGCCGAGATCGATGATGCCGATGCCGATCTGAAAAAGCGTGGTCGGACCGTTCGGCAATTTCACGTTCCAGCCGCCTTGGCCGATTTCGCGCGGCCCGCTCCAGACCCAGGCGATGTAGGAAAGGAGAATGACAATCAAGAAAACGCCGAAGCAGCGGTTTGGAAATGCCGGAAGCTGGTCGATGTCGCTGGCGGCGACCGGATCCATGGTGATGCCAAGGCCGAGCACGGTGACATTGCCGAGCCAGAAAGTAAGACCGGCGACGAAACAGATTTTTGCCACTTCGATGGCATTGAGGCCGTGCGCCGAATAGATGCGGTAGCGCACTGCGCCGCCGGTAAAGACCGTGGCGCCGATATTATGGCCGACCGAGTAACTGGTGAAACCGGCGAGCGCGGCGATGCGATAGGGAATTTCGGTGCGGCCGATCGTGCGCAGCGCGAACCAGTCGTAAAAGGTGAGCGTGAAATAGCCGCCGGCGACAAAGACCGCGGCGGCCGCGATGTGGCTCAGGTGGGTCGCGCGCAGCGCGGTATAGACCTCGTCGAGGTCGATCTCGCGCAGCATATGGAACAGCACCACCGCCGCCACCGCGATGATGGCAATACTGAGCAGCACCCCGATGCGATTCCAGCCGATCTTGTCCTGGATAAAGCGCGCCGCCGCGCGCAACGAATTGAGCATCTTTCCTCCAGATAACGTGCGGATCCCGCCGGCCAAGAGACCCCGCGACGCCACGCGCCAAGCGGCGCGATTTTTTACCCAGTAGCAGAACTATGTGGCGCAAGCGAGTGCAATGCTGCCAGCACCGGCATCCCTCTAGATTGCCACATATTTAGCCAATAGCCCGAGGCCAATAGTGGGCGCGCCGTAGGCTATGGCAGCATAGCCTCTACCCTGCGGTAAAAAACTCACGAAGCGCGGCGGTGGTTTCTACCGGCGCTTCCTCGGACAGATAATGTCCGCTCGGCACGGTTTTCGCTGCCACGATATTGGAGGCATAACGCCGCCAGATTTCGCCGGGGCCGGGTTTGGTGTTGCGCCCCACCCCGCCACTCGCGCCCCATAGAATGAGCGACGGGCATTCGACCTTGCGGCCGGCGTCGAAATCCTTGTCGTCGTGGACCAGATCGATGCTGGCGCCGGCGCGATAATCCTCGCAGATGGCGTGGATGGTTTCCGGATTGCGGAAGCAGCGTTTGTATTCTTCGAGCGCGGCCGGATCGAAGAAAACCAGACCCTGTTTGGTCTTGGCCAATTTCTTTTCGATGAACCAATCCGGATCGGCGCCCATCATTTTTTCCGGCAGCGGCGCCGGCTGGATATTGAAGAACCAATGCCAAGAGAACTTGGCCCAGTCGAACGTAATGTTTCGATAGAGATGATGCTGCGGGATGATGTCCATGATCGCCGCGCGCATGACCTTGGCGGGATGGTCGAGACACATGCGATGGAGCACGCGGGCGCCGCGGTCGTGGCCGGCGACGAAGAATTTATCGTAGCCGAGCGCGGCCATGACCTCGACCTGGTCCTGCGCCATTGCGCGGAACGAATAGCCGGAATGATCGTCGCCGCCCGGCGGCTTTTCCGAATCGCCATAGCCGCGCAAATCCGTGCAAACGACGGTAAATTCCTTGGCCAGCGTGGGCGCAACCTTGGCCCAGTTCATATGGTTGAAGGGATTGCCATGCATCAGCAATAGCGGCGGACCGCTGCCGGCGGTGGCGACGACGATGCGCGCGCCACTCGTTTTGATGTCGGTGCGTTTGAAGCCTTCGATGGTCTTTTGCATGATCTTGTCCGAACCCCGCTATTCGGGAGCATGCACTATATCCTAAAGCGAACGACGGAAAGTCCCGGCCGCGCAAGGCGAAGCCGGGACTTTGCGATTGACGGCGGGCGCTGCCTTAGTTGCAGACCAGCACGCGGCGCCAGCGCAGACCGAACGGCGTGGTGACCAGGCGCTTGACGCGGTAGCAATCCGGGCCGCCGACGTAAGCCGGGCCGTAGCCGTAGTAGCCGTAGCTACCGTTCCAGAAATGGCCATGCCAATGCGCGGACGCGGCGGTGGGCGAGAAAGCAGCGGCGCCGATGGCGGCTGCGGCGGCGGCGGCAAGAACTAGTTTGCGGATCATGACGGGCTCTCCTGTTTGGGGGATGTGGAGTCACATCCTGCAAATGGGTCGCTGGCGCCGCCCAAACGGTTCAAGACAAACGCGGCGGAACCCGAAAGGAGACCGATTTTTAGCCAAAATGCCCGTTTTGGCCGGGCTTTGTGCCGCCTCGGCTTGCCCAGGCAGGTCGTAACGGTGGAAACTGGCGCGGAAGCGAAAATTCGCACGGCTTGTTTGAACCTAAACGGCGCCGGCGGCGACTTAACCCACGAGCCATTAGCCTGCGATGCAAACGACTTCGGATGAGGTTCTGATCGCAAGGATCGCAGGCGGCGACCGGCTCGCCATGCAGGTTCTGTTCGCACGCCACCATGTGCGTGTGTACCGGTTCGTGCTGCGGCTGGTGCGTAACGAAGCGACGGCGGAGGATTTGATCAGTGACGTGTTCCTCGATGTCTGGCGGCAAGCCGGAAAATTCGAGGGACGCTCGGCCGTCTCGACCTGGATGCTGAGTATCGCGCGCTTCAAAGCGTTGTCGGCGATGCGCAAGCGGCAGGACGCGGAACTGGACGAGGAGACGGCGGAGCGGATCGAGGATCAAGCCGACGATCCGGAAACCGCGCTGGCGAAGAAGGACAAGGGTGCCATGTTGCGGCAATGCCTGGCGGCTTTGTCGGCGGAGCACCGGGAGATCATCGACCTCGTGTACTACCACGAGAAATCGGTCGAGGAAGTTGCCGGGATTGTGGGCATCCCGGAAGCGACGGTGAAGACGCGCATGTTCTACGCGCGCAGGAAATTATCGGAGCTCCTGAAGGAGCGAGGGATCGATCGAGGTTGGCCATGAATACGGCGAATAAAGAAACGCAAAGCGAGATCGAGGAGCTGCTGCCGTGGCATGCCGCCGGTACGCTTAGCCGCGCCGACGCGCGGCGCGTCGAGGAGGCGCTCGCCAGCGATCCCGAACTGGCGCGCCGCTATGCGCTGGTATGCGACGAATTCGGCGAGACCATCCATCTTAACGAGACGCTGGGCGCGCCCTCGGCCCATGCGATGGAAAAACTGTTCGCCAAGATCGACGCTGAGCCTGCGCGCAAAGCCGCGGCCTCGCTCAATCTCGGCGCGCGCGTGGCGGAATTCTTTGGCGGTTTGTCACCGCGCACACTGGCTTATGCCGGCACCGCCGCGGCCATCGCCATTTTGCTGCAAGCCGGCTTTATCGCGAACATCGTGATCAAGGACAAAAGCGCGGGCGGTTACGAGACCGCGTCGGCGCCGACCAATCCGCCGGCCGGCGAAGGCGCCTTCACGCTCATTCGTTTCGCGCCACAGGCGACCCAGGACGACGTCACTAAATTCCTCGAAGCCAACAAATTCTCGATCGCGTCCGGCCCGGTGGCCGGCGGGCTTTACAAAGTGCGCGTCTCGATGACCGCGCTACCGAAAACCGACCTAGCGGCCATCGTCAAGAAACTGCAAGATGATAAAATCGTTGGCTTCATTGCGACGACGGAGTAGCGCATGATCCCGAAAAGTGGAAACCGGTTTTCGGATAAGATCATTCGCAAGCGAAAAATGCGCATGAACCGGAAAACCGCCCTGCTCTGCCTGATAGCGCTTGCACTGCTGACCTTGGCGCCGGAAGACGGCGCGCGGGCGCAGAAGGTTTTTAGCCGCGCGCCGGGCGCCGCGCCTGCCGCTCCGCGCGGCGGCGATGGCTATCGTAGCAGCGGTTTTGGCGCGAGCATTCCGGGCGTGCTGCTGGCGATCCCGCAATTCATTCCGCCGCAAGGCCCGCAAACCATCGACGACACGCCGTCTGGCCCCAACCGGCCGCAGCGCGCCACACGGCGCGGCCCGAGCGGTGCGCCGCCGGCCAACGAACGCCGCATGGTGCCCAATGAGGTCGTGATCGAACTGCCCAACACGATGACCCCGCAGGCCATCGACGCGCTGCAGCGCCGCAGCCGCCTGGTGCGCATTGAATCGCAGGTCTTTCAGCTGACCGGCACGACATTACACCGCTGGCGAATTGCCGACGGCCGTTCAGTGGCGACCATGATCCGCCAATTGGAGGCCGACCAGGTGGTGTCCTCGGCGCAGCCGAATTATCTGTTCACGTTGCAGCAAAGCGAAAGCAAAGCCGAGGGCGATCCGGCGCAATATGAATTGGCCAAGCTGCATCTGCCGCAGGCGCATCAAATCGCCAGAGGCGACAATGTTCTCGTCGCGGTGATCGATTCGGGCGTCGATGAGGCGCATCCCGATCTCGCCGGCAGCGTGGCGCAGAGGTACGATACGCTCACCACGCCGATGGCGCCGCACATGCACGGCACGGCCATCGCCGGGCTGATCGCGGCGCATGGCCGGCTGATGGGGTCGGCACCCGGCGCCCACGTGCTGGCGATTCGCGCCTTCGATCCCGCCGGCAAAACCGCCGAGGGCTCGACCTTCAATATCCTCAAAGGCCTCGACTTTGCGGTCGCCAATCATGCGCGCGTCATCAATATGAGTTTCGCCGGGCCGGGCGATCCGATGATTCGTCGCGCTTTGGAAGCCGCCCGTAAAAAAGGCGTCGTGCTGGTCGCCGCCGCCGGCAATGCCGGGGCGAAATCGCCGCCGCTTTATCCGGGCGCCGATCCCAATGTGATCGCGGTGAGCGCGACCGACGCCGACGACAAATTATTCGAAGCCTCCAATCGAGGCACCTATATCGCGGTGGCGGCGCCCGGCGCGCAAATTCTGGTCGCCATCCCGGGCGGCGGCTATGAGATGTCATCCGGCACATCCTATTCGGCGGCCGAGGTCAGCGGCATTGTAGCGTTGATGCTCGAGCGCAAACCCGGATTGAGCCCCGACAAGGTGATGACCATCCTGCAGGCGACCGCCAAGGATCTCGGACCGAAAGGCCCCGATGTCATGTTCGGCGCCGGGCTGGCCGACGCCTATGGCGCGATCACGGCGGAAGAACCGGCACTGGCGGCGGCGCCACGAGCCCTCGAGCGCGCGAGCACCGGCAAAAAATGAGTGGGTCCCTTCAGCCGCAGCCAATGGCGTTGCGGGTCACGCGGAACGACCGGATCGCCGACGGCATTCATCTGATTGAATTTCGTGACAGTACCGGCGCGCCGCTGCCGGCATTTTCCGCCGGCGCGCATATTGCGATTCGATTACCAAATGGCGATTTGCGCAAATATTCGCTCTGCAACAGCCCGGCCGAGCGTGATCGCTACACGATCGCGGTCAAGCGCGAGGCCAATGGACGTGGCGGCTCGGCCAATCTGATCGACGGTGTCAAACCCGGCGACAGCCTGCTGGTGAGCGCGCCGGTCAATGATTTCGAATTGCCCCCGCGCGCGCAGGATTTTCTGTTCGTCGCCGGCGGCATCGGCATTACGCCGATCATGGCCATGATCCGGCAGATCCAGGCGGAGGGAAAAAGATTCCGCCTGTTCTACTGCACGCGGTCGCCCGAGACGACCGCGTTCCGCGACGAATTGAGCGCGCCGGAATTCGCCGGCAAGGTCACGATTCATTACGACCGTGGCGACCCCACCTGCTCGCTCGACCTGCGGCCGATTTTGGCGGAGCGCAAGAACCGCGAGCATCTTTATTGTTGCGGACCGCGCCCGCTGATGGAAGCCGTGCGCGCCATGACCGATCATTGGTCGCAGGCCTCGGTGCATTTCGAAGCCTTCAGCGATGCCGAGACGCACAAAGCCACCGATAAAGCTTTCAAAGTGCGGCTGGCTAAATCCGGCGAAGTGCTTGAGGTGCCAACCGACAAGACCATTCTCGAAGTGCTGCGCGATCACGGATTGGAAGTGCCGAGTTCGTGCGAGACCGGCACCTGCGGCACCTGCCGCACCAAACTGGTGGCGGGCGTCGCCGATCACCGCGATCTGGTGCTGGCCGAGCATGAAAAGGCCGGCAACATCATGATCTGCGTATCGCGCGCCAAGAGCGACGAGATTACGATCGACCGTTAGGCAGCACTTGGGAAATTTGGCGCGCCCGGAGAGATTCGAACTCCCGACCCTCAGATTCGAAGTCTGATGCTCTATCCAGCTGAGCTACGGGCGCGTGTGGTTCACCTTAGCTAGTCTCTTATAATCAAGCCACCGGCACACTTTGGCCAGCGGCGAGCCGCGCAGAGCAATCCGGCTTGTAACGCAAATTTCAAGTCTGCATGCCCCAGCGCTGTACGGTCCGCTTCTCGATAAACCGGAAAATTATGTTCTCGACCGCGAGCCCGATCAGGATGATCGTCAAGAGGCCGGCAAAGACTTCAGCGATGTTGAGCTGGTTTTTGCTCTCGAAAATATACCAGCCGAGGCCGCCGTGCCCCGACGAAACGCCGAACACCAATTCGGCCGCGATCAGCGTGCGCCAGGCGAAGGCCCATCCGATTTTGAGGCCGGCGAGGATGTTGGGAAAGGCCGCAGGAATGAGGATCTTCCAGACAAAGCGCAAGCCGGTCAGATTGTAATTTCGCCCCACCATGCGCGTCGTCATCGACACGCCCCGGAAACCCGCCAGCATATTGAGCGAGACCGCCCACATTACAGAATGGATCAGCACGAATATCAGACTGCCCGCGCCAAGGCCGAACCAGATGAGCGCCAGCGGCAACAGCGCGATGGCCGGCAGCGGATTGAACATCGCGGTCATGGTGTCGAGAAAATCCGTGCCGATGCGGCTCGATATGGCGAACACCGTCAACAGCCCAGCCAGCAGGGTGCCCGAGGCAAAGCCGACCAGCAGCACCTGGATCGAACTCAAGGCGCGCTGCGGGATAATGCCATTGGCGACGTCGGTGTAGAGCGCGCGCACGGCGTCGCTAAACGGCGGCACCAGCAGCGGATTGTCGAGCCAGCGGCCGTATATCTCCCAACCGAGCGCGAGAAAGACCAGGATCGCGATTTTGCGCAGCCAGACTTGATTGTAGATCTGCTCGACCAGCGTGAGCGGCTTTTCGATGATGCCGAACTGATCGGGGCCGAGCGTCTCGCAATAGATGTTTGGGCGTTCAACCGGCTGAAGCATGGGGTGCCTCCTCGATCTGATCGGCAAACAGCATTTTGTGAATCTCTCGGCCGAGCGCGGCGGCTTCGTCGGAATGCTCCTGGCCACGCGGCACGCTGTTGATTTCGGCCTTCACCTGGCCTGGATGCGGCGACAGCAGCAGGATTCGGCTGCCGAGCTTGATGGCCTCGGGGATAGAATGGGTGACAAACAGCACCGTGAATCGAATTTCGTCCCACAGCGACAACAATTCATCCTGCATGCGCGTGCGGGTGAGCGCGTCGAGCGCGGCGAAGGGTTCGTCCATCAGCAGAATATCCGGCTCCATGGCCATGCCGCGCGCAATGGCGACGCGCTGCTTCATGCCGCCCGAAAGCGTGTGCGGATAGCTGTGGGCAAATTCGATCAGTTTGACCTTCTCTATATAATGCATGGCGCGCTCTTGCGCCGCCTTGCCGTGCAGCCGTCCCGTGGTCTTGAGCGGGAACATGACGTTTTCGAAAACCGTCTTCCACGGCAGAAGCTGATCGAACTCCTGGAACACCATGATGCGGTCCGGGCCCGGCTTGGTGATCAACTCGCCCTTGAGTTTGATCTCGCCTTCGGTCGGCGCCAGATAGCCACCGACCGCCTTGAGCAGTGTCGACTTGCCGCAGCCCGACGGCCCCAGCACGACGAAGCGGTCGCCCTGCAATACGTTGAAGCTCACGCGATAGGTCGCGGTGATCAGATGGGCTTGAGTTTTGTATTGAATGGTGACGCCGCGCACGTCGAGCAGCGGACGGCCCGCATCGCTATCGGCGGCGCGACCACGTAAGGCGGTTTCCGGCGAGGCCGCGCCTGCCCTGGTAGAATTGGTCGCGAGTGTCGCGCTGCTCGCCATTCAAAAACGTCCTCCCCGCGCCGTTTTTTATTGAGACTGCGATATGTTCCGCATTGCCAGCACGCATTAATTTGGACGGTTTCGCCTAGCTTGTCTATGCTCCTGACGATCAAGGAGTAGGCGCGTGCGTGCCAACGAAATCGTAAAAAACATCGTCAAGGAAAAGCTGGCGCGCAACGAGGTGGTCGCTTCCATGACCATCCGGCTGACGCGCGGCGTCGAAATCGCGCAATTGGCCAAGACCGCCGGCTTCGACATGATCTATATCGATCTGGAACATTCGACCATGACGCTCGACGTCACCGGGCAGATTTGCCTGGCGGCCTTGGGCGTAGGCGTGACGCCGATGGTGCGCGTGCCGGCCAATACGCCGGAATATATCCAGCGCGTGCTCGACGGCGGTGCGCTCGGTATCATTGCGCCCGGCATCGGCTCGGCCGAGGAAGCGCGCGCGGTGGTAAAGGCTTCGAAATTTCCGCCGCTCGGCGAGCGCGGCGCCGGCGGTGCGCTGCCGCATCTCGAATACCGCTCGTTTCCCGCCGACGAGGCCAACGCCGCGGTCAATGACGCCACCATGGTTATCGTGCAATTCGAATCCGCCGCCGCCATCGCGAAGGCGGAAGAGATCGCCGCGGTCGAAGGCGTCGATATGGTTTTGATTGGCGTCAACGACATGCTCGCCAGCATGGGCCTGCCCGGTCAATACGAACACGCCAAGGTGCGCGAAGCCTATGCCCGCACCATCGCGGCCTGCCGCAAGCATGGCAAACATGTCGGCGTCGGCGGGCTTTCGACCAAGCCGAAACTGGCGGCGGAGTTCATCGCCATGGGCGCGCGGCTGGTGTCGACCGGCGCCGACATCCAGTTTCTCCAGGCGGCGATGACCGAAAAGGCCAAGCAAGTGCGCGAGATTCCGGTCTGATGACAGCGGCCACGCAAGCTATTCTCGGTGTCATCCATACGACGCCCTCCTTTGAGGTGCCGCAGAACGCTTGCGACTGCCATACCCATATTTTCGGGCCGGACGATGTTTTTCCGCTCTCGCCGAAACGGCTCTACACGCCGGGGCCAGCTTCGATCCACGATCTCGCCGCCATGCACCAGGCCATTCGCTTCGAACGCGTTGTTGTCGTTCATCCTTCGCCTTATGGCGCCGATAACGCGGTGACGGTCGATGCCGTGCGCAAGCTCGGCGCCCGCGCGCGCGGCGTCGCAGTGATCGACGAAGCGACGAGCGATACCGCGCTCGACGACATGCATGCCGCCGGCATTCGCGGCGTGCGGGTGAATATCGAATCCTTCGGCGACATCACGCCCGCCGAAGCCGGCCACCGCCTGAAATGGGCGGCGGAGCGCGTGGCGCGTCTCGGCTGGCATGTGCAGACCTATACCAATCTCGGCATTCTGGCGCCCTTGGCCGACACGATCATGAAACTACCGGTGACGCTTGTGGTCGATCATTTCGGCCGCCCCAAGGCCGAGCACGCTATGGCGCAGCCGGGGCTTGCGGAATTTCTGGCACTGCTGCGCAGTGGCAAGGTCTATGTGAAAATCTCGGCGCCCTACCGCATTTCGCAGCTGCCTGATTATTCCGACGCCGCGCCGATCGCGCACGCCATGATCGAAGCCAATCCCGACCGCATTGTCTGGGGCAGCGATTGGCCCCATCCCAGCGGCGCCAATCGCAATCCGGCGGCGATCGAGCCGTTTCGGCCGGAAGACAATGGCGCCGCGTTCAACCGGCTTAGCGCCTGGACCAGGAGCACGGCTGAATTAAAAAAGATACTCGTCGACAATCCGACGCGGCTTTACCAGTTCTAAAGCGATAAAAAGCAGGGCGGCCGCGTGCGGCTGACGGCGGCGGCCTAATTCGTCGGCGCTGGCTCGCCCGGAGAGATTCGAACTCCCGACCAAAGAATCGAAGTCCGCAGCCGGTCGTTGATAATGTTCAATTGTTTTTCAAACCGAAGTCAATCCGGCATGTCACGATCAATGCCTAAACGCGTAATTGCAAACCAAACTCAGTCAGGCACCTTTCAGCTTTCGGCAATTCGATAACCAATCCCCGGCTCGGTCAGGATGATGCGCGGGTCATCGGCTCGTTCTTCGACCTTGTGTCGAAGCTGCCCGACATAGACTCGCAGATATTGTGTGTCCTCTGTATGCGCAGGCCCCCAAACTGCTGTGAGAATCTGCTTATGGGTCACAACCCGCCCGGCGTGGCGCGCCAGAAACGACAACAGTTCGAACTCCTTCGGCGTCAGCTTAAGCTCCGCGCCGGCGCGCATTGCGCGGTGACGCAAGGAATCGACCTCAAGATTGCCGACGCGCAACAGCGGGGTTTCCGCTTGACGCTGCATACGATGGCGCAGCGCGGTGCGCATGCGCGCCAGTAATTCGCCGACATTGAAGGGCTTGTTGACGTAATCGTCGGCTCCGAGATCGAGTGCTTCGATCTTTTCGGTCTCGCGTTCGCGGGCCGACAACACGATAATCGGCACGTCCGACCATTCGCGCGCACGCTTGATAACCTCCTTGCCGTCGCCATCCGGTAGACCGAGATCGAGCAGCACAATATCGGGGGCCTCGGCGGCGATGCGCTTGGTTGCCTCGGCGACGCTGCCGGCGCTGACCATTTCGTAGCCATTTGCTTCGAGCGCGGGCTTGAGGAAACGCAAAATCGCTGTTTCGTCGTCCACCACCAAAACTTGAATTTTTCCGCTCATGCCGTTGCATCCTGTCGCGGAAAACTCAGCACGATGCGGGTGCCGTGGCCATGCAAATAGGGGCTTTCGGCTGCTATCGATCCGCCATGGGCTTCCATTATGCCCTTTGCGATGGCCAGCCCCAGACCACTGCCCTGCCCGCCATCTCCCTGTGTCGCATCAGCCTTGACGAATTTATCGAATATCTGTGGCAGCGCCTGCGGTGGAATGCCTGGCCCATCGTCGGTAACGGTCAGCGCTATTTCATGGGGGCGGACCAGCGCATCGACGACGACCCGCGTCGTAGCCGGAGTATGAACGGCTGCATTGCCGATCACATTGCCTATGACCTGCTCAACCAAGGTTGCGTCGGCTTTCACCATTGGCAAATCGGGCGGCAGAGCTATCTCGATATGTTGTTTTGTCCCGCGCCGCCGAGCCGCGCTGGCGACACGATCGACGATTTCGCGCAAATCGATCCAGTCCTGCCGCAATTCCAAGGCGCCTGAATCGATCCGCGTAATGGACAGGAGATTACGAACCATCTCGTCGAGGCTCTCGGCTTCCTGCTTGATTTGCGCGAGCAAATCCGTTTTGGCCGCCGCGTCGAGCTTGTCGCCGTAGCCGATTAGGCTGGTTGCCGAACCGAGGATCGACGACAGCGGCGTGCGAAAGTCGTGGGAAATTGACGCCAGTAAAGTATTACGCACACGTTCCGTTTCGGTCGCGGTTTTGGCGCTCACCATATCGCGCGCCAGCATGGCCCGGTCGAGCGCGGCGGCGGTTTGCTCCGACAAAGTGTCAAGCAACGCACGGGCTTCCGAATCCAGTGGGGCCATGCCCTGCGGCCGGGCAACGCCGATGACGCCGAGTGTCTTGTCGCCAATGCGCAGCGGCACGAAATACCAAGGGACGATTGGCAAAGTGCCGGTATCGGCACCGGCGGGCTCGCCATGGCTAAAAGCCCAGCGCGCCGCCGTCATGGGAGCCGCATCGAGCGTATCTTCCGGAGGCCAAGCAGCGGCCAATTCCAGGTCGTCGCCATGCGCCAGCAGCACGATCACAGCCCGGCCAAGACTGGCATGGATTTCGCTGGCAGCACCTTCGGCGACACCGTCGAGCGTCGCGAGGCCGGACAGGCGGCGCGTAAATTCATAGAGCCGCCGCATAGCGCGCACGCGACCGGCGGAAGTCTTGGCCTGTTCGCGCGACCGGCCGGCCAAAGCCGCTGTGACCACAGCGACCACCAGGAAAATCACCAGCGCCAACAATTCATACGGCTCGGCAATGGTGAACGTGTAGACCGGCTCGATGAAAAAGAAATTGTAGGCGGCAAAGGAAAGAACGGATGCATAAATTGCCGGCCAGACACCGAAGCTCACGGCGGTGAAAAGCACCGCCATGAGAAATACCATAGACAAGTTCGGAATTGGTGTGAGCCTGGTCAGCAATTCCCCGGCGCCAAGCGCCACCGCGACCGCCAATGTCGCGTACAGAAATGGCATTGGCTCAAAATCAACGCTTTTCCGTTTGGCAGGCCGCGTAAGCGGCAGCGGGTCCATTTCACGAGTCACAAGGTGAATGGCGATGTCTTGCGTGCGCCGTACTAATTCGTGCGGCAAAGAACGGCGCAATAGTTCGTTGATAAATCCGCTGCGGGACCGGCCAACGACAATCTGAGTAACATTCTCGAATTTGGAAAACCGCAGCAGTTCCGCCGGTAGATCGCCGCCGGTCAGGGTCTGCGTCTCGGCGCCCAGGCTTGCCGCTAGCTTCATGGCCTCGTCCAGGCGCTGACGCGCCGCGTCATTAATGTTTGTCCCCGGCCTCTCCACCGTCACGGCAATCCACGGCGCGTCCATCAAATCGGCTAGGCGCTTGGCTGTGCGGACCACGACCGGGGAGATCGGATCAGACCCGACACAAGCGAGAATGCGTTCGCCCGCCGCCCACGGACCTTCGATGGCATGCGCCTGCATGTGCGAAACCAGATCGACATCGATGCGTTCGGCCGCGCGCCGTAAAGCAAGTTCACGCAGTGCGGTCAGGTTTTGCGGCTTGAAAAAGCTCTCGACCGCACGGGCGGCGGTGTCCTGGACGTAAATCTTGCCTTCGGCCAGACGTTTGAGCAATTCGTCGGGCGGGAAATCGACCAGCACAATCTCGTCGGCCTTGTCGAACACCGTGTCCGGCACGGTCTCGCGCACGCGGACCTTTGTGATCTTCTGCACGACGTCGTTGAGGCTTTCGAGATGCTGGATATTGAGCGTGCTCCATACATCGATGCCGGCCGTGAGAATTTCGTCGATGTCCTGCCAGCGCTTGGGATGGCGGCTGCCGGGCACGTTGGTGTGGGCATATTCGTCAACCAGCAGCAGCCTCGGGCGGCGCTTAAGCGCGGCGTCGAGATCGAACTCCTTCATTATCTGATTGCGGTAGACGATCGGTGTGCGCGGCAGAACGTCGAAGCCATCGACCAACTGCTCGGTCTCGCGCCGGCCATGGGTTTCCACCAAGCCGGCCACGACATCGCGCCCACCCGACTTCTCGGTGCGCGCGGCCGTGAGCATGGCGTAGGTTTTGCCGACGCCGGGTGCGGCGCCGAGAAAAATCTTTAAGTGCCCGCGGCCCTCTTTCTTGGCGAGGGCCAAAAGGGCGTCGGGGGAAGCTCGTTGCGCTAAATCGCCTGCCATTCGGTAGGCATTTTACGCCTTCAGGCCGTCGAGTGCGAGGTTAAGCTTGAGCACATTGACCCGCGGCTCGCCCAAAAGTCCGAGGGTGCGGCCTTGAATTTGGGCATCCACCAGCGCATTGACCCGCTCCACCGTGAGCCCACGCGCCTTGGCAACCCGCGGGATCTGGAAACGGGCAGCCTCAGGCGAAATGTCGGGATCGAGACCGCTGCCCGAGGTGGTCACCAAATCGACCGGCACCGCGGCCGACGGATTCTCCTTCTTCAGTGTGTCCACATCACCCTTAAGCCGGTCAGCCAGCGCCTTGCTGGTCGGGCCGAGATTCGAGCCCATGGAGTTGATGGCGTTGTATGGCGCATCCACGGTCTTGGTGGCGTCCTTCGGGTCGGGCGCATTGGTCGCCGACGGACGGCCATGGAAATATTTGTCGCCGGTAAAGACTTGCCCGATCAGAGCGGAGCCAATGACCTTGCCGTCCTTTTCGATCAGGCTGCCCTGCGCCTGGCGCGGGAAGATGACTTCGGCAATGCCGGTCATGGCGAGCGGATAGACAAGTCCGGTAATTGCCGTCAGCAAGACGAGAATCACAATGGCCGGACGGATTTCTTTCAGCATGGTGCGTCTCCTTAAACCAATTGCAAGGCGGCGACGACCAGGTCGATGGCCTTGATGCCGATGAACGGTAGAACGATGCCGCCCAACCCATAGATCAGCAGATTACGCTGCAGCAGCGGGCCGGCGCCGATCGGACGATAGCGCACGCCCTTCAGCGCCAGCGGAATGAGCGCGATGATGATCAACGCGTTGAAGATGATCGCCGACAGAATCGCGCTTTGCGGCGTCGCCAAATGCATGATGTTGAGCACGGCGAGCTGCGGGTAGAAGGCAAGGAAGATCGCCGGGATGATGGCAAAATATTTTGCGACGTCATTGGCGATCGAGAAGGTGGTCAATGCGCCACGCGTCATCAGCAGTTGTTTGCCGATCTCGACGACCTCGATAAGTTTGGTCGGATCGGAATCCAGATCGACCATATTACCGGCTTCGCGCGCGGCCTGCGTGCCTGTCTGCATAGCGACACCGACATCGGCCTGGGCGAGCGCCGGCGCGTCATTGGTGCCGTCGCCGCACATGGCAATGAGGCGGCCCTGCGATTGTTCGTTGCGGATATAGCGCAGTTTGTCTTCCGGAGTAGCTTGCGCGATAAAGTCGTCAACACCGGCTTCCGATGCGATGGCCGCGGCGGTCACCGGATTGTCGCCGGTAATCATCACGGTCTTGATGCCCATGCGGCGCAGCGCGGCGAAACGCTCCTTCACGTCCGGCTTCACCACGTCCTTGAGGTGAATGACACCGAGAATCTTGCTGCCTTCTACCAGGCCTAGCGGCGTGCCGCCGGACCGCGCGATCTTGTCGACCGCGGCGCGGAATGCAGGCGGTTCCGGCACGTCGCGGCCGGCCTGCTCGCGCGCGAACTTAAGCACCGAATCGACCGCTCCCTTGCGCAGCTTGCGGTCGCCGATATCGACGCCAGAGAGCCGGGTGGTGGCGGAAAATTCGATGAATTTCGCACTCGACGGCGCTGCTTGGCGCTTCACATTATACTTTTCCTGCATCAGCTGGATGATTGAGCGGCCTTCCGCGGTCTCGTCGGCATCGCTGGCGAGCAGCGCCGCTTCCGCGGCTTCGCGCTCGGCGACGCCCGGCACGACGATAATCTCGGTCGCCTGCCGGTTACCGAAGGTGATGGTGCCGGTCTTATCGAGTAGCAGCGTATCGACATCGCCCGCGGCCTCGACTGCGCGGCCAGACATCGAAAGCACGTTGAAGCGCACCAGCCGGTCCATGCCGGCGATGCCGATAGCCGATAGAAGCGCGCCTATGGTGGTGGGAATGAGCGTCACGAACAACGCCACCAGGATAATGACCGAGACCGCGCCACCGGCGTAGGTCGCATAGCTCGGGATAGTCGCGGTCGCAAATACGAAGATGATGGTCAGACCAATCAGCAGAATGTTCAGTGCGATCTCATTCGGCGTTTTCTGCCGCTCCGCGCCTTCGACCAGCTTGATCATGCGGTCGAGGAACGATGTGCCGGGCGAGGATGTAATGCGAACGACGATACGGTCGGACAGCACCGTGGTGCCACCGGTAACGGCCGAGCGATCGCCGCCGGATTCACGAATCACCGGCGCGGACTCGCCGGTAATTGCGGCCTCGTTGACCGAAGCAATTCCCTCGATTACGTCGCCGTCGCCTGGAATTATGTCGCCCGGCTCGCAGACCACCAGATCGCCGGCCTGCAAGTCCTCAGCCGAAACCCCTTCGTAAACCTCGTGATTATCCGGCATCAAAATGCGTTTGGCGCGCGTTTGCGTGCGGGTGGCTCGCAAACTGTCGGCCTGTGCCTTGCCGCGGCCTTCCGCCACCGCTTCTGCGAAGTTGGCAAACAAAACGGTGAACCACAGCCAAAGCACGATTTGGAACGTGAAACGGAGGCCTTCATGGTGCTGCAGCAGATCGCGCAGGAACAGGACCGTGACCAGTACGGTGACGATCTCGAGCACGAAGATCACCGGATTCTTGATCAGCGTCGCAGGGTTGAGCTTGACGAAGCTCTGGCCGATCGCAGGTCCCACGATCTTCAAATCGAAGAGCGTGGAAACCGGCACCCGCTTGCGCAATTTGGTCGTATCCATAGCCGTAACTCCAATTAAATCCGTTTAGAACACGGTGTTCGCGAGGCCGGCGAGATGCTCGACGATCGGCCCGAGCGCGAGCGCGGGGAAGAATGTGAGGCCACCAACGACCAGGATGACGCCAACGGTGAGGCCGACGAACAGGCCACCCGTTGTCGGGAACGTACCGGCGGAAGCGGCGATGCTCTTTTTTTCGACCAGCGAGCCAGCAATCGCCATCGCCGGAATGATCATCCAGAAGCGGCCGACAAACATCGCGACGGCGCCGGTGATGTTAAAGAACACCGTGTTGGCGGAAATACCGGCGAAGGCCGAGCCGTTATTGCCGGTGCTCGACGTGTAGAGATAAAGCATCTCCGAGAAGCCGTGCGGACCAGCGTTGCCTAGTTGAGGAAGGGCTTGCGGGTTGATCACGGCGATAGCGGTCCAGCCGAGATACATCAGCGGCAGGACAAGAATGGCGAGCATCGCCATCTTGACTTCCTTGGCCTCGATTTTCTTGCCGGCATATTCCGGCGTACGGCCGACCATCAAGCCAGCGACGAAGATCGAGATGACGACGAACAGCAGCATGCCGTAAAGGCCGGAGCCGACGCCGCCTATGATGATCTCACCGAGCTGAATATTGATAAGCGGGATCATGCCACCGAGGGCGGTGAATGAATCATGCATGGCATTGACCGCGCCGCAGGACGCGGCGGTGGTGATCACTGCGAATAGCGCGGAGGCAACGATGCCAAAACGCACTTCCTTGCCTTCCATGTTGCCGCCGGTTAGACCCAACGAATCGAGCAAGGCGGTGCCGTGGGCTTCCGCCCAGTAGCAGACGATCACGCCGGCTATGAACAGCACGCCCATGATGGCGAGGATCGCCCAGCCCTGGCGCTGGTTTCCGACCATGCGGCCGAACACATTGGTGAGCGCGGCGCCGAGCACGAAGATCGAGATCATCTGGATGTAATTCGACAGCGCCGTCGGGTTCTCGAACGGATGCGCGGCATTGGCATTGAAAAAGCCGCCGCCATTGGTGCCCAGCATCTTGATGGCGACCTGCGAGGCGACCGGCCCGACCGCAATGGTCTGCTTGGCGCCTTCCAGTGTGGTCGCATCGACATAGGGCCCGAGCGTCTGCGGTATGCCCTGCCAGACCAGGAAGAGCGTGTAGACGATACAGGTCGGCAGCAGGATATAGAGCGTGCAACGCGTAATATCGACCCAGAAATTGCCGACGGTCTTTCCCGAAGCGCGGGCAAAGCCGCGAATGAGCGCGATCGCCAGCACGATGCCGGTCGCCGCCGACATGAAGTTCTGATGCGCCAGCGCCAGCATCTGCGACAAATACGACATCGTGCTTTCGCCGCCGTAGTTCTGCCAGTTGGTGTTGGTGATAAAGCTGATCGCCGTATTGAACGAAAGATCGGCGGCCACCGCCGATTGTCCGGCGGGATTGAGCCAGGCCTGGAACGGCAGCACGTCCTGCAAGCGCAGGATGAAGTAGATGATGAAGAAGCCGCCGACATGAAACAAAAGCATGGCGACCGTATAAGTCAGCCAATGCTGTTCGCGTTTGTCGTCGACGCCGCCGGCCCAATAGAGCGCCTTTTCGAGCGGCACCAGAACCGCCGACAGGAAGGTGCGTTCGCCATTGAACACGCGCGTCATATAGCCGCCCAGCAGCGGCGTCAGCGCGACGACGATCGCGCAATAGAGAATGATTTGAATCCACCCAATCATGGTCATGACACGCCCCTTAGAATCGTTCCGGCCGCAACAGCGCGTAAGTGAGGTAGATCAGCAGCCCTGCGGTCACGAGGGCGGCGAGCGAATAGTCAATGGTCATGGTGCTGCCCTCAAAGGCGGTCGCAGGCGACGGCGTAACCGACCGACATCGCGAATAAGCCCAGACCCATCGCCAACAAAATGAGATCGAACATTGCGGCTCCCTTTCAAAACGGGGTTCGGAGCAAACCCTCAAATAGAATTCAAGCCATAAAGAAGCGATGTGAATTGCGGCTGCGACACATCAAGATGAAATAAAGATGGCGGGCATTCGGCAAAGCGAGGCTGAGGGCCCCGGATTGGATGGGAAAACTAAAAGGAGTGGAAAATGAACTTCAAAAACCGCTCTCGAAACAAGAGCTTATGGCGCGCCCGGAGAGATTCGACCTCCCGACCGCCAGACTCAATTCAATCGTTGATTATCGGGACGACGGCGGCGCAAGTGGCGTTCGATCGTCAAGAACAGCGCCTTGGCCCCGTTTCGACATGCCGTCTGGAAGTGGCGGATCGCCAATGAGGGAATTCTTGGCATTCTGCAATGTGTGATGATTGCCGCTAAAGACCCCGAACGACGTAATCACGAGGATGATCGCGATTACGCCGACAATAATCCAGACCATCGGTAATTTCGCTCGACCGGTTCGCAACATCGGGTCGGGTTGCAGTCGGTCTTCTAAATTATTTGGTTCGCTTTTATTGATAATGGCCATGATGACATCCTTTGGTCGCTTATATTCGGTTAGTCGCCTTCGGCATGGCATTCGAACGCCGCAATTCGCCGTTCGCAAAACATCGGACTATTGGAGGTACCGCAAGGCACGTTCCAATAGCCCGTAATGTGTGGGGCAAGTTGCGAACCTTGCAAAACTACTTTGCTTTGGGCGCCGTGCTGGCAGCGCCGCTACCGGTCGTTTGAGCGACTGGCTCTTCGGTTAGAACCGTCATCGAGTCGGGGCCGATACGCATCATGACCGGCTCGCCGCTCTTGTTTTTTGCGCTGACAAGGAACGAACTCGGCATGATTTTCACTTCGGTGTAGCCGTCAGCGGTCAACTTCTTACGAAGTTCCTGTGGGATGTTCTGGGTGCTCTGAGCGCTGGTTTTGCCGGTTGCAGGCGGTGTCGCGGCGCCCTGAGCGTAAGCTGCTTGCGACAGTGCTGCGGCCAGGACGGTGCAGACGAGTATGCGAGTGAACATGACAATGGTTTCCTACGAGTTGAGGAATGTCGCCTATTGTGGAACGGCGCATGGCGCTAATCGTTCCATCGACGAGACCGTTTCGACGTCAGCGACGACCAGCATCGGTGTTTGTGAAATTCAAATAGTCGTACGCCGCGATCTGCGAGCGGTGGCCGGATACACATCCATGCGTTTGCGAATGGCCAAGCTGCCAGCGAGTTTTGCCTGCGCCGATCAGGCGCAAGCAAAGCAAGCTAGGGAACTATATTGCCGCACAGGCCGAGTCGGCCTTCATGGCGGTTTTGGCGGCAGCAAGCGTCTTGTACGAGGTCGTGCCTACGAGCTTCGTCTTGGCATTCGTCGGCAAAAAGGCCGACGGATATTTTGATAGCTTTTGCTCTTTGACGGCGCATTTGTTCGACGCCGTGTATTTCACGACATAGAATTCAACATTGGCCGCGAGAGCTGGCGTCACTAACGACGCAAGGATAATGCCGAAAAGTATATGTTTCATGGTCATCGTCGTATCCTCATTTGGGGGGCATGTGGCGAGAAGCCTAGTCCCGTCGAGCGGACGATGTCTGGTCCAAAAAGACCACTTTTCTTTCTTGTAGCTGCGTCGCTACGCAAGTCATCGAGAATCCGACGCGCGTAAGCGGGCGTTGACTTTCATCCTCATCTGGCAGCCTAGCCGAGCAGCACCCGCAGACGATGTGTTTCTCCGTCATCCACGAGCGTAATGCCGGTCGACCCAGATGGAAGCGTACGCTCATCGAGTTCCAGCCGGGAAATGCCGCGGCAAACCCCGTTGGGATTTTCGACTGAAATGTCAAACCGGCTTGAACGATGGCGAAACACGATTTCGAAATTCCTCCAGGTCTTGGGAATGCATGGGTCTAACCGCAAAATATTGCCTTGGACGGTAAAGCCCAGGATCGACTCCAACCCCGCCCGATACATCCATCCGGCGGAGCCGGTGTACCAAGTCCAGCCGCCACGGCCGACATGCGGCGCGGTTGAGTAGACATCCGCGCAGGCCACGTAAGGCTCAACCTTGTAGCGCTGCGCAGCAGCCCATGTGTGGGCATGGTTGATCGGAATAAGCATCGACAATAACTCGAAAGCTTTGTTGCCATCGCCGAGCCTGGCGAGCGCCTGCACCGACCAAATCGCGGCATGGGTATATTGCCCGCCGTTTTCACGGATGCCCGGCGGATAGCCCTTGATGTAGCCCGGCTCCTTGAGGGTCTTGTCGAAGGGCGGCGTGAACAGCAACGCCAGTCCGTCCACGCGCGAGACGAGATTTCGATCGGCAGCCGCCATGGCTTGTGCCGCGCGCACCGGATCGGCAGCGCCGGAGATCACTCCCCACGATTGCGCGATGGAATCGATACGGCATTCGCTGCTCGTTGCCGAGCCGAGCGGTGTTCCATCGTCGAAATAACCGCGTCGATACCAATCGCCGTCCCAGCCATCGCGCTCGAGCGCCTCACGTAGCGAACCGGCATGCGCCCGCCAGGCCGCGGCGCGATCGTGCTGACCTCGTTGCTCCGCAAAGCCGGTAAAATCCGCGATCGTGGCGCACAGAAACCAACCGAGCCAGATGCTTTCACCCTGCCCGCCGGCGCCGACCCGATTCAATCCATCGTTCCAGTCGCCGCCGCCGATCAGTGGCAACCCATGACGCCCGACCGCCAAGCTGCGATCGAGCGCGCGCGCACAATGCTCGAAAAGCGAGGCACGTTCGTCCGTGGGCATGGGTTGGAAAAACGCGTCCTGCTCATGAGGCGAAAGCGACATCCCT
>Ga0302320_10001860_pt1 | contig 50409 bp, 49 predicted proteins | sample Bog_T0_3_FD_202130 | JGI IMG/M metagenome (GOLD analysis project Ga0302320, IMG submission 202130) | Peat permafrost microbial communities from Stordalen Mire near Abisko, Sweden - Bog_T0_3 | ecosystem: Environmental > Terrestrial > Soil > Wetlands > Peat | place: Sweden: Abisko, Stordalen Mire... | reverse complement strand
TTTGAGCAAAGCCCTGATATGTCAGCGATCCAGAATTCGGCAACTGCACCGATGAACCCGACGTCACCGTGACGGCGTTGAGCATTCCAGTTCCCCCACCATCGTTGAAGCTCACCGTAAACATCGAAAGTGGAAGAGTCGTCGTGGTGGTTGAAGTGGTTGTTGTCGTCGTGGTGGTGTTTTCTGTCCACTGTGCGTAGAGAGTCAGATTGCTGCCAAATCCATAAGCAGCACCGTTTTGATAGGTAGTACCAGTTCCATCCGCTGATGTGTTCCATCCAATGAAAGCGAATCCAGTCTTTGCAAACGTCGGGGCCAAAGCAGCAAAGAGGGTCAAATTGGACGGAGCGTTCAGGGACTCATATGCGTTCACAGAATCACCTGAGCTTGCATTCTCAAAGAACGTTACGACATTAAAGTCCTGCGTCCATTGGGCATAAAGATCGAGATTCGCTGTGAAGGAATATGACGAGCCGTCTGGATAGAAACTTCCAGTCCCATAAGGTGAAGTATTCCATCCATCAAAAACGAAATCTGGATTCGAAAAAGTCGGACTCAAGTCTACAAAGAGAGTCAAATTCGAAGGCGCATTCAATGACTGGTAAGTGCTTACGTTGTCATTCAAGTTGGCATTCTCGTGGAATGTAACGATGTTAAATGGGCTGATCGTTCCCTGCGCTGTTAGAGGGAAAAATACGGCGGTAATCAAGACTGCCGCAAAAAGTGCAATGAGACGTCGAGCAGGGTTAGCGAGCCAGTTTCGCATCATGATCCTTCAGTTAGAGGAATGTGCGTCTGGGCAATCAGCCGTACTTACAACATCACCGGCTACCGCATTTAGCGTTCGTGCCACGGACCAATGACGATTCAACTTCTATTTGAATCATAGACACAATGGTCGCCCACCTCCCCGCGACGAATTAAATCTCGGGATGTAGTCGACGCTGTCGAGCAACCTCAAAGGCAGCGATTGACACCGCTACGCCAGCATTGAGCGAACTGATCTTGCCCAATTGTGGGATGGCGACCACCGCCGCACAACGCTTGCGCGTCAACGTCGCAAGACCCTTTTCTTCCCCACCCACGATGAGGGCAACCGGCACCGATCCGAGGTCGAGGTCATAGAGCGAATTCGTTGAGTCGCCCGCGAGTCCTACCGTCAAGACGCCGGCCTTGTTCAATTGATCGATCGCCGAGGGCACGCCCCCTACGTCGGAGAACGTGAGGTATTCAATGGCGCCAGCCGCCGTCTTGGTCACCGTGGGAGAGATGCGTGCTGAACGATGACGCGGCACGACGACGCCGGTGACACCAGCACCATCGGCGCTTCGCAACATCGCGCCGAGATTGCGAGGATCAGTGATCCCGTCGCAGACCAAGAGGAAGGGGTGTTTCTGCTCCAGGAGCGTTTCGAGGGGAACGGTTTCAAGTCGAGCCGCGAAGGCGAGGACGCCCTGATGGCCCTCGGTGCGCGCTTCGCGATCCAGACGAGTCATGGAGACGACTTGGACCGGTACACGCTGTCGTTGTGCCTCGAGCTCAATGGCGTCCAGGATCTCCGATGGGTCTTGTGCCTCGGCGACGTAGATTCGCTGGACCGCGCGACGGCGCGCTTTCAGTAGTTCCAGAACGGCGTGGCGCCCTTCAACTTGTTCGCCGCCGAGTCCTTCCTTGTCACGAGCTGGTGCACGGCGAGGGCCACCGACTTGGCCTCCGGTGAGCGGTCGGCCACCTTGACGCGGAGAACGCCCTTTGGGCGCACCGCGACGAGCAGCGGGACGCGGCGTCACGAAATCTCTTCGATCAGCACCACAGCGCTCGCGCCGATTCCTTCTTGACGACCCAACGCACCGAGACCTTCGACGGTGGTCGCCTTCACGGACACCGTCGCTCCCACGACTTCGGAGAGTCGCTCAGACATCGAGGGAATGAACCACGCCAACTTCGGTTGCTCAGCGATGATCGTGAGATCCGCGGACGTCACTCGATAGCCCGCTCCCGCGAGGAGTTCTGTGGTGCCAGCCAACATGTCCGACGACCTCGCCCCGGCGTAACGAGGGTCGGTAGGGGGGAAGTGATGGCCGATGTCGCCCAAGTTCGCCGCTCCGAGGAGGGCGTCGATCAACGCGTGGGTTGCCACGTCGGCGTCCGAATGTCCTTCGAGACCAACGGCATCGGGAATGAGCACGAGGCCGAGCCACAGCTCGCGCGAAGGGTCGACACTGAACCGGTGCACGTCGATGCCCTGGCCGATCCTCATGAGGCGTCTCGTCTCACTGACCACCACGGATGGTCTCGATGGCCCGATGCAGATCTGACGCACTGGTGATCTTGATGTTCTGTTGTTCCCCGGGCACGACGACGACGACCTCGTCCAACGCTTCGACGAGTGCCGCGTCGTCGGTGGCGTCGCTCGACGCGGCGTGGGCTTGTTCGAGGGTCGCACGACGAAACGCCTGCGGGGTCTGAACGGTCACCAGGTCCTCGCGCGTCACGGTCGCGTCAACGACCGTCGACTCGCCGGCGCGTCGTACGCGTTTGACGGTATCGGTGATCGCCAGACCAGGTACCGCGGCACTGGCCCCGTTCTTCACGGCGTCCACCACGAGATGGAATAATTCGGGCGAGGCGAGCGGACGAGCCGCGTCGTGCACGACCACGATGTCCGCGTCGGCACACTCAACCAGTCCGCTACGCACTGACGCGGCACGCGAGGCACCACCGGTCACCACGACGTCGGCCCCTTCACCCGTGCCGTCGTAGTCGACGGGCACCACGAGGACCACCTTCGAGGCGACACTGCGCGCGCCGCGAACGCTGCGCCGCGCCACGCTCTCGTTGTCGAGGTCCGCGAACTGCTTGAGCCCGCCGAAGCGAGCCCCCTGACCGGCGGCCACGACGATGGCGGCCACCGTCATCGCTACGGAAGAACCGAGGCGAGCTTTTCTTCAGCCGCTTCAGTGTCGACGTTCAGGGCGAAGGTCAACTCAGAGACGAGGATCTGGCGAGCCCGGGTCAGCATTCGCTTTTCTCCGGCGGAGAGACCCTTGTCCTTGTCGCGAATCGAAAGGTTGCGGACCACCTCGGCAACTTGGTAGATGTCGCCCGAACGTAACTTCTCGGAGTGGTTCTTGAAACGACGAGACCAGTTGGTGGGCATGCGCGCTTCCTTCTTGCGAAGTACGGCAAAGACCTCTTCGACCTCTTCGTCGTTGATCACGTCACGCAGACCCACGGACTCGGCGTTGGCGACCGGCACCATCAGGACCAGGTCGGTGTAGGCGACCTTCAATTTGAGGTAGTCCTGCTTGATGTCAAAAGCCGTCATTTTCTCGATCTTCTCGACGGTGCAGGCGCCGTGGTGCGGGTAGACGAGACGATCACCCTTTTTGTATTTGCGAGGGGCCATAAATCGGGTTCTCCTAAGAAGAAATTCCGCCCGATGGGGCGAGGGGGGATTTACTATTCTACCGCACTTTGGCGACTTCGTGACGCCGCGCGGCCTCTAGGGCGTCGCCGAGCGTCGCGCAGCGCTCGATGCGAAGCCCCTCGACATCGTCCATCTCACCGGTCCGGGGCACGATGACCGTGCGGGCCCCGAGGCGTTGGGCTTCGCGGACCCGGCGGTTCAAGCCCGCGACGGCCCGGAGTTCTCCCGCCAAGCCAACCTCCCCGACGCAGGCGACCGCCCGGGCGAGCGCGAATCCCTGCGCCGCCGAGGCAATGGCCAGAGCGAGGGCGACGTCCACGCCGGGCTCGAGCGCGGGCAGTCCCCCGGCACTGGCGGCAAAGACGTCACTCGCGTTGGTGTCGATGCCACAGCGCACCTCGAGTACCGCGAGTAACAGACTCAGACGCTGGGATGACAATTGGTGCGCGACCCGCCGAGGTGCCCCCGAGCCCGAGGCGACCAACGCCTGGATCTCCACCAGCAGCGAGCGAGAACCGTCAGTCGCGATGCCCATCACGACACCCGGCACCTCGAGGTCAAGTCCACCGAGCGCGAGCGACGCCTCGGGCAGATCGCGCAGGCCCTCGTTGACCATCTCGAGCAGTCCTACCTCGCTCGTGGCACCGAAGCGATGCTTCAACGCGCGCAGCACCCGCAGCGAACCTTCGCGTTCACCTTCGATACGCAGCACCGTGTCGACCAGGTGTTCGAGCGTCCGTGGACCTGCGAGTTCACCGTCCTTGGTGACGTGACCCACCAGGACCAGCGAAGCTCCCGTCGACTTGGCCGCGGCGCACAATCGCTCGGCGCCGTGGCGAACTTGAGGCACCGAACCCGCCACACTCGCCAGCGACGGGTCGCTCATCGCGGCGATCGAGTCGACGACGCACAGCGCGGGCCGCAGTGACCTGATCAAGTCCTCGGCGTCAGCGACGTTCGTCGTTGCGGCGACGAGCAGGTTCGAGGGCACGTCGCCCAGACGTGAGGCACGCGAGGCGACTTGGCCCGCGGATTCCTCCGCGGCCACCAGCAGCACGGTCTCGCCTCCCAGCGCGCGTTGGCGCAGCGCCATCAAGGCGAGGGTGGACTTTCCTATGCCGGGTTCGCCGAAGAGCAGCGTCGTCGAACCCGTGGTGAAACCTCCACCGAGCACCCGATCGAGTTCCTCGACCCCCGAGGGCGACAGCGTCTCACCCGACGTCGCGACGCTACAGAGCGGCGACGCAACTATGCGCGTTTCGCCAGCGGAAGCCGACGCGAACTCTTCGTCGAGCGTGTTCCATTCGCCACAGCCGGGACAGCGCCCGATCCAGCGCGGCGACGTGGTCCCGCACTCTCGACAGACGTGCACCGAACGTGTCTTCACGACACGACCCTAGAAGCGGGCTGTGACGCTAGTCGTTCGAAGAAAGGTTCTCCAGGTCCACCGACTGCGGTAGGCCCTCGATGCCCTCGAACGTCAGGTACGGTCCGTCGTCGCCCGTGGCGACATCGATGACGATCGTCTGGCCGGCGTGGAAGTCCTTGAACAGGATCTTCTCGCTCAACACGTCTTCGACGTAGGTCTGGATCGCTCGGCGCAGCGGTCGCGCCCCGAGTTCGGGGTCGTAACCCTTCTCGGCGAGGTACGCCTGGGCGCCGGCGGACAACTCGAGCCCGAGACCCTGAATCGTCAACTGGTCACGCAAACGAGCGATGAACAGGTCGGCGATCTGGATGACCTCGTCCTTGGTGAGTTCGTGGAACACGATCGTGTCGTCGATGCGGTTGAGGAACTCCGGGCGGAAGTGCAGCTTGAGGGCCTGGTGGACCTTCTCCTTCATGCGCTCGTGGCTCGCGATATCCGAGTCCTTCACGAAACCAATGGCGGCCTTGCGAAGATCGGCGGTACCGAGGTTCGACGTCATGATCAGAATCGTGTTCTTGAAGTCGACCGCGCGACCCTGCGAGTCGGTCAGGCGACCGTCTTCCAAGATCTGCAGCAGCGTGTTGAACACGTCGGGGTGCGCCTTTTCGACCTCGTCGAAGAGCACGACCGAGAACGGCTTGCGGCGAACGGCCTCGGTCAACTGGCCACCCTCGTCGTAGCCCACGTACCCGGGGGGCGAACCCACGAGTCGGCTCACGGAGTGCTTTTCCATGTACTCGGACATGTCGAGTTGGATGATGGCGTCCTCGTCGTCAAAGAGGAACTCCGCCAAGGTCTTGGCGAGTTCGGTCTTGCCCACGCCCGTGGGGCCGAGGAAGATGAACGAGCCGCCGGGACGCTTGGGGTCCTTCAGACCCGCGCGCGTGCGCCGGATGGCTCGGCTGATCGCAGTGATCGCCTCGTCCTGACCAATGATGCGCTTGTGCAACTCGTCTTCCATGCGAAGCAGCTTGGAGGTCTCCTCCTCGGTGAGGCGGTAGACCGGGATGCCGGTCCAGTTCGCCAGGACCTCGGCGATGGTCTCTTCGTCCACGAGATCGAAGGTCTCGCCACCCGCGGCCTTGACCGACGCGTCGAGTTCATCCTTCTTGGCGATGAGCTCGCGCTCTTGCTCTTCGAGGGCCTTGGCTTGTTCGAGCGCGCCCTTTTCCATGGCCGACTCTTTGTCCGAGCGCACGCGCAAGATGTCCTCGTCGTACTTCTTCGCCGCGGGCGGTGCCGCCATGCGACGGATCCGTAGACGGCTACCGGCCTCGTCGATGAGGTCGATGGCCTTGTCGGGCAGGAAACGGTCGGCGATGTAACGGTCGGCCAGGTTGGCCGCGGCGATGAGAGCCTGATCGGTGATGCGCACCGCGTGGTACTCCTCGTACACCTCGCGAAGACCCTTCAAGATCTCAATGGTCATCGCGACCGACGGCTGTTCGACCTTCACGGGCTGGAAACGTCGCTCGAGGGCGGCGTCCTTTTCGATGTGCTTGCGGTACTCGTCGATAGTCGTCGCCCCGACGGTCTGCAGTTCACCGCGCGCCAGCATCGGCTTCAAGATTGACGCGGCGTCAATGGCTCCTTCAGCGGCGCCCGCACCCACCAGGGTGTGAATCTCGTCGATGAACAAGATGATGTCGCCGCGCGTGCGAATCTCCTTCAGTACCTTCTTCAGCCGTTCCTCGAAGTCACCGCGGTAGCGGCTACCGGCGACGAGCGCCCCGAGGTCCAGTGTGTAGAGCTGCTTGTCGGCCAAGGTGACCGGCACCTGGTTGGCGACGATCTTCTGGGCGAGGCCCTCGACGATGGCAGTCTTGCCGACGCCGGGCTCGCCGATCAACACCGGGTTGTTCTTGGTGCGTCGCGAGAGGACTTGCATCACACGCTCGACTTCCTTGTCGCGTCCCACGAGCGGGTCGAGCTTGCCCTCGCGGGCGAACTGGGTGAGATTGCGTCCGAATTGGTCCAAGACCGCCGAGCCGCCCGATTCCTCGGGACCGCTCTTTTGGCCGCTACCCGAAGGCACGCCGGTCTCCTTGCCGGCCTGGCCGGACATCATCTGGATGACCTGGGTACGCACGCGGGCCATGTCCGCGCCCAGATCGTTCAGGACCTGGGCGGCGACGCCGTCGCCCTCGCGCACGAGACCCAGCAGCATGTGCTCGGTGCCGATGTAGGAGTGGCCGAGTTGGAGAGCCTCGCGCAGCGACAGTTCGAGGACCTTCTTGGCGCGCGGCGTGAAGGGGGGCGACCCGGGTGACGGGTTGGCGTTGGCCCCGATGGCCTCTTCGACCTTCTCGCGCACGACGTCAAAGGTCACGCCCAGTGCGTCCAGGGCCTTGGCGGCCACACCCTCGCCCTCTCGGATCAGCCCGAGCAGAATGTGCTCAGTGCCGATGAAGGCGTGGTTGAGGTCACGTGCTTCTTCCTGTGCGAGTACGAGTACTCGACGGGCACGGTCTGTAAATCGCTCGAACAATGTTCATCCTTTACGCGTCAACAAATAGAAGTGTACCGGTGCGCGCACCCAAATCGTTCCAGGCCCTCGAACCAGCCAGAACGCGGCATCTAAGGTGGGTGGGGTGAACCCGCTTGAGCTACTGGCGCTGGAACTGGTCGAGTCGGACCTGCAACGCCTCGAGTTGCTCCTGGCCGAATCGGTCATCGTCGGCGACGACTACCTGGATTCGGTGACCACGCACCTTATCTACGCGGGCGGTAAACGACTTCGCCCCATGCTCGCGATCGCCTCGGCGACCGGCGGGGCCCGCGAGGCCTCGCGCGACGACCTTTTGGGCGGTGTGGCGCTCGAACTGCTGCACCTCGCGTCTCTTTATCACGACGACGTCATGGACGAGGCGGAGATTCGTCGAAACGTCGACAGCGTGAACGCCCACTACGGCAACCTGATCGCGATCGTCGCGGGCGACTACTTGATGGCCCGTTCAGCGACAATCGCCGCCGACCTCGGCGTCGAGATGGCGAGCCTGCTCGCTCGCACCCTCGCATGGCTCACCCGCGGACAGGTCTCCGAAGTGCGCACCGCCTTCTCGGTGGATCGCACCGAGGCCGATTACTACGAAGCGATTGAAGGGAAGACGGCGTCGCTGCTCTCTTCGAGTTGTCGGGTCGGGGCCATCACTGCCCAGCACGGACCCGAGGAGACCGAGGCGCTCACCGAATTCGGGCGATGCTTCGGGATGATCTACCAGCTGCGCGACGACATCTTGGACGTCACCGCTACCGAGAACCAGCTGGGCAAGCCCGCGGGCCAGGACCTGGCCGAGGGCGTCTACAACCTGCCCACGCTGTTCGCGCTTCGTGACCCGGTCGTCGGCGATGAACTTCGCGCCTTGCTCGGTGAGCCACTCAACGACGCCGACCGCGAGCGGGCCCGCAAGCTCGTCGTCGCCACCGACGGCATCGCCCAGACGATCCTCGCCGCCCAGTCGTTCCTTCAAACGGCGCACGTCGCCCTGTCCAGTGTCAAGAGTCCTGACCTACGCCAGGGTTTCGGTTCGTTGATCCAGTCCCTGCTTGAGGACCTGCCGACGTACTAGCAAAGCCTTCAGCGCCGTCGAACGTTAACGGCGCCCGCGCGAGACGCCTTGGTTACTCCTTCAGAACGGTCACTCGAGAATTCGTCGCCGAGGTGCCCGCTACTTGATACCTCAGAACGAAAGTCACGTGAGAGAAGCCGTGTGCGCGAAGATAGTTCTCGACGGCGAGAGCGCGCGCTTGGGCGAGGCGTACCTCCTGGGCGTCATTGGGACGCGGTGCCGCGCCAACCAGTTCAATTGACGACACGTGAGGGGACCTCAACCTGCTCACAAGAACAGTGAGTTCGTCGATGAGACCAGGCGTGAACGTCGCCGATCCCGTCGAGAAGAATCCGATGGTGCCCACCACGATGGTGAAGCCCACGCTCGACGGGACCGACTTCGTCCACTGCGCGTAGAGCGTCAGTGAACCGTTTACGACATAGGACGCACCGCCAAGTCCAGCGAGTGCGCCCGCACTCGGCTGCGTGTACCAGCCGTCAAAGACGTAACCCGCATATGAAGGCGCGGCGGGTAGCGCCACACTCGAGCCACCAAGTCCCGTTTCGCTCGCCACCGGCGAGCCGCCGTCGCTTGCGAACGTGAGGGTGTCGGTCGGCACCGTCGTGGTAGTCGTGGTACCAACATGCACGCGCGTATTCCAAAGCGCGTACAGCGTGACGTCACCCGCGGGCATGGTAAAGGACGTCGTTCCCGTCTGGGCATAAACGTCACCGCTGCAAGCGGTTCCCGGTGTCGTTGCCACGTCGCACCAACCGGCAAAGTTGTAACCGGCGAGTGTCGGGGACGGACTGAAGAGCACGTTGACCGTCATGCCGGTGAGGTATACGTTGGCATCGACCGGAATGCCGTCACCCGTTTCGAGATCGTACGTGACCGTGCCTTGATACTCGTAGGCACCGGCGTCACAGAACGACGATCCAACTCCCGGACGCGGGTCTCCGCGCTCGTCAGTACTCAAACATTCCGCGATCGGTACTTCTTCGAAGGCGCCACTGTTCGAACCAATGGCGAGTGTCTCGGGCCCACTTGAACCGTTGGCGCCCAAGGAACTCGCCAGGTCGATGGTGGCGTTTTGGTCGGCGAAGCCGCACGAGGTGTCCGATTCGACGTCGTACAGATTGATACGGGCCCCGCCGTAACAAGAGTCCGCCTGATCGAGGATGGAATTGGTAATAGTCGTCCCACCGGCGTTGTCGATTCCCGCGCCATAGGCGCTGCCCGCGGCACCTCCCGACTGGCCCCCCGTGCCAGCGCTGATGACGTTGTCCGCAATCGTGTTGTCGACGAGTGTGAGACTGGGGCTCAGGTTGTAAATGGCACCGCCGTAGGCGTTGCCACCCGCGCCACCAGAGGTGCCAACACCACCATTGGTTGCGAGCGCCGAGTTACTCCAGAAGGTGGTGTTCGAAAGGCTGGCAGCGGCCCCAACGCTGTAAAGTGCTCCGCCGTAGCCATTGCCACCATTGCCTCCCTGAGCGCCCACGGCAGTTCCACCACCCGACGCAGTATCAGACGAGAACGTGACACTCGTGAGTGTGGACGAAACGGCCCCGGTGTAGAGGGCCCCACCATCGCCGTCGCCACCATTTCCAGCAGTGCTGGCATGGGTCCCATTGCCACCGAACGAAGAATCAGAGGAGAACGTGGCGTTCGTCATGGTGAGGGTGCCTGCTTGCATGAACAGGGCTCCGCCGTACGCGTTACCGCCATTGCCGCCGCCGGTGCCTCCGTTGCCGCCGGTTGCTGCGTCATGAGTGAACGAATCGTTCGTCACGGCGAGGTCGCCGTTCGCGTCGTAGATTGCGCCGCCGTAGGCGTCGCCGCCAGAATCGAAGAGGTTCCCCGTTCCGCCGGTCGCCGCGTCATTGTTGAACACGTCATTGGTCAAAGTAAGGTCGCCATCCGCGTTGTCGATAGCCCCGCCGTGTGCAGTATTACCCCCACTGGCGCCCTGGGCGACGCCATTCTCAATGGTCAGCCCATCGAGGGTTACCGCTCCTGAACCAGTGATCCCAAAATCGTTTCCGGCGCTGTTCGCGTCGACGACCGTAGTCGCGGCACCAGCGCCCTGAAGCGTAAGGCTGTCGTTCGAAGGCAGATCGATCGTGTCGTTTTCGGTGTAGGTACCAGGCGCAATATGTACCGTCACCGCTGTATTGGTCTGTACGTCAGCGATTGCGACGGCATCTCCAATGGAGGAACAGGCGTTCACGCCATCGTCCAGACACGTAATACCAGGGGCGTTGGCTACGACGAAGAGGGTCAGGGTAGAGGTTGCCGATGCGTCGTCACTACTGAAGACGAGAAAGGACGCCACGAGGCCGCAACTCAACGCCACGCCGACAACCGTTCGCGTGATCGAAGTGAGATTTCTCGTCATTCTGAACCTCCAACGTTCAAGCGTCGGACCATGCTGAAACTTTCAGGGTTCGTACGTTGGAAGAAATATAGTGCTCAAGTCTCGTGCCATAAATTGTTTACTGGTCAGGGCGCAAGTCCTGCTGGGAAGATTCGCACTGCAGTCGACACGGGCTGATGCGAAAGTTCGACGTGGTGTATGGGAATCTCCCCGGTCTCGACGCCGGAGCACTCGACCTTGCTTCTCCTTGATCCAAGATCGTCAATTGCGCGGTATCAGGGCGCTCACCGCCCGCCCGTCACTCGTGCAGCGGTTTGAGTGTCGGGAACGCGATCACTTCACGGATGTTCGCCACGTCAGCGATAAGCATCGCGAGCCGGTCCATGCCCACGCCGAGCCCGGCCGTTGGCGGCAGCCCCCACTCGAGTGCCTTGATGTAGTCCTCATCAATGGCCATCGTCTCTTCTTCTCCCGCAGCGGCGAGGCTAGCTTGCTCCTCGAAACGCGCGCGCTGGTCAATCGGATCGATCAACTCGCTAAAGCCATTGGACAGTTCTCGCGTGGCGGCGTAGGACTCGAAGCGCTCCGTGAGTTCCGGGTCGCTCTGATGGCGCCGCGAAAGCGGCGACACCTCGACTGGATAGTCCGTGACGAAGATCGGATTCCACAGGGACTCCTCACAGGTCGCTTCGAACAGCTCGGCGAGGCACCGACCCGGACCCCAGGTCTCGTGCACGTCGACCCCGTGGTCCTTGGCGATGGTGGCGAGTCGCTCCCGACTGGTGTGCACCGAGACCTCCTCGCCCAACGCTTCACTGGCGAGTTCGGCCATGGGCCTTCGCGGCCAAGGAGCGGCGAAGGAGATCGCCCGTCCCTGGTAGGTGGTCTCGGTCGTGCCGAGCACGTCGCGCGCCACGCCCGCGACGAGTTCTTCGGTGAAGGCCATCATGTCGTTGACGTCCCAGTACGCCGCGTAGATCTCGAGCATCGTGAATTCCGGGTTATGGCGAGGACTCACCCCTTCGTTGCGAAAGACGCGACCCAGTTCGAACACTCGCTCGAAACCCCCGACGACGAGTCGCTTCAGCCAGAGCTCGGGCGCGATGCGCAAGAAGAACTCGCTGTCGAGGGCGTTGTGGTGCGTGGAAAAGGGCCGGGCCGCCGCCCCGGTCGCGATGGGATTCAAAATCGGCGTCTCGACCTCCATGAATCCCGCCGCCCAACAACGCTCGCGCACCGAACGAAGGACCGCGGAACGTCGACTGAGGGCCTCGCGCGATTCGGGGTTCGCCCACAAGTCCGCCTCACGGTGTCGGTAGCGCAGGTCGTAGTCGCTGATCCCCGCCCATTTGTCACCGAAATTGTGTTGCGCCTCGGCGAGGCGAACCCACGAAGCGACCTTCACCGACAACTCGCCGCGCTTGGTACGAACGACCTCGCCACTCACCCCGACCCAATCGCCCAGGTGCAACTTCGCGAATTCGTCGAAGTCCTTCGTGACCGCCGCGAGCGCGAAGAGTTGGATCTCGCCCGTCGAGTCGCGCATCGTCGCAAAAGCGAGCTTCCCCTGGGAGCGAAGCAACATGACCCGCCCGGCCACGTTGACGCTGACGCCCGATTCCTCACCGTCGCCCAGGTGCGCGTAGGACTCGTGCAGGGCGGCCGCGTAGGCGTTGTGGGCAAAGGTATACGGCGTGGTCACGAAGCGTCTCCCAAATGATTACGTTCATGAACGATACGCAATCCGTGGAGGGTCAGCCATGGTTCTACGTGCTGAATGTGCTTGGTGTGCGGCGAGATCAGACCCGCGAGGCCGCCCGTGGCAATCACCGTCGCCGGCCCGAGTTCCTCGAGGATCCGCTCGACGACGCCGTCGACCTGAGCGGCAAATCCGTAGAGGACCCCCGACTGGATCGATTCGACCGTGGAACGACCGATGACGGAGCGCGGACGCACCAATTCGACCGAACGCAACGCCGACGCGTGCGAGTAGAGCGCCTCGAGCGAGATGGCCACCCCCGGCGCGATAGCCCCGCCCAGGTACTCGCCGCGCTCGCTGACGACGTCAAAGACCGTCGCCGTGCCCATGTCCACCACTATTGAGGCCCCCGGATACAGGTCGAAGGCGCCCACCGCGTCGGCAATGCGGTCGGCGCCGACTTCACGAGGGTTGTCGTAGAGGATCGGCATACCCGATTTGGTGCCCGGTCCGATCACGGTCAGCGCGAGGCTAGAGAACCAACGGTTCGCCATACGGCGCAACTGCGTGGTCGCCGCGGGCGCGGACGAGGCGATCGCCATCGCGGTGACCGCGGTTCGCAGGTCCAGTCCCTCGAGGTCGAGCAATTGGGTGAGCACCATCGCGTGCTCGTCGGGCGTGCGGTCCGCGTCAGTCGAGATACGCCAGTGGTGTGTGAGGCCGTGCTCGCCGCTCGCGCGCGCGAAACCCATGGCGTCGGCCGCCTCGGGCGGCTCGGGTCCGAAGAGTCCGATCACGGTCTCGGTGTTGCCCACGTCGATGGCAAGCAGCATCAGTCTCTCCGGGGTTCGACCACGACCGGTCCGTTATCGATGAGTCGCACGCCGCCGACGACACCCGCCACGAGTGCGCGGCGCGCGCCGCCCTCGTCGTCGCGCGTGGGCATGAAGGTGACCGGATCCACGACGTCGGCGTAGGCGACGCGCACGCCCGCGTCCTCCATCACCGCGCGCATCGCGCGACGCATCGCGCTGGCGTAGCGGCGCGTCTCGCCCACTTGGTGAAGCGCGCGCGACAGCGACAGCGCCTGGTGGCGGGCGGTCTCGGTGAGCAACAGGTTGCGACTCGACAGGGCCAGACCGTCGTAATCACGAACGATGGGACAGCCCACCACCTCAACCGGGAGCGCGAGGTCGGCGACCATTTGACGCACGACGGCGATTTGTTGGAAATCCTTGTCGCCGAAGTAGGCCCGGCAAGGTCCAGTTACCGCAAAGAGCTTGGCCACGACACTCGCCACGCCGTCGAAGTGCCCGGGGCGACCCGCACCCTCGAGTACCTCGCTGATCCCGCGCACGCTCACGGTCGTCGCCGTGGGACGTGGGTACTCGGGCCACATCTCCTCGAGCGCAGGCTCGACCAGACAGTCGACCCCGTGCTCTTGCGCTAGGCGTAAGTCGACCTCGGGGGTATGGGGATAGGCCCGCAGGTCGGCGATATCACCGAACTGACGTGGGTTCACGAAAATCGTCGCGAGCACGACGTCGCCGCGCGCCTTGGCCTCGTCGAACAGCGAGGCGTGACCGGCGTGCAGCGCGCCCATCGTGGGAACGAGACCCACCGAGTGACCGGCGTCGCGCTGTCGCTGGGCGTAGTCGCGCCAGGCCGCGATGGTGTGGAGGCGCTGCACGTCAGGCGATTCTTGACGAGCGGCGCTCGGCGAGCTCGAAGGCCGCGTGAGCGAGCGCGACGTAGGTCGAACGCTCCGCCTCGGGAATAGCGTCCAAGTGTGCGTCGATTGTCGCGACATCACCTCGCGACGCGGGGCCCGTCAACGCCTGCTCGGGTCCCACCAGGGCGACGTCTTCTAAGGCTTGTCGGCTGAGGTCGAGGAAGTCCTCGAGACGCAGGCCAGAGGATTCGGCGAGTCGCTGCACGTGGCCCATCAGTGCCACGAGATGATTCGACGCCGCGGTGGCAGTCGCGTGATACAGCGTCCGCTGATCGTCACGAAGCGTGATCACCCGTCCGTGCAGCGAGCGCGCGATGCGCTCGGCGACCTCATCGCCACTGACGCAGTACGTGGCACCGATCAGTCGTCGCGCGCCGAGTTCGCCCGAGGGCAGGGTCATGAGCGGGTGCAACGAGCCAACGCGACGGTGACCCGCGAGCACGTCGAGGGTTCGCGAACCTGCGACGTGGCAAAGCACGAAGTCATCGCCAGGCGCGATTTCCCGCGCGACGTTGGCGATCTCGTCGTCGGGCACGCAGAGCACGATCACGTCCGGCGAATCCACCAGAGCCAGATCCTGGTGCGAGAGGAGCTGGACCTGGTGACCAACACTCGCGAGGGCTCGCGCGAACGAGGTACCGGCGCGGCCCGTGCCGACGATGGTGATTCTCATAAAGGCTCCGATCCGTTCCAGCCCCGAGGGTGCCGTTCGGCATTAGCGCAACGATTCGAGTGTACCCAGCGCCACGACTCGTCCCACCGACGCGGCGAGTTGTTCGGCGCTGACCAGTGTTGGTGCGAGCTCGGCCAAGGGATAGAGCACGAACGCGCGCTCGTACATCCTCGGGTGAGGAATGAGTATCTCGGGGTCCTCACTCGTCTCCTCGCCCACCAAGAGCACGTCCGCGTCTAGGGTGCGAGGCCCCCAGTGCACCTCGCGGCTCCGTCCTCGGGCTGCTTCCGCCTGATGAGCGCGCTCCAGGAGTTCACGGGGTGTGGCGTCCGTCTCCAGCTCGAGCACCAGGTTCAAAAAGTCCTCCTGCGCCACATCGCCCACCGGCTCGGTCTCATAGACCCTGGACAAACGATACGGTTCACTCGAGGCGAGCATGAGGACCCCGGCACGGAGGTGCTCGGCCCGTACACCCAGATTCGAGCCAAGCGAAAAGTACGCCAGTCGCACCGTCACCTCCTAAGCGTCGTGCGCACGCCCACCGTGGCGACGTCCTCGGGTACTGGCGGCTGGAGCTTGCGCACGCTGACGCTGACCGATTTTATGGCGGGATCGAAGTCGAGAATCTTCTTAGCGACGCGCGTCGCCAGGGTCTCGAGGAGCAGGAACTTCCCCTCGATTGCGACCTTGGTCGTCAACGTCAAGACGTCGGCGTAATTGGTGGTCTTGGTGAGATCGTCGTTCTTGGCCGCCTGGGCGAATGATCGTTGCAGGTCGATGTCGAAGGCCAGTGGCTGGGCGCGTCGTCGCTCTCGATCGAGCACGCCGACGATCGCGTCCACGCGTAGTTCGCGTAACTCAATGACGTCCTTCACGGTACCTCGGGCAGGTCGAACAGGACGCTGCGACCTTCAGGTCCAATGGACCGCTTGAAGAGACGCTCGACGAGGGCGACCGCCGTGGGCACCGTAGGCGCCTTCTTCGTCCAGACCAGGTAGCCCGCGATCACTCCGAGCAGGCGGTCAGAAACCTCGTCACCGTGCAACAGCACGACGATGTTCGAACTCATGGAGTTCGCGATGTCCTGGTAACACGCTTCGAGGACCTCATGCTGCTGAGGTCCTCCGCGAAGCGCGTAGTGACTCGCGGTCAGCCCGTGTTCGAAGTAGGCACTCAAGTTCTGCATCTCGGGCAGGATCGAGATGACACGACCAAACCCCTGGTGCTTTAACCAGAGCAGTTCCTCGTCACGACGCACGCGCCGGTGCACGGTCGTCGAGCCACCCGGTCGTTCGGACACCGCGAGGATCCCCTTGTAGACCCAGGTGAAACTACGCGGCTCGATGCCGGCGGCCCACTTTCCCCTCACGAGACAACCTCCTCGACGGGGCGCACGAGCAACTCACGTAGCTGCACGGCGGCGACAGCGTCATGTACTCGAACCATACTGACACCTTCGAGCATCGCCCAGGCCTCGGTGGCGATCGAGCCCTCGAGCCGTTCGTCCACCTCGAGTTCGTCGGAGCCCAACCGCGCCAAGAACCGCTTCCGGCTCGTGCCCACGAGCACCCCCGCGCCATATTTCTGGGCGAGTGCCACGAATTGGCGACTGTGCGCGAGCAGGGCCAGATTGTGCTCGACGGTCTTGCCAAAACCAATGCCCGGGTCGATCCACAGCGGCCGCACACCGCGTTGCTGTGCTCGGGCCGCCAGATCGGCGAGAAACGCCGCCACTTCGTCGACGACGTCCTCGTAGGTCGGCCTTACCTGCATGGACCTGGGCTCACCCTGGGCGTGCATCGCGACGTAACCCACACCCAACTCCGCGGCGACGTCGAGCAACCTCGCGGACACGTCATTGATGATCGACGCGCCGACGCCCACCGCCGCTCGAGCCACCACTTCCTTCTTCGTGTCCACCGACACCGGTCCTACGAGGGCCAGTTCGCGAATAACCGGCAACACCCTCGCCAGCTCCTCGTCGACCTCGACGGGATCGGCGCCCGGGCGCGTTGACTCGCCACCAACGTCGACCACGTCACAACCGACGTCGAAGAGTTCGCGTCCGCGCGCGACCGCGTCCTTCGCAGCCTGGGTACGAGCCGCGGGAAAGAAAGAATCGGGTGTCACGTTCACGATGCCCATGACGAGAGGACTCAGCGCCACGTGGACCTTCGTTGGTGGATGTACTGAAGCGCCTCGGCCCGGTAGGCCGCGTCATCGCGAAAGACCCCACGAACCGCCGACGTCACGGTCGTCGAACCGGCCTTCTTTACGCCGCGCATCGACATGCAGAAGTGTTCGGCCTCGATGACCACGATTGAACCCTTGGGATGCAACTCACGTTCCATGGCTTCGACGATGTCGGTGGTCATGCGTTCTTGGACCTGGAGTCGGCGCGCGAATCCTTCGACGAGCCGAGCCATCTTGGACAGCCCCGTGATTCGTCCGTCCAGACCGGGCAGATAGGCCACGTGGGCGAGTCCGGTGAAGGGAACGAGATGGTGCTCACAAAGCGAGGTGAAGGGGATGTCGCGCACCATGACCATCTCGTCGTGGCCGGCTTCGAAGGTGACGCGCAGGTGCTCGCCCGGATCGGCCTCGAGTCCCTCGAAGAGTTCGACGTACATGTCCGCCACGCGACGCGGCGTGTCGACGAGGCCTTCTCGCGTGGGGTCCTCGCCGATCGCTTCCAGCAGTTCTCGTATGAGACTCTGGACGCGTGGGTGGTCAACCACGGCTAAGCCTTACCGACGAAGGTGTAGATCCCGTCGAGGTTGCGGTAACGCTCGTTCACGTCGAGTCCGTAGCCGACCACGAAGTCCGAAGGGATGGTGAAGCCCACGTACTTGAGCGACTGTTCGACGCGTTGTTCGCCTTCTTTTAGGAGCAATGCGCACACTTCGAGGCTCTTGGGATTGCGGGCGCCCAGATATTGGCGCAGGTAGTTGAGGGTGAGGCCCGAGTCGACCACGTCTTCGACAATGAGCACGTCACGGTCAGCTAGGTCGACGTCGAGGTCCTTGACGATACGCACCACGCCGCTCGTCTTGGTCGCCGCACCGTAGGAGGAGACGGCCATGAAGTCGACTTCGACGGGCAATTCGATCGCGCGCATCAAGTCCGACATGAAGTTGATCGCGCCCTTCAGCACGCAGACAAGCAGCGGAGGATGTCCGGCGTAATCCTGCGTGATCTGGCGGCCGAGTTCGTTCACTCGGTCCTGGACCTCCTTCGCTGAAACCACCACCTCACCCAGTTCGTGCTGCGCCCACTGTGCGGTGAAGTCTTCCGGTGAATGATGACCCATGCACCGAGAGTAGTGGAGTCACTACTCGAGCGTGAGCCGTTGTGCACTTCGTGACAACCGCTTCTTGCCGGCGAGTTCGGTCGCGACGACGTCACCGCGCACGACGCCCAGTGCACGTTCGATCTCCTCCGACGACGGCGGGTGCACGCCGTCGGCGTCGTCGTGGCTCAGTTGCGCACGCAACCAGCGACGAAGACGCGCACTCGGCCACTCGCGCAACTCTCGACAGTCCACGTCTTCGAGCCCTCGAGCGAGGTCGGGGCCGCCCAGCACGTCGAGCCAGGCCCGCTCCTCGTGCACCAACGCGGCCTGTCGCGCGAGCAGTGGCACGACGTCGCGACCCGCCACGTCACAAAGCACCGGGAGCAACTCGTGACGCACGCGATTGCGGCGAAAGTCCGCACTTTCGTTCGTCTCGTCGTAGAGCGGTTGATAGGGCGAGCCCGCGACGTAGTAGTGCAGGTCGTTGCGGCGCACGTCGATCAAGGGCTTGCTGGGGTCACCGACCATCGGCGAAAGACCATCCAGGCCCGCTCCGCGCATCATGTTGAGCAAGACCGTCTCGGCGAGGTCGTCCATCGTGTGTCCCGTGAGCACCCCCACCGGTAACGCGGCCCGACGCGCGGCGCGAGCGCGCGCTTCGAAGTTCGCCCCCGGTTCGACCGTGACGTCGTGGACCGAGAAGGGGACGCCCAGTTGCGCGCAGAGTCCTTGCACGGACGTGGCCTCCTGGGTGCTCGAGGCCCGAGCGTGGTGATCAACGTGGTGCACGTGCACGACAAGACCCGCGGCCCGGGCGAGGAGCAAGAGACCGAGCGAATCGGGGCCGCCCGATACCGCCAGGTCGACGGCTCGAGTGCGCGGCGGAAAGTGGCACCGGGCGAGCAGACTCTCTTCGAGGTTCACTTCCTTAGGTTACGCAAGCGCGCCCCGTGGACGCCGGGACTGCGCGAGGGACCATCCCCTCGCCACGAGGTACACCCCTGCGCTCATGGTGCCCACGAAGAAGCCGATCGGGAGGTTCGTCCAGTAGGAACTCGCAACAGCCGCCCACAACGTGATCACGGAGAACACCACCGAAAGCGCGAGGGCGCGAAGGGGGCGACTCGTCACGATCCGCGCTGCGGCCGGAGGACCGACCATCAACGAGAAGGTGAGCAAGGCTCCCACCACCGGTACGGCGAGGGCCGACGAGAGCGCGACGACCACGAGGAACGCGACGTCGATCACGCGCACGTTGACACCCTTGGCGACGGCCAGTTCGGGAGAGATCGAACTGAGCAGCAGTGGGCGATAGAGGGTCGACAGACCAAGCACGCACACAACGGCCAGTAGGGCGACAGGTAGCAACTCACTCGAACTCACGCCAAGGATCTCGCCAAAGAGCAGGGCGTTCACGGCGGGTTCGTAGGCATTGCTCGTCGCGAGGAACGCGGCGCCCAGTGCGAGCATCATCACGAGCGCGAGTGCGGTCGCCACGTCGCTGCGCGTGCGCCGGCTGAGGGCGCTGATCCCAAAGGCGGCCCCGAGGGCAAAGACCACCAGACCGACGAGCGGGTTGACACCGATCAGGTTCGCGCCCGCCGCGCCGGCGAAGGCGCCGTTGGGTATGGCGTGCGCCGCGAACGCGGAACCTCGCAGCACGACGAAGAAGCCCACCGATCCAGCGAGCAAGGCAATGATGGTCCCGCTCAGCCAGGCGTTGGTCATGAAGCTCGAGAACATTCAGACCCATCCCACTTGTTCGGGGACCGTCAAGGATTCGGGCAGCGCCGTAGTTCGCTGGCGCCGGCGCCACGCGACGAGGCTGACGACGACGAACTCCGCCGCGACGTCGGCCACGACGAAGAAGCTGACGGGCAAACCACGACCTGAACCGAGCCAGTAGTAGCTGTCGTAGGCGAACACGACCCCCAACCACGTCGCGGCGACGCCCAGGGCGCAGGCGAGCACGAGAGCGTGCGAGAGCCGTGAGGCGACTCGAAGGGCGCTCGCGGGAGGTCCGATCAGCAAGGCGGTCGAGAGGATCGATCCAATGACGATCGCCGACAATCCCACGGCTGCGGCGAGCATGACCATGAAGATGAGGCCGACCACTCGAAGACGAACGCCGCGCGCCGCGGCGAGTTCGGGACTTATCGAACTCATCAGGAGCGGTCGACGAATCAGCGTGACGCCAGCCAGTACGACCGCGCTGAGCACCAGCACGTCAGGCACCGTCGACGGAGCCACGGTGAAGACCGAACCGAAGAGTATTGATTGCGTCGAACCGGTCGTCGTGGTCTGCAATGTAATCAAGTAGAGAAACAGCGCGGAGAGCCCCGTCGCCGCGCCGAGGACGACACCGGTTGCGACGTCGCGGTCCTTTACTCGCTGCACACCGATGGCGTCCATCGCTCCCGCCCCGATCACCCCGCCGCCAATGAAACCGACCAAAGGTGACAACGCCGCCAGTGAAGCGCCCGCCCCTCCCGCGGTCGCCACGTCGGTGAGCGCGTGTCCGGCGAACGACTGACCTCGAAGCACCGTGAAGACACCGACGACCCCCGAGACAATCGAGACAAGCGCCCCGAGCAAGAGTGCGGTACGCACCGTGTCGTTGGAGAAAAGTCCGGGCTCGAAGAGGAAACGCACCATCAGTCGACGACGACTGGCGGGTGATCGGCCACGAGTGAGTCGCCGTGCCCATCTCCCCCGGCGACGACGAGCACGCGACCGTGGACCCGCAACACGTCGACGTGATGACCGTAGAGCGCACTCAACACCTCGGGCTGGACCACCTCGTCGGTGGTTCCGCTCGCAACGCGGCCGTTGGCCACGTAGACCACGCGGTCCATCACCGGGAGCAGGGGGTTCATCTCGTGGGCCGAGAGCAGGATCGCGACGTGTTGATCGGTCACGACCGAATGCAAGAGTTCGATGATCTCCTGGGCGCTTCCCGGGTCGAGGTTGGCGAGGGGCTCGTCCAGCAACAAGAGCTCGGGCTTGCTCACCAGCGCGTGCGCGATCAGCACGCGCTGTTGCTCGCCGCCGGACAAGGAGCCGATTCGCCTGTTCGCAAACGACGTCGCTTCGACCGATTCGAGCATCTCGTCGACCAGATCGTCCGTGTGGTGCGAGCGCCGGGCGAGGCCAAAACGATGTCCGTCGATCCCTAGAGCCACGAAATCGCGCACGCGCACCGGGACGTCTGTTTCGAAGAGGACTTTCTGAGGGACGTACCCCACCGAACTGTTCGAACGAGTCATGGGCGCACCGTGGACCAGCACGCGTCCGCGAACGACGTCTTGCAACCCGAGAAGCACGCGTAGCAGCGTGGTCTTGCCCGCGCCGTTCGAGCCGATCAACCCCGTGAACTCACCGTGGTCAATGCGAAAGTTGACGTCACGCAGTATCATCCGGCCCGACAGTGCGACGTCGACGCCGTCCACTTCTAAGAGGTCAAGACCAACCATGAATTCTCCTTCTCATAACGACGTGGTGGACTCGTGGCGTTCGATAGCCCGAGTGAGCGCGTGGACCTCGGCGAGCATCCAACTCTGATAGTCGTAACCCGGTACCGGCATGGTCTCGTAGACCGCCACGACCGGCACGTGCGACGACTTGGCCAGATCGCGCAGCGACGTCGTCACCGGACTGATCACCTGTGCGTTGTAACAGAACAACTTGACGATGTGGTCGGTGAAGAGCTTCTGCTGGAACGCAATGTCCTCGGGGCTCGGATCGACGCCATTCATGACGTCGGCTTGAAAGGAGAACGGCGTCACGTTGTCAAGCCCCAGCGCCTTCAGTAGATAGTCGGCCACCGGCTCGGTCGTCGCGACCTTGACGCCCTTGAACTCGGCGCGAAACACGGAAATCGCGCGCGCGAGGGGCACGAACGACGAGTCGAACGTCGTGAGCCGACGCTCAAAATACGCGCCGTGCGCGGGATCGATCTTGGCGAGGCCGTGCTCGACCGACTGAGCGACCAGAGGCATCGTGGTCGGTTCGTACCAAAGGTGAGGGTTCTTCACCTCCGAGCTAAGCCCGAGGAGTGACTGCACCGAGATCACCTTGCGTGACGAATTCGAGGACGACGACTCCAACTGCTCCATGAAGGTGTCGTAGCCCACGCCGTTTTGCACGATGAGTTGCGCCGACGCAATCTCGCGGGCGACGCTCGTACTTACCTCGAACGAGTGGGGATCGGTGTTGGGGTTGCTCATGATGGACGTCACGTTGACGTAGCGGCCGCCCACTTGGGCAATGACGTTGGCGTACTCGTTCTCCGCGCCCACCGCGCGAATAACGGTCGGCGACGACGCCCCGGCTAGGGACGCCTGAACCAGGGAAGCGACGACGATCGTGGCGGCGCTGAGCAGGCCCGTCGCGACGTGGGCCCTGCGCCTCGTAATCGCGCCTTTTCCTGGAATCATTCTAAGTACGTTACTTGGAATCGTTCCAGAAAACAAGTGGGGACCGCTAGGCTTCCATCGTGACTTCGACCCGTAATACCGCCCAGCGCCGCGAGGTGATCAGTGCGCTCAGCGGCGTCCAGGGCTTCGTGAGCGCCCAAGACCTGCACGGAATGATCACCAAGAGCGGCGGAGCCATCGCGCTCGCCACGGTGTACACGCAACTGAAGAAACTGGCTGAGAGCGGCGGCGTGGACCTCGTGATGACTGACCGGGGCGAGACGCTCTATCGAAGGTGCGTGATCGACGTCCACCACCATCATCTGGCCTGTCGACTCTGCGGGGCCGCGGTCGAAGTCGACGCACCCGATCTCGAGCGCTGGGCGAACGATATCGCCACCCAACACGCCTATCGCGACCTGCGCCACGTACTCGAACTCAACGGAATCTGTCCGACGTGCCAGTCCCGCTGACACTCAGTTCGCAAATTCGCGGACAACTTCGCGTTCACTGTGCCACGGAACTGGCTCGCTTCGGCGTTGACGCGATCATCACTGACCGGCAAGGCGGCGTGAGCGCGGGCAACTACGAGTCGCTCAATCTTGCCCTGCACGTCGGTGACGAGGAAGACGACGTGCGCGAGAATCGTTGTCGCGTCGCCGCGGCGTTGGGTGTCAATGAGGACCATCTCGTCTTCGCGGATCAGGTGCACGGTGACCAGATCGCCGACGCGCGAACTGGCGCGCCCGTCGAACAGGCCGATGGACTCTTTTCTTCGCGGTCGGACCTCGCACTGGCGATCATGGTGGCCGACTGCGTGCCGGTGCTCTTGGTAGACGAGCACTCGCCTGGTTTTGCCGTCGTGCACGCGGGTTGGCGGGGTTTACGCGGCGACGTTCTCAAGAACGCCGTCGAACGGTTCAGCGAACCGGCGTCGGTGCACGCGTTTCTCGGGCCCTCGATCTCAGCTCGGCGTTACCAGGTCGGTCCTGAGGTCGCCGACAACTTCCGTGACCTGCCCGGCGTCGTCCACGCCGACCGCGGTGATCGCTCGCTGCTCGACCTGCGCTTGACCGCTGCCCTACTCCTGGTGGGACTGGGGCTGCGCGACGAGCACGTAGGTGTCTGCATGGAGGACACTGACGACGCCACGACGTACTACAGCGCCCGCGCCGAACAGCCCTGTGGACGATTCGCCCTCGTCGCACGAAGGTCTGCGTAGCATGAAAGGACATGGATCCGGCCCGCCCATGAAGCACCGCGCAGAGGTGTTTCGTTACGTCGGACTTGAGATGGATCAGACCACGCTGGTGGGCCACTACGAACTCGACGGACTCGCTTTTGACGAGGTCGTCACCTTCGAGGGTGTCGAGCCGCTCGACCAGCCGGCCTTGCGTTCGCTCGGCGAACTCTGGTACCTCCTCGCAGGCCTCTCGTACTACAAGGCGGGTGCGGCGCGCACGGTTGACCTGGGCTCCACTCCCCTGGGGCCCTCGGGTGGTGAGCTCCTTCGAGCGGCCCTGGTCGACGGGCTCGGCGAATACTCGTACCGCAACGATCTCTCGTTCGACGACGTCGCCTTTACCGGTGGCGTCGAGGTCGAACTTCACGCCACCGCGACCGACCCTTATAAGGTTCTGACCCCCTTCGGCGGGGGCATCGATTCGGTGGTCACCACCACCCAACTCTCGTCACGGCTCGATCAGGCACTTTTCATCGTGAGCCCCTCGAGCGGACGCTTTGATCCCCTCGAACGGACCGCCGCGGTGACCGGTCTACCCATTGTGCGCGCCCGGCGCTCGATCGACGCCAAGATCCTGAATGATCACGGTACGTTTCTCAAGGGCCACGTGCCCGTGACGGCCATGGTCACCCTGCTCGCCGCGATCGCCGCGCTCGCGAACGGACGCGGAGGCATCGCGATGAGCAACGAGCACTCCGCGTCCGAACCCAACCTTCGCTGGAAGAACCGCGACGTGAACCACCAGTGGTCCAAGTCCTGGGTCGCCGAAGAACTGATCGCGCGCGCCGTTCGTGAACGGGTCGGTGACAGCCTCGTCGTCGCGAGCTTCCTGCGGGATCGAAGCGAGTTGTGGGTCGCTCAGAAATTCTCTGAACGCAGCGAGTACCACCACGTCTTTCGCAGCTGCAATCGCGCCTTCAGCCAGGACCAAGCGCAGCGTCTGAGCACTTGGTGCGGTGTGTGCGACAAGTGTCTGTTCATCAACCTGGTCCTGGCACCGTTCCTGTCGCGTGCACGGCTCCGATCCATCTTCAACGCAGAGCCCCTCGCCGATCCGTCGCTGGAGGAGCAACTGCGCTCACTGGTTGGCATTGGCGTGGACCACAAGGCGTTCGAGTGCGTCGGCGACCCCGACGAGAGTGCCGTCGCACTGGTGAAGGTCGCCGCGCTCGAGGAGTGGGCGGACGTGGCGTTTCTGGGCGCGACGGCGCTACTCGCGAGCCCCGACCGCACAATCGAAGAACTACTCGAGCGCCAAGGACCGAGCCGTGTTCCGGCCCACTGGTTTCGCTGACCTCGCGGGCAAGCGGGTCGGGATCCTCGGCTTCGGCGTCGAGGGACACGCGACTCGCGACCGCTTGGCGGGAGTGGCGTCGTCACTCGTCATCGTCGACGACGCACCCGACCGCGGCTCAGAGGTGATTGTGAGCAGCGAGGGCGGACTCGACGCCCTTCGAACCTGCGACGTCGTCCTCAAGAGCCCTGGGATCCCCCGGCGTCGTTTTGACGTCCTCGAACTCGAGCGTCACGGCGTCAACGTCACCTCAGCGCTCAACCTCTGGCTCCACGACACCGAGCGCGCGCGGGTCGTGGCGGTCACCGGGACCAAGGGGAAGTCGACGACCACGTCGCTCATCACGTTCTTCTTCGAATGCACGGGGGCTCGCGCACTCGCGCTGGGGAACCTGGGCCAACCCCCCTATGACCCGACCCTAGACACCTCGACGGGCTGGCTCGTCCTCGAGGTCTCGAGCTTCCAGTGCGTCGACATTGACGTCGCACCCGGGAACGTGATGCTCACTTCGCTGGGGTCGGATCATCTGGACTGGCACGGTTCGCTCGACATCTATCGCAGTGACAAGTTGTCACTCACGAGGGCCGCGGGCGAACACGTCACGTGGGTCCCAGACGATTCGCTCTTTCACGAACTCGACGAAGCCGGCGAATTCGGGGGTGAGGTTTGCTTCGTTCGCGCCGACACGAGCGCCCTTACCGAGTCCCTCGGGTTGCTCGGGGCCCACAGCCACACCAACGTGGCGCTGGCACTCGCGGTCGTCGCCTCGCTGAGCGGGATCGCAACCGATGAACTGCGCACTCGAATCATCGAGCGCGCGTCAAGCTTCGTGCCTCTCAAAGGAAGACTCACGTTGGTCGCACGAGAGACCAAGGACGACGCGACGATCCGGTTCGTCGATGATGGTCTGGCTACCACGGCCTTGCCCACGATTGCGGCTCTACGGGTCTTCGCACACGACGCCGTGGCGCTGATCGTCGGGGGGCTCGACCGTGGTGTGGACTACAGCGAATTGGCCGAGGTGATCCGCAATCGAGCAGCGCCCACGGGCGTGATCGCCATGGGTGACGCGGGGCGGCGCCTCGCGGGAGAACTACGTGGTAACGACACCGTCGTGGACGTCGTCGTCGTCGAGTCGATGTTCGACGCCGTGTACCGTGCTCGGACCCTCCTCGCTGGCGAGGGTGTCGTGCTGCTCTCGCCCGCCGCACCGAGTTTCGACCACTATGAGAATTGGCTCGAGCGCTCGGAGGACTTCGCGCGATGCATCGAGGCGACTAAGGCGTAGGTCAATGACCGACCCATGTCAAGGGTCAGGCGCTGTTGTGTCAGGGAATTGCTATTGTCGTATGCGACATCAGGTGGTAACGAATTACCAGCCATCTACCGGTGCAATAAAGCTGCGTGGAGCCTGGGAGGAGATTCGAACTCCTGACCTACGCATTACGAATGCGTTGCTCTACCGACTGAGCTACCCAGGCGCGAGTAGCAACTCTACCCGAAGCGCCGCGCGTACCCAAGTGCAGCGGCTTCACAGTGTCATGAGCGAGAGCATGAGATCGTTCAAAAGCAGGGTTTCGTCGATATTGGACAAGAGGCGCTCGTTCGTGCGGGCCAGCACCTCGATGGCGGCGAGCGACGCCCCTACGCGGTACTCACTTCGCACGTCGCCGTCGCGGACGCTCTCGAGACCCTGGTATAGGCGCTCTCGGTACACCTCAGTGAGCGCACTCAGTCCAAAGCGCAGTTCGTCGATGCGAAACCTGCGTTGCTCGCGCTTGAACTGCGCCTCGAGGTCCTTGCGATTCGTGAGCGTGCGTTGGCCCATCTCCTTGGCGTCGCGCACTCGGTGTTCGAGTTCGTCCTCTTGGAGTTGCGCCAGCGGCGCCATCGCCTGATCGAGGGACTCGGAGATCTCGCTCGCGAGGGCGGCTGACGCCGCGGCCGTGCCGGTTAGTCGATCGGGAACCGCGCGCCACACGGCAATGCGAGGCCCGAGTCCGTGGTCGCGCACCAAGATCCGAGCACGGCGCACGTTGCCATTCGCTGCCGCGGCGGCCAGGCGCGCACTCGGTTCGTCGTGACCCTCGCGGGTCAAGATCGCCACGAGGTCATCCTCGTCGACGCTGCGCAAATGGATCTGGACGCAGCGCGACTCGATGGTTGCGAGGGCTTCGGGTAATTCCTCGGCACTCAGCAAGAAGATCGTGCGGCTCGGTGGTTCTTCCAGTGACTTCAACAACGCTGGCGCCGAAGGGGAGGCGCCGGTCGTCGTCAGTTCCACGTCTTCGATGACCACAATCTGGTACCCGCTCGAAAGCGGACGCCGTCGACTCACCCGGTCCGCCTCACGCAGTTCGTCCACCCGCCACGAAACCCCAGCGCGCTCGGCGAAATAGACGTCGGTGTCCTTTCCTTCCAGCACCAGACGGCACGCCTCACAACTCCCACAGCCGTTCGAGGGGCACTGCAGGCCCGCGGCGAACGCGACCAGCGCGTCGTGCACGCTTGATCCGACCGGGCCCGTGAACAGGTACGCGTGCACGGGGTTGCGCACGTGGGCGCGCATCGCCGTCGCTGCTAGGTCCTGACCGACCAGCGCGTCAAAGACGTCAGGCATGCGACCACGCCAGCGTGGCGATTCGCGCCTCGATGGCGCGCGCCACGTCATCCTCACTCGACGAACCGTCGACGACCCACCAGGCGTCACCGTACTGCTCGGCCATGGCGAGGTAGCCATCGCGAACGCGTTGGTGAAAGTCCAAGTCGGACGTCTCGAAGCGATCCCGCGAGTCGCGCGCCTTACGCTCTGCTGCCGCCGCGACATCCAGGTCGATCAGCACCGTCAAGTCTGGGCGGCAAACGCCGATGGCGAGATCGGTCGCCGCGCGAAGTTCTGCGAGGTCCACGCCACGCCCGTAGCCCTGATACGCCAACGTCGAGGCGAAGAAACGGTCCGACACCACGTCGCGACCCTGGAGAATCGCCGGAGTGATGACGCTCGCCACGTGGTGCGACCGGTCCGCCAGCATCAAGAGTGCCTCAGTCTCCGGCTCCATTGGCGTGGGGTCGGCGAGCAACCACTTGCGAAGGTCGGTGCCGAGCGGCGTATCCCCGGGTTCGAAGGTGAACATCGCGCCGTGAGCGCCGGCCGCCCGTCGAGCCTGGGTGCTCTTGCCGCTCGCGTCGATGCCTTCGAAGACGAGGAACAGTCCTCGCGTCATTACTCGTCGTCCGTGTGCTCGGCTTTGGCCACCAACGCCGCGTTCGCTTCGGCTCCCTCTTTGAGAGCCGCTCGCTTCTCGACCCCGGTCGCCTTCTTCGCGGTCGCCTTCTTCGTTGTCTTCTTGGCGGCCGCCTTCTTCGCGGTCACCTTCTTCGCCGCCTTCTTGGCGGTCTTCTTCGCCACCCTGCGCGGTCGCGTCGATGGTTCGGCGTTGCGTCGCTCGGCGAGCAACTCACAAGCGCGGTCCATGGTTATTGTCTCGGGCAGGTCGCCTATGCGTAGCGTCGCGTTCACCTCGCCGTCTGACACGTAGAGTCCGAATCGGCCGTTACGCACCACGATGTTCCTCTTGGTGAGCGGGTCCTCACCTAGTTCGCGCAGAGGCCCCGCCGCCGCTCGGCGACCGCGGACCTTGGGCTCGGCCAGCAGCTGGAGCGCGCCTTCGAGGTCGATGGAGAAGATATGGTCCTCGTCCGCGAGGGAACGCGTGTCCTTGCCCCACGTCAGGTACGGACCGTACCGACCGTTCTGGGCGAGGATCGGCTCCCCGCCTTCGGGGTGGTCGCCCACCACCCGCGGCAGCGAGAGCAGTTTGCTCGCCTCTTCGAAGGTCAGCGTCTCGGGCGACATGGTCGAAAAGAGCGAAGCGGTCTTGGGCTTCTGTTTCGGATTGGTCATCTCGCCGATCTGGACGTAGGGGCCGTAGCGACCAGCCTTAAGGAATATTGTCTCACCCGTCGCCTCGTCGACACCTAACTCGCGGTCGTTGCTCGGGGCGGCGAGCAGTTCGAGCGCGTGCTCGACGGTGAGCGAGTCGGGTTCGGTCGCCTCGGGGATCGAGGCCCGGTCATCTCCGTGGATCAGGTACGGCCCGTAGCGGCCCGAGCGCACCGACACCGCCAGGCCGTCGGGAGCGGTGCCCAGGATGATCGAGTTGATGGCGGCGAAATCGAATTCGTGCTGCACGTGGGTCATGTGCTCCAGGCCCAGTCGCGCCAACTCCGTCTGAGCCGAAGGGTCCCCAAAGTAGAAGCGTGCGAGCCAGGGTTCGAGGTCTTGCTTGCCTTCGGCGATCTCGTCAAGCTGGCTCTCCATCTCGGCAGTGAACTGGTAGTCCACGAGGTCCGCGAAGTAGTACTCGAGCAGGTTCACCACGGCGAACGCGCGAAACGCCGGTACGAGGGATTTGCCCTTCTTCCACACGTAGCCGCGTCGATCGATCGTCTTCATCACTGACGCGTACGTCGACGGACGCCCGATACCCAGGTCCTCGAGCTTCTTGATGAGCGTCGCCTCGGAGAACCGATCAGGTGGTTGGGTGTCGTGGCCCTTGGACTCGGCGCTCTGGACCGGCACGACTTCGCCCTCGCTGAGCGCGGGCAGGATCCGCTCCTGGTCCGCGAGTTCAGCTTCGGGGTCGTCGGTGCCCTCGACGTAAGCCCGTCGAAAACCCGGGAACTCGATACGAAGTCCGGTGGCACTCAATCCCAGCTCGGCGGCGCCTTGGAAATCGACCACCGACGCCAGCGTGGCACTCAGACGAACCTTGTCCTGGGTGAGTTTTGCGTCGACCATCTGCGAAGCGATCGTGCGCTTCCAGATCAAGTCGTAGACGGCGAGCTCGTCACCGTTCAGCTGAGCTTGCGCTTCGTCGAGGGTGCGAAACGACTCGCCCGCGGGCCGTATTGCCTCGTGCGCTTCCTGGGCGTTCTTCACCTTGCGGTCGTAGCGACGAGGTACGTCGGCCACGTAGTCGTCACCGAACATCGAAGCCGCCATCGTGCGCGCAGCGTTGATCGCCTCGTCAGACAACGTGGTCGAGTCCGTGCGCATGTAGGTGATCCAGCCCTGCTCGTAGAGGCGCTGGGCGGCGCGCATCGTGCGCTCGGGGTCGAAGCGCAGTTTGCGACTGGCCTCGATCTGCATCGACGACGTCATAAACGGCGGTTGGGGGCGCTGGGTGCGCGGCGTCGAGGCAATGGAGGTGATGCGCACGTCGGTACCCACCAATTGCTCGGCGATCGAAGTCGCGGCACCTTCACTCAGCATCTCGACCGAGACCTTGGGGTCGAGTTGGCCTAGGGAATCGAAACTCTTGCCCGTGGCCAGGGTGAGTCCATTGACGGCCTCGAGCGTCGCTTCGAAGCTGGCACTCTTGGCCGAGAGCACGGCGGTCACGTCGAACCACGTCGCCGATCGAAAGGCCATCCGCTCGCGTTCGCGCTCACAGACCAGTCGAATGGCGACCGACTGGACTCGTCCCGCCGAACGGGCCTTGTCGACCGCTCGCCAAAGCACGGGCGAGACCTCGTAGCCGACGAGACGGTCGAGGAACCGGCGTCCCTCTTGGGCGTCGACCAGGCGAAGGTCCAGGTCGCGGGTCTCACTCACGGCCTTGGCGATGGCGCTCGGCGTGATTTCGTGGAAAACCATACGTTTTACGGGCACTTTAGGGTTGAGTACCTCCTGGAGGTGCCAGGCAATGGCCTCGCCCTCGCGGTCTTCGTCGGTGGCGAGGTACAACTCGTCTACTTCCTTCAGCGCGGCCTTCAGCTCGGCGACAATCTTGCGGCGATCACTCGAGACCACGTAGACCGGCTTGAAGTGGTCGTTCACGTTGATGCCCAGTCGCGCCCACTTCTCTCCCTTGACCGACGCGGGGATGTCCGCCGCACTCTGGGGAAGGTCTCGGATGTGACCGACGGATGGTTTGACGATGTAGTCGTCACCGAGCATGCCTTGGATACGTGTTGCCTTGGCAACCGATTCAACAATCACTAACGCTCGCGCCATGCTCACCACCTCTCCACGTTCTCTACGTCGCACTAACGCCGACTCTTTTGACTAACAAGATAGACAGGTCTTGGACCCTATCGGCGTCATGCTCTGACCAGTGACGCCACGAAGAGGGCGAATCGCCAGTCGCGCGTTGAGAAAATACTTTAAGCGACGATTACTCATCGCCTTGCGGAGCGGCGACAATTTCGTACTGGGGGTTGAGGATCACCGCTTCTCGTCGAAGCGACGTGACGGTACCGCGCACCAGAAGTCGAGTGCCACGTTCGATGCCCGGCACGTTGGACCGACCCTGGAAGACGAGTGTCACCGAGCCCGTGTTGTCAGCAATGACGCAACGAAGTTCGTTCGCACCACCTTCACGAGTTATCGTCATCGCACGTACTCGCCCGGCGATTTCGGCGAACTCTCGCTCGTGCAGGCCACCGATGGGATACGCGTCGCCCGATCGCTCGGCTAATTTTACGTCGGCCTCGAGGTGCGAATCCTCGCGCACGCCACCACGCACGACGACGTCACTCAGCGGCGCCTCGTGGACGTCACCTTCGGCGAGGCGCGTTCGACCTGATCGATAGGGAATAATCGTCGCCGCGGTGCGCGGCACGTGCATGACCGCTCCCGCGATCGCGTCGGCGGTTCGATCGTGCAACAGGCGTTGCAATCTCGAGACGAAACCCTTGCGCGGAAGGATCACCATGCAGAACACGTCGGGGTCGCGCACGACGTCGGCGACGAGTTCGAGCGCCGCGCGGTCGAGTCGACGGTCCTCACACTCGACGATCTCGAGACCAATTCTCGCCGATGCCGTGCCCGGGGCGCCCCAGCGGCTCTCGAGCCGCTTGGTGACGAGCGGGTCGATGTCGAAGTGGACAGCCCGTATCGAATAGGCGTTGAGGGTGTTGCAGTACTGCAGAGCCCGCTCGGTGGCGAGGTCGTAGTAGTCGACGAAGATCACGACGCGGTTGGTGCGGATGCTCATCTTCTCGTCGGTGGCGCTCGCCTCGAAGGCCTGCACCTCACGTTCGTATTGCTTGTTGAAGCGAATCAACGCCATATACATGAGTGGTCCCACCACCACGATGATCCAGGCGCCCTCGGTGAATTTGGCCACCACGAAGATCAGCACCACCAGTGCGGTCACCGTCGCCGAGGTCGCGTTCACGGCCACCCCCCAACGCCACTTCCCCGTGCGCTCACGCAGATGGCGTGCGACCATGCCCGCGCCGGCCATGGTGAATCCCGTGAAGACTCCAATCGCGTACAGGGCGATCAACGAGTTGACCTGAGCGTTAAAGACGATGATCAAGGTGAGCGACACCACCCCCAAGACCAGGATGCCGTTGGAGAAGGCCAATCGGTGACCTCGTTTGGTCAGTTGGCGCGGCAGGTAGCGGTCGCCCGCGACGTAGTTCGCGAGGAAGGGAAATCCGTTAAAAGAGGTGTTGCCACCGGTGTAGAGGATGAGAATGACCGACAGGATGACGAGGTAGTAAATAGTCGAGCCGACCCCACTGTTACCAAAGACCGCCCGTACTTCTTGCGCCACCACCGTGGGATAGCCGCTGAAGCGGGGCAGCGCGTGGGTCCAGGACGCGAGCAGCGTCGTACCGACGAGCAGGAACGCGAGGATCGAGGACATGAGTACCAGCGTCTTTCTCGCGTTGCGCCACTCGGGCCGGCGAAAACTCGCCACGCCGTTGGAGATCGCCTCAAGTCCCGTGAGCGACGAACCACCGTTCGCGTACGCGCGCAGCAACGTGAGGAAGGCTAGGCCCATCAAGATGCCCGTACCCTTTTGGCCCAGGTGGTGGCCGACGAGGAGGTGGTTGGCGGGTTGGGCGAGTCGGTGCAGCGAACCGGTGGCCTTCTTCACGTAACCGGTGAGGATGGTGAGGCTGAGCATCGCGACGTAGAAATACGTAGGGAACGCGAAATAGCTCCCCGCCTCTTTGAGCCCCCGCAGGTTCCCGTAGATGAGGATGAGGACGACGAATACGGTGATGATCACCGAATAAGGCCCGAAGGCGGGGAACGCACTCGCGAGGGCGGCGGTACCGGCCGAACACTGCACGGCGACGGTCACGGTGTAGTCGATCAACAGCGACACCGCAGCGATTTGGGCGATGCGAGGTCCGAAGTTCTCTCGAGCCACCACGTAGCTTCCACCCGCGGTGGTGTAGTACTTGATCACGTCGAGGTAGGAAGTCGTCACGAAGAACAAGACGCCGATGATCACGAACATGATGGGTACGACCAGAGCGAACGCGGCGAGACCGATGAACGGCGTCATCTGCGTGAGGATCTCCTCGGTTCCGTACGCTGACGATGAGATGCAGTCAGGCGCCAGGACGCCCAACGCAATGAATCGATTAAGGCGTTCGCCGCTCAACTGTTCGGTGACGAATGGTTTACCGAGGAAGAACTTCTTGAGTCGATAACCCAACGATTCTGGGTACACCGTTGATACATTCGCGTGCGACGTCAGTACCGGTGTGCTTTTGGCTATCTGCTTATCGGCTTCTGACACGAGTTTCACTTTAAGCGACGAGCCGTGACCGCTCCGTTACTTGCACTCTTAGCGACAAGTGTGGTCTGATGACTGGGTGCATATCGTTGTCGTCGGCTGTGGTCGCGTTGGTTCAGAGCTAGCGATGCAACTCTCTGACGAGGGACATTCGGTCGTGATCATCGACAAGAACAAGGACGCCTTTCGTCGACTCCAGCATTTCAATGGGCAGTCCTTGCTTGGTTCGGGCTTCGATCGTGACATCCTCGCCAAGGCCGAAGCATCCCAGGCCAACGCCCTCGCCGCGGTGACCAGAGGTGACAACACCAATATTCTCTGCGCGCGGATCGCGCGTGACAACTACGGCATCAAGAACGTCGTCGCGCGGATCTACGACCCGCAACGCGCCGACATCTATATGAAGCTCGGCATCCCCACCGTCGCGACGTCGCTGTGGACCACCCAACAGGTGAAGCGTTGGATGATCCCCGCCGACGAGTCAATCGAGTGGACCAACGGCGCGGGCTCACTGCACCTGGTCGAACGCGTCGTCCCCGACGCTCTCGCGGGCCAGCAGATACACCACTTCAACGTCGGCGACACCGTGCGGGTCGTCGGACTGGTACGCGGCGGCCAGGGGCGCGTGAACATCGACGGACTCTTCGCCCAAGAGGACGACGTGCTCGAGTTCCTGGTGACCCCCCAGGGCATCCACGACCTGCACCATCTACTCCAGGGCGACCTGAAATGAGAGTCGTCGTCGCCGGAGGCGGCTCGGTGGGCACGGCGATCTCGCTGGACCTCTTGGACCGCCATCACGACGTGACCTTGCTCGAACACGTGAGCGCCACCGCCGAGAAGTTGCGGCTCCTCTTGCCGGGCGTGAACGTGATGGCCGCTGACGCGTGCGAGTATGCGAGTCTCTCCGCGGCGGACTTGCGAAGCGTCGACGTCGTCATCGCCGCGACCGGCGATGACGAGGACAACCTCGTCATCAGTTGGCTGTCCAAGCAGGAGTTCGGCGTGCCGCGCGTGATTGCCCGCATCAACAACTCACGTAACGAGTGGCTGTTCAACGACACGTGGGGTGTCGACATCTCAGTGTCGACGCCAGCACTCATCACGTCACTCGTCGACGAAGCGGTCGAAGTCGGTTCGATCATCAATCTCATGGACCTCGCGCACGGTCGAATGCGGCTGATCGAGGTCACACTGGCCGCCAGCGCTCCGGCAATCGTGAAGGACCTCACGCTCGACGAACTTCGACTTCCCGACACCGTGCGCGTCGTCGCCGTCGTGCGAAGCGACCAGCCGATGGTGCCCTCACCCACCATGCGATTCGTCGAACACGACCACGTGATATTGATCGCTCGTGAGGACGCCGCGAACGAATGTTCCGTGGCGTTTATTGGTTAAACCGTCACCTCACCGCAATCAATTCGGTTAGGCCGCGACCTAGCATTGTGTCGTGCGCGCCGCTTTCTTCGACCTCGATAAAACCGTCATCGCGAAGTCATCGCTCGTCGCACTCGGTCCTGAACTGCACGCGCGCGGCATGCTTCGCCGTCGCACGTTGATCTGGGGCGTCTTCAGTCATCTACTGTTCATGCGATTTGGGGCGGACGACGAGAAGCTGAACAAGATCCGAGAGTCGGTGCTGAAAGTCACCAAGGGCTGGGATCACGATGAGGTACGCGCCCTGGTCGCCGAGACCATCAACGACGTGATCGAGCCGCTCATCTACGACGAAGCCCTCGAACTCATTGACTACCACCTCGCCGAAGGCGACGAGGTCTGGCTCGTGAGCATGGCGCCCGCTGAGATCGTCGATCCGTTCGCCGAATTACTCGGCATCACCGGCTCGATCTCCTCGCGCGCCGAAATCGACGAGGAGGGCAAGTTCACCGGCAACATGCTGTTCTTCGCCCAGGGCGAGAACAAGGCGGTGGCGGTGCGCGAACTGTGCCAACAGCGCGGGATTGACCTCGCCGACTGCTTCGCTTATTCCGATTCCGAGACCGACGTACCCATGTTGCAGGTCGTGGGCCACGCGTTCGCGGTGAATCCCGACCGCCAACTGTCCAAGATCGCCCACGACGAAGCATGGCCCATTTTGAGTTTCAACCACCCGGTGCGCGCCCACGACCGATCCCGGTCCCACACGCCGTTCATCGTCAGCGCCCTGGTCATCAGCGTCGCGGCCGTCCTCGGGCGGTTGCGACTGCGACGGACCTAAAGGGTCAGCAAGTCCCTGGCGCCGGTGTCGGACGAGGGGTGACGGAGTTTGCTCATCGCACGCGCCTCGATCTGACGAATACGCTCACGCGTGAGATTCATTTCGGCGCCCACGTCTTCGAGGGTTCGGATCTCGCCAGCACCGTCAAGTCCGAATCGCATACGCAGGATCTTCTGCTCGCGTTCGTCGAGCGGCTGCAATAACTTCTCGATCGCGGCGGGCATCATCTTGACCGCGGCGACGTCAAAGGGGGATTCGGCGGATCGGTCCTCGACCACGTCGCCGAGTTCGGCGTCGCCGTCCTCGCGCAGTGGCTCGGAGAGCGAGATCGGCTCGGAGCGGAATCGAAGAGCTTCGATGAGTTTGTCTTCGGGCATCTCGCACTCGTCACAGAGTTCCTTGATGGTCGGCGGACGACCGAACTTCAACTCGAGACGCGACTGCGCCTTCTGGACCCGGGCGAGCGTGTCGCCCGCGTGCACGGGGAGTCGGATAGTTCGTCCGGTGTTGGCGATGCCACGGGTGATCGCTTGGCGGATCCACCACGTCGCGTAGGTGGAGAACTTGAATCCCTTGCGCCAGTCGAACTTCTCCACGGCGTGCATCAGGCCGAGGTTGCCCTCTTGGATCAGGTCGAGCAGGGGTAGGCCCGACGCCTGATATTTCTTCGCGATCGAGACCACGAGTCGCAGGTTCGACTGCACGAAGTCACGTTCCGCCTGGTCACCACGGTGCACGGAGCGCTTGAGCGCCAGCTTCTTGCTGGGCGTCAGTTTGATCTTCTTGTCGGTCTCGGCAGCGTCGAGCTCGGCCTTGGCTTCGCGGCCCTCTTCGATGGTCTGGGCGAGGTGCACCTCGTCGTCCTTGGTGAGCAGGGTGTACTGACCAATATCTGAGAGATAGAGACGAACGAGGTCTTCGTCGTCGCGGTCGACGCGGTCTTTTGCCATTATTTCTCCTAATTCGGCCCGTATGTTTCCGGCATCCCTAGTTATACGGAGATGCGCAACCTCTATGGGGATACCAACCTACCGGGAAGTACCGAAAGAATCAGCGTTTCCAGACGATTCGACCAGTGCGGCCAGATCTCGGGCCGCCCCTTGCCACTGGGGGGCGTCGGGTGCGACGGGAGGCTCGGGCAAGTCGCCCACCTGACGAAGCAGTCGAACGGTCACCAGTTGGGCCTGGTCGCAGAGTTCACGGGCCCTGGCGTCGGACACGAGCTCGAGCGCGTCGCGCACTGATACCAGCAGACGCGGTCCGACGAGGACTGCGACGGTGTAGAGCGTCAGTGCGCCCGACTGGTCCTCGCGCCACGACTGGCGAAGCACGGCGTCAACGATTCCGAGCGGCTTTGCCGACCGACCCGTGTACTCGCGCATCGAGAGCGCCACCTCGCCAAAGGAGCGACTCATCTCGTGCACGCACACCACGTAGGAGTCAAAGCTCAAGAGCGGGGCGAGCTCGCCCAGCGCTTGGTACGCCGCGTCGAAGCAGTCCGCCAGGTGCGCCACGACGTCACGGTCGTCGCTCATGGAAGAGGACGAAAGGCGTTCGTGATCGGCATACGACGATCACGGCCGAACGCCTTCTTCGAGATGCGAACACCCGGAGGCATCTGACGCCGCTTGTATTCGCTCAGGTCCACCAAGCGCGCGATGTGCAAGACCAACTGCGGGTCGTGACCGCTCGCGATCATCTCCTCGGCGGTTGCGTCGCCCTCGACGTAGAGCTCTAGCAACGGGTCGAGCTCTTCATAAGGGGGCAGCGACTGGTCGTCGCGCTGGTCGGGTCGCAGTTCGGCCGACGGCGGCTTCTCGAGCACCGCGAGAGGGATCGGCTCGGGGTCGCCGACTTCGAGGGCGACCTGGTTGCGGTACCGGCACAATTCGTAGACCAACGTCTTGGGCACGTCCTTGATAACGGCGAATCCTCCCGCGGAGTCGCCGTAGAGCGTGGAGTAACCAGTCGCCATCTCGGACTTGTTGCCGGTCGTGAGCACGATCGCGCCCGTCGCGTTGGATACCGCCATCATGAGCACGCCGCGAATTCTCGACTGAAGGTTCTCGTCGGTGACTCCGTCGGGCTCGCCTTCGAGCGTGGGCGCGAGCATGGCACCAAAAGCCTGATGAGCGGGCTCAATGGGCAGCGTCGTGATCTCGACGTCGAGCCGCTTGGCGAGTTCGAAGGCGTCATCGACCGAATGGTCCGACGAGTACCGGCTCGGCATGGCGAAGCCGCGAACCGCGCGAGCCCCCACCGCGTCGACCGCGATGGTCGCCACCAGTGACGAATCGATGCCTCCGGACAGCGCGATGATCGCCGATCGAAAGCCGTTCTTTCGCAAGTAGTCGCGCGTTCCCATCACCAGCGCCTCGTAGATCTCTTCGACTTCGCTGAGCGGCTCGGCGATCTGATTGACGTGCAGCGGTCGCGCACGTGTCTCGTCGCGCGCGTAGCGCGTATCGATCACGACGCCCGCCGTCGAGGCCTTCGCTTCGATCTCGACGACCAGGAGCTCCTCATTGAAAGCGCTGGCGCGAGCGAGCACGTCACCCTTTTCGTCCACGACCACGCTCTGACCGTCAAAGACCAGTTCGTCCTGGCCTCCGACGAGGTTCACGTAGGCAATGGGGCAGCTGATCTCGAGGGCCCTTTCGCGCAGCATCGCCTCGCGGTCCTCGCGCCGTCCCCTCGCGTAGGGCGAGGCGTTGGCGACCACGATCAAGGTGGCGCCCTCACGCTCGAGTTCGGCGGCTGGCCCCCGGGCGGTCCAGACATCTTCACAAATCAGTAACCCCACCGCAACACCCTCGACATTGATGATGGTGTGCTTTCCGACTCCCGGATGAAAGTAACGAAGCTCGTCGAATACGTCGTAGTTGGGCAGCAGACGCTTCGTCGCGACCGCGCTTACGCCCTCATCACTTACGACAACGAGGGCGTCGGCGATGTGCTCGGGCCCCGGACTCGCGAGCACTCGCGTGACGTCGCGACCATCCGAGGACGGGGCGAGCGCCAGACCGCGTGTGCCTTCGCTCACGACCGTGCCGACCAGCAACGGCGGCACGTTGTTCGCCGCGCACAACTGGGACAACGCGGCGTCAGCGGCGACGATGAAACCCTCGCGCAGCAAAAGGTCCTCGGGTGGGTAGCCCAGCAAGGAAAGTTCGGGGGAGAGCACCAGGTCGGCGCCGACTGAGGCCGCCTGGGTCCGGAATCGTTCGAGGGTCACCACGTTCTGGGCAAATCCGCCCACCACGGCGTTCATTTGAGCCATGGCGAGTCGCAGTACGGGCACGACCCGAGCCTAATGGCGCACCCCGTGGCGTTTCGGGGGCAACGTTTCACACGGGGTTAACAGAAACCGGGGTTCGTGCGGAGAGGAACGGGCAGAATTATGGAGGTCGCGTGGATCACGCGATGACATTTTGAAGGAGCGACCTTGTCGTATCAAGCTGAATACATCTGGATGGACGGTACCGAGCCGACGCGGGACCTGCGCAGCAAGACCAAGATCGTGGCCGACGGCAAGAAGCCGCCGGTGTGGGGCTTTGACGGTTCGAGCACCAACCAGGCCACGGGTCACTTCTCGGACTGCGTGTTGGTGCCGGTGTTCCAATGCAAGGACCCGTTGCGCGGTGAGAAGGACGTCCTGGTGATGTGTGAAGTCTTGAACGCCGACTTCACGCCACACGTCACCAACACCCGAGCCGCGCTCGCCGAGGTCGCCAAGAAGTACGCGAGCTTCGAGCCGATGTTCGGCATCGAGCAGGAGTACACGTTCTTCCAGGACGGTCGACCCTACGGCTGGCCCGAGGTGGGCTTCCCGCCGCCCCAGGGTCCGTACTACTGCGGCGTCGGTGGCGCCAAGATGCCCGGACGCGACATCGTCGAAGCGCACACGCTGGCGTGCATGCGCGCGGGCATTGGCATCGAGGGTACCAACGCTGAAGTGATGATGGGCCAGTGGGAGTTCCAGGTCGGCATCCTCGACCCCCTCGCGGTGGGCGACCAACTGTGGACCGCGCGTTGGCTGCTCAAGCGCATCGCCGAGGAGTTCGACGTCGACGTGAGTTTTGACGCCAAGCCCATCAAGGGCGACTGGAACGGTGCGGGGTCGCACACGAACTTCTCGACCAAGCAGATGCGCGCACCCGGTGGTTGGGACGCCATCATCGACGGCTGCGAGGCGCTGGGCACCCAGGTCGAGAAGCACATCAAGGCCTATGGCGTTGGCATCGAGGACCGTCTCACCGGCGAACACGAGACCGCCCCGTACTCGAAGTACTCCTACGGCGTCTCCGACCGTGGCGCCTCGGTGCGCATCCCCGGCGGCGTCGCACGCGACAAGCGCGGGTACCTCGAGGACCGTCGTCCCAACGCCAACGCCGACCCCTACGTCGTCGCGCGCGTGATAGTCGAGACGATCTGCGGCGCCGCCAAGGCGTCGCCCGCGAAGAAGGCTCCGGCGAAGAAGGCTCCGGCGAAGAAGGCCGCCGCCAAGAAGACGACGAAGAAGGCTCCGGCGAAGAGGGCCGCCACCCGTCGTTAAGGCGCAGTAGCAAAACCCGCCGCTCGCCCGGGCGGCGGGTTTTGTGTTTCATGACTGGAAAATGTGGTCCGTCGAAGAAGGTGCGAGAATGTCCCTTATGCAAAGTCAGGCGCAGTACGTACTTCGAACCGTCGAGGAGCGCGGGGTCCGTTTTGTCCAGCTCTGGTTCACCGACGTGCTCGGGCGCCACAAGGCGTTTCACGTCACGCCGGCGGAGCTCGAGGACGCCCTCGACCAGGGGATGACGTTCGACGGCAGTTCGATCGATGGCTTCTCGAGGATCCAGGAGTCTGACGTCCTCGCTCGACCCGACCTCGAGACCTTCCAGTTGCTGCCCTGGTATGAAGAGGGTGCCGGAGTGGCGCGGGTCTTCTGTGACATCGTCAACATCGACGGCACGCCCTTTAGCGGCTGTCCTCGCCAACAGCTGCGCCGCGTGCTCGAAGGGGCGCGCCAGCAGGGTTACACCTTTTTCGTGGCCCCCGAAATCGAGTTCTTCTACTTCAAGGACCTCGACCCCTCGCGCCCTCCCCAGCCGATCGACCAGGGCAGTTACTTCGACCTCTTGCCCGACGACACCGCCAGTCAGATTCGCCGGCGCACGGTCTTGATGCTCGAGGAAATGGGCATCGGCGTCGAGCACGCTCAGCACGAGGACGCCCCCGGTCAGCACGAGATCGACCTTCGCTACACCGACGCGCTGACCATGGCCGACACGGTGATGTCCGTGCGTCACGTCGTCAAGGAGTTGGCGCGACAGTCGGGTATCTCGGCGAGCTTCATGCCCAAGCCCCTTCCCAACGTGCAGGGTTCGGGTATGCACACCCACCTATCACTCTGGCGCGACGAGGAGAACGCCTTCATCGGTGACGGGCCCTACGGTCTTAGTGACGTCGCGTTGCGCTTCGTCGCGGGCCTCGTGCACCACGCGCCAGAGATCACCGCGATCACCAACCAGTGGGTGAACTCCTACAAACGTCTGGTGCCCGGTCGCGAAGCGCCCGTGGGTGCGACCTGGGCCCGTTACGACCCCGCCGCGCTCGTGCGCATTCCCTCGGTCAAGCCCGGGCGAATTGACTCGACGCGCGTCGAGTATCGCTCGCCTGATCCGGCCGCCAATCCGTACCTCGCTTTTGCGGTCGTGCTCGCGGCGGGTCTGCGCGGCGTGAACGGCGACTACGAACTGCCCAAGGAGAACGATCCAGTCGCCACCCTTCCACAGTCCCTCGCCGAGGCCGTCGACCTGATGGCCGACTCCGAATTGCTGCACGAGACGCTTGGCGAACACCAGGTGGAGTGGTTCCTTCGAAACAAGCGCGCCGAGTGGGACGCCTATCGAGGCCAGGTGACACCCTTCGAGCTCGAAAGGTACCTACCCCTGTTGTGAACATCGACGTCGTTCTCTGTGTTCCCTCGTGTGAAGGGCCGGTGCGAAAGGCCTTTGACGTGACCGGCGTCACGCCGGCCGTGGCCAGTTCGGGACGGCTCAACGAGATCACGAGCCTCGAACCCGCGGACGGCTTCTCGGGGGCGGTCATCAATGCTTCGGCCTTCCCCTTCAGCGAGGCGATGAACCTCTGTCGCCAATTGCGCGGGCGCGAGCGTGGTGTAGGGCCGATCATCTTGCTCCTCGACCACTATCAACTCGACGACCTGACCTTTCGTGAGGACCTCTTCGACGACTTCGTAGTCGGCCCCTTTGACGTGAGCGAACTCGCGACACGCTTGCGCCACCGGCTGCGCCGGGCGGGCAACGAGAGCGTGGCACCGCGTATCGAACACGGCGGGCTGTCGATGAATCTCGAGACCTACCAGGCATCCATCGCGGGCCGCGTGATGGACCTGACCTACATGGAGTACGAGCTGCTTCGCTTTCTCGCGACGAACCCTCATCGCGTCTTCACGCGCGAGACTTTGCTCAGCCGGGTTTGGGGCTACGAGTACTACGGCGGCGCGCGCACGGTGGACGTTCACGTGAGGCGCTTGCGAGCGAAGTTGGGCGAGGAGTACGCGCACCTGATTCAGACAGTGCGATCAGTGGGCTACAAGTTTGGCAACACCTCGGTCGAATACCCGACTAGTTGAGCGGCGCGTAGGCCCACAGTTCAACTTCAGCGCGGGCACCCAAGGGGAGTTGCGCCACCGCGACCGCCGAGCGAGTGGGCCGTGGCGCTTCAAAGGCCTCGACCCAGACCTCATTGCAAGCGGCGAAATCGTCCATGTCCACCAAAAACAACGTGGCCTTGACGACCTGGCCGAACGTGGCGCCCCCTTCTGCGAGCACCTTGCGGGCATTGACCAGCGCCTGACGCAATTGGTCGGCGGCTCCTAGACCGGCCATCGTCGGCGATGCCTGGTCGGGTAGTAGTCCGAGTTGGCCCGAGATAACGACCAGATCGCCCGCGCGACGCCACGGTGAGTAAGGACCAACGGGTTTCACGGGACCGCTCAGCTGAACGAATTGCCGCACCCGCAAGTGCGCGTCGCGTTGGGGTTCGTGATGTGGAACCCGGCGCCTTGGAGCGAGTCGGAGTAGTCGAGCGTCGAGCCGGTCAGCAGTTCCGCACTCTGGGGGTCCACGACGACCTTCACGCCCGCGAAGTCTCGCAGCACGTCGTCGTCGGCGAATTCCGAGTCAAAGAACATGTCGTAGTTGAATCCCGAGCAGCCGCCGGGCTTGACCGCGACGCGTAGGGCCAACACCTCGTCGACACTCTCGGCGGCAATCAGTTCAGCGACCTTCTGGGCGGCGATCTCGGTCAGGGTGATCGGATCAGCGTCCTTCTTGGTCAGATTGACGTTGGTGGTAGTGGCGTTTGACATGGAGCTCCTTCAAAAGTCCTTGTCCCATGGTAGCGAAGGATTTATAACCTGAACACGTTAATAATTTGACCGGTAGCGTCGTTTCGTGACCGCCGCCGACCAGCTCCGAGAACGCCTGAACCAGGTGCTCGACCCCGAGCTCGGGGCCTCGATCGTCGAACTAGGCATGGTGGGAACGATCGACGTCGATTCGAATGGACTCGCCAAAATCCAAATCGCCCTCACGACCGCGGGCTGCCCGCTGCGAGCCCAGATTGAACGCGACGTTCGCGAAGCGGCCCTCTCGATCGAAGCCGTGCACGCGGTTGAACTCGTGATGGGCGTGCTCGAGCCCGAGGCGAAGGCCGAACTCATGCGCCGGGCGCGAACCATCGCCCAGACTCGAGCACCGTTGACCTCGATCCCCTACCAGACCCCGGTGCTGATGATCGCCTCAGGTAAGGGCGGCGTCGGTAAGTCTTCGGTGACCGCGAACCTTGCCGTCGCTCTCGCCGAACGGGGACTGCGCGTTGGCGTGCTCGACGCGGACATCTGGGGATTCTCGCTTTCGCGCCTCCTCGGAATCGAGGGTGACGTACGCGCGAGCGGCGGAAAGATGCAACCGCTCGAGAAGTGTTTCGCCCAGGGCAGTGTCAAACTGCTCTCGATGGGTCTGCTCGCCGACGAGGACCAGGCCCTTCTCTGGCGCGGCCTCATCGTCCAAAAGGCCGTCGCCCAGTTCATCGAAGACGCTGACTGGTCCGGCATTGACTACCTGCTGATCGACACGCCACCGGGCACCGGGGACATCGCCATGACCCTCGCGCGACTGCTTCCCCAGATGGGTCAGCTCCTCGTCACCACCCCCGCCCACGCTGCCCAGCGCGTCGCCCAGCGCGCAGCCGACTTCGCACGTAAATCGAACATTCGCGTGCTCGGCGTCATCGAAAACATGAGCGGCGTGACCTGCGTCTGCGGACAACGACACGCCTTCTTCGGGGAAGGCGGGGGTCGCGAGCTCAGTGACGAGCTCGGGGTACCACTACTCGCCGAAATCGAACTCGGGGTCGCCATTGGCGTCGGCGCCGACCTGGGCGAACCCGCCGTGGTACACGAGGGTCCCAACGGTCCCTTTCGCCAACTTGCCGAGCGCGTGTTCGCCGATATCGCCCCGCCCGCGGGCGCACTCGGGTGCACCGCGAGGATGCTCGACTCGCTCGAACGCGCTCTTCACGTCTCGTCGTAGCCCTCGTCACCGGGCACGAGGATGACGACTGACCCATCGCGATCGACGATGCGTGGCTCGATCCTGGGGATGTCGACGAGTCCGTTCGCATAGTCGAGGACCTCTTGGGCCGTGTCGAACCGGGCGACGATCTCGATATTGCGAATCGTGGGGAGGATCATCTCCAGTTCGCCGCGAGCGTGCATCGCCAGAGCATCCACTGGCCGAATCCACCTCGAGGCGACCGTCTCGATGTCGTCGTGACCGGCGACCTGGCCCACCGGCGAGAAAGTCACGAAGAACCTCGTGTCGTAGCGGCGTGGCGGCCCTACTGGCGTCACCCAGTGCGCGAGGTAAGCAATATTGCGAAGATCTAGGTAGAGCCCTTCTCGCTGGAGCAATTCCACGAACCGCAAAGAACCGTCATTCACGAACGTCCGCTCGCGATTCAGTCGGTCCACCAGGGGTCGGTCGGCGACATCGACCTCGTGGCCCTGATCGTCACAGGCAATCAGGATCCCACCTTCTTCGAAAAGTTCGCGAAGACACGCAACGTAGTAAGCGAGACCTCCCTCGTCGATCTTGAGTCGCGCCGAACACGACGCGTCGGTCATTCCGACGCTGAGTTGCTGGGCTACGTCACTCGCGTCGGCGGGGTCGACACCGCCCCCTGGGAACACGTACGCGCCGCCTACGAAATCGCTGTTGAGGTTACGGCGCAACATAAGAATTTCGTAACCATTTTTCCCTTCACGTAGCGTCAGGACCGTCGCGGCTGGTCGTGGAATCAAGATTTCGGCCATAACGCAAACTACCTAGGGATCGCTGACCTGAGTCGATGGCTACAGAACTTCTAGTAAGTTTGATATTCCAGAGACGCGAGGAGCACTGTGGCAAAGAAACCTGCACCGAAGAGGCCACCTACGAAAGCATCGAACGGACGCCCCGCGGGCTTGTTCACCTGGCTCGCGGTGGGTCTCGTGGTTCTCGTCGTCGCCGCGCTCGTCATCATCAAGGTCACGAGCGGATCGTCGCCTTCGGCGGGCTCGTCCACGTTCCAGGCCACCGACTCGGCGACGGTCTCCGAACTCACGACCGTTCCTGCCTCGGTCTTTAACACCGTCGGCGTTTCCTCGCCGGTCGCGCCGGTCACGCCGCCTCAGAGCATTTCGGGCCAACCCATGCTCAGCGCGAGCGTCAACGGCAAGACCCTTCCTGAGGTGTTTTACTTCGGTGCGGAGTATTGCCCGTTCTGCGCCGCCCAGCGCTGGCCCACCATCATCGCGCTAAGTCGATTCGGGACCTGGTCAGGACTCGGGAACATGACCAGTTCGTCCTCGGATATTGACCCGAGCACGCCGACCTTCACGTTCGTAAAGTCCAAGTTCACCTCGCCCTACGTCGCCTTTAAGAGCATCGAGTTCGAGACCAACGTCTATGACTCGGCAACGAGTTCCTACACGAAGCTCCAGACTCCGACTAAGTCACAGTTGGCGCTGTTCGACAAGTACGACACGTCCAAGTACATCAAGGGTCTGCCGTCGACGGACAACGGTTCCATTCCGTTCATGTCGATCGGCAACAAGTTCTTGATATCGGGTGCCAGCTTTACTCCAGCGACCCTCGCCGGGCTCTCTCGAACATCAATCGCCCAGGGCCTGACCACCACCACCAGTCCAATCACCGAGGCGATCCTCACCTCAGCGAACTACCTGACCGCGTCCATCTGTTCACTCACCAATAACCAGCCGAGTACAGTCTGCACGTCGCCAGGCGTGATGGCGGCGAAGAAGGTCATGAAGATCTAGATGAGCCCAGGCATCGCTCCCGTCCCCCGCTGGGCGATCTATACGACTTTTCTTCTGAGTCTGATCGGACTGGCCTTGTCCGTGTATCTCACGAACGCCCACTTCAACGGCACCCAAGACCTCTTCTGTTCGGACAGCGGAATCATCAACTGCGCCAAGGTCACGACGTCACCTCAGTCCTATTTCCTCGGTATCCCCGTCGCGGTCTTAGGTCTTTGCGGGTACGTCGCGCTCTGCGTACTCAACTCTCCGTGGTGTTGGCGCTCGAGAAGCCGCTGGATTCACGACCTCAGACTCGCCGTCATCATCGCGTCGATGGCGTTCGTCCTCTGGCTCGTCGCAGCGGAACTCTTGATCATCAAGAACATCTGCCTCTACTGCACGGGCGTGCACGTCGTGACGTTCTTATTGCTGATTCTGATCGTTCAGTTCTATGCTCGTCGCTTGCCCGACCCTGAGGACTCCGGACAACCTAGGTCCTGAGCAACGCTCGACGTTCGAGTTCGTTGAGGCCGCCCCAGATGCCGTACGTTTCGTGACGCGAGAGCGACGCCTCGAGGCAGTCACCTCGCACGGGACAGTTGGCGCACAATCGCTTGGCGAGAAATTCGCGTTCGTGACGTTCTTCCTTGCGTTCAGAAACGTCAGGCGAAAAGAACAACGACCCTTCGCTGCCGCGACAGGCCGCGGCGTCCGACCAATCCACTGGAGCAATCGACATCCACTCTCCCCCGGCTCGACCTAAGACCGCAGGATAACCACTCGGCCCCCTCGAGGCAAGACGAATTTTTAACCAATTCCTGGTCGGGCCAAGGCTTGCTACGCTAAAAACCGTGGCCACGGTACTGCTAGCGAGCGACCTCTCGTCGCTGCGTCACGAACTTCGCACGATGCTCGAAGGACCCGACCTCTTTATTGAGGAAGTAGCGACAGGACACGAGGTCCGCGACCGTGTTCAGCGCGGCGAGGTCGACCTGGTCATCGTCGACATGCAGATCGGCTCCATGGGCGGCATGGCCGTGTGCATGGACCTTCGACACGAAGAGTCCTACGGTGCTTCAGAGCCGGTCGCGGTCCTGATGCTGCTGGATCGACGTGCGGATGTCTTCCTCGCGCGCCGAAGCGGGGCCGAAGGTTTCGTAGTAAAGCCACTCGACCCGCAGCGTGTGCGCACCGCGGTCCGGGCGCTGCTTCGCGGTGAGGAATACGAGGACGAGACCTACCGCCCCGCCACCGTTCGCGCCGCCATCTCTGAATGAGCGACCCGAAGCCTCCACCTTCGAACCTCGCGCGAATCCGCGCGCGATTCGCTGGAACTCCTGCGTCTAAGGTCGATTCGCCCGAAGCGGTCGCGATCAAGGCCCGTGTGGATCAATTGAGCGAGCTAGAACTCCGCGACGTCATGACCCCGCGGGTGGACGTCGTCTACCTCACGATTCCGGTGACGCCCGAAGCGATCGCCGAAGCGGTTCGTGATACCGGCCATTCGTGCTTTCCCGTCGTCGTGGGCGACCTTGACGAAGTGGAAGGCGTCCTATTCGTCAACGACCTCTTTCGTTCGACCGCGGTCAAACGCGCCATCGGTGTTTCACTCCCCACAACCAACGAAATTGCCAGAAAGATCCGCCGTCCCCTGATGCTGCCAGAAACCCTTGACCTGCTCGATAGCTTGAAGGAGCTTCGCGAGCAGCGCCGCACCTTCGCCCTCGTCCTCGACGAACACGGTGGTGTCGCCGGCGTCATTTCCATCCGCGACATCCTCGAGCAACTCGTCGGCGACCTCAGCGACGAGTTCGACGAGGATGAGGACCCACCCATCGTTCGGATCCGCGAAGACCGTTGGCTCGTCGATGGCCAGACCCACGTGGACAAAGTTGAAGAGGAATTGGGAATCACCATTCCTGAGGGCGAGTACGTGACGATCGCCGGTTTTGTGCTCGATCTCGCCGGCGAGATCCCAGCCGCCGGAACGGTCTACGCCTTCGGCGACTGGACCTTTCGCGCCCAATCCGTGGAGCGCCGACGCATCAGTGAGATCGTCATCGAGTATCACGCGCCCGAAACGTCTGAATCTGAGGAAGGCTGAACCTTTGTTTGACCAGCGCTTCGCCGAGTAGGATTATCGGGCTGCGAGGGAACTCGCTGCGGGCTGTAGCGCAGCTTGGTAGCGCGCTGCGTTCGGGACGCAGAGGTCCCGGGTTCAAATCCCGGCAGCCCGACCACCACGCTGTATTCGTGGCGATGCAGTACAGGCCCCCATCGTCTAGCGGCCTAGGACACCACCCTTTCAAGGTGGCGGCACGGGTTCGAATCCCGTTGGGGGTGCTTCGTTCTTCCTGATGAAGAGGTATTTCGGCCGAAACTGGGAGTTCCAGAAAAACCTCATACTTGGTCGAAAATGGCACTGTTAATGCCCTTTGGGTGCCGAATATGTCAGCCGACCTTCTTGATCTGGGATTTTGAAGCTCAACCAACCCCGACCGAACCAGGGACTGCGTTCGGTTTCCTAAGTGTCAACTAAATCGACCCCAGTCACCTGCAAGTTGAAGTCTTACTCGGCGCAGCCGATTCACCGCCCAAACTCCAGTCCACGTTCTTGCTCTTTAGCCAAGGCAAGGGCGAATTCTCGCCATCTTTCAACTGCTTCAATGAGACTCAGAAAATCACTCTCGGCCATTTCAAATTCTGAAGCGTCTAACACTGTCATCCGACGAGTGATCTCCGCAAAAACCTTTGCGTCAAAACCTCAATCTTTTTCCTTCGCCAAAGCAAACAGATCTTCAAGTTTGAAGAATTGCTCCAGTGCAAAAAGGTCTACAAAATCTCTCGCCTCCGCCCTCCCAAATCGGCCAGGACTTTGTCCACTGCTAATTCTCTACTCGCCAACACTGGCGAGAACGGGCCTTGCTCAATTGGAAAGAGTCGCCCGTCAAGTCCAAAATCGACTTCAGTCTCAGAATCCATGCCACGAATTACAATCCGTACAAATTGGGCAGTGGATCTTCGCACCTCAACAGTCATTCCATCTTGCTCAAGTGCGGAAATGATCGCTGGAAGTCTCTCGGCCAACACCTGTTCAGAGGAACCGAAGAAATCAAGATCACCCGTCTTGCGGTCAACCAAACCCTGAGAGATGAGTGCGGCGCCGCCCGCGAGGGCGAAATCAGAACCCTCAAATGACGCCGCCACCAAGACGGCAATTCTTTCTTGCAGCGGCGTTAACACACTTAATGAGACGCGCTGAGTTCGGGGTACTTTGATTCCCAGGCGCTTCGAACGTGACGGGGGAGAAAGAGTTGAGGCCACGAATCCTTTAAGGTCTCAAAACGCACGTAGAAACGAACGTCAGCTTCGTCTCCTTCTGTAAGCACGAGCTCATAGAGTCGCCGCCGGTCTCTTTCGGACACTAGATCGAAGGTCCGTCGTGGCTCCGACCACCAGACGTGAATCGGGAGTTCCACCACTCCTTCGGCCTTCACGTCACTGGAAACATCGAAATCTATAGGTACCGCGACGGGCCGAGCTGCAGGACCCAGCTTCGATGATCGTGAAGGAACCATTGTCATAGCCTATGGAACAACGGTCGCAACATTTTGGTCTCAGTTGCTTAAAAGCTCTCAAGATAGGAACCGCGACACCGCATTCGCTCAAGGAACCTCGTAACCCAGGTTTCATGGGCGCTCCACGTCCGCGTGGCCATCTCGTAAGTTCCCCGAAGGTGCCGCATGCGTCTCCCAGCCCTCTTCAACCTGGATTCTGAAGGGATGCTGACCTGGACCGAGTTGTCAAGATTTGGCACCGCACAAGGGACGATGACACCAACATTGAGGCTGGGCTCTGTTTAAGCGTCCATTACATCGGTTTGCTTTATATCGGTAATCGAAGTAAATTTACCGCATGGGTAATGTTCATTTTGGAGCTAATCGACTCGGAAAGAACCCGGGGGTCTCAGCGCTAATTCTCTCTAGTCTTGCCGGCGGCGAGAAGCACGGATACGCACTCGTGAAAGACGTCGCTGAATTCTCTGGTGTTGAAATACCTCCGGGCACCTTGTATGAGGCGCTTGCACGACTCGAGCGATCGGGCTTGATTGAAGCAATTGCGACCGAAGATCGAC
>Ga0302320_10001859_pt1 | contig 50415 bp, 48 predicted proteins | sample Bog_T0_3_FD_202130 | JGI IMG/M metagenome (GOLD analysis project Ga0302320, IMG submission 202130) | Peat permafrost microbial communities from Stordalen Mire near Abisko, Sweden - Bog_T0_3 | ecosystem: Environmental > Terrestrial > Soil > Wetlands > Peat | place: Sweden: Abisko, Stordalen Mire... | reverse complement strand
AGACTGATTAAATATGGAATTACTATCACTTGAAGAGTGACTATGACCAACCAAAACAAACACAACAACAGCCATAATAATTGTTATGTTTATAAGAACAAAACCATTTCGAACAATGGATTTTTTTAGCTTTTTAGCTTTTTTCTTATTAAAAATATCAGATATACTCTTGCTCTCCAACGAGTCGTTTACTACGGTAGTTTCATCAGTTTTATGATGCATATGAGGCATCTTTAGTAGTTTACGTATTTAAATTCTCCTAACTTTTACATGATTGTAATTTATGTAAAAGTAGACCTATTGCACTACTGTATAATTGCTTATCATCCGTTTGGTGTTTTTGCCACCGCTTAATTCCACAAAAAAGCATATTATTTAGCTAGTAGATGCAGTTGATTTATCTAAGATTAGTTAGTTAGACAACCGACTATGTCTTATCTAAATCGCACCCTTCATTTTATCTTATTCAGAGGTAGAATGTCAAAATTGGGATATATATAAGTATGGCTAAAGTAGTTTAATAATTACTACATAGAGTATGGCAATATTGTTGTGCTTGAGCATCATGCTCTTGCAAGGTTGCTGCATAGTAAGTTATGCCATTATCACCCGTTACGAAATAAAGGTAATCACTTTGGATTGGATTAGCAATTGCGTTTAAGGAAGATGCTGATACATTACTAATTGGACCTGGAGGTATCCCTGTACTTATTAAAGTGTTATATGGTGAATCTAAATTAGGGTCTGGTTGTTTTAAACCAGCTAAAATGGAGGCATATTGGTCAGTAACATCTGAGCCCAACGACATACCGGCTTTTAGACGATTTAAGAAAACGCCAGCAACCATTTGTCGATCAATTGGGTTTGAGACTTCTTGTTCGACGATTGAAGCTAGTGTTACAGCTTGATTAATATCCAATCCTTGTTTTTGAAATTGAGAAACCATTTGCGGAGTAAGTGCATTAGACATTTCTTGAAGTGATTCGGTAATAATATCGCTTGGTGATGTACTACTAGTTGTCTGATATGAATCAGGGTACAAATACCCTTCTAGACTGGCATTAGATGGTTTAGAAACCAAAGCCGGACTATTTGTATAGTTACTGGGATTTAAGGCCGCATTAACATCAGCGGGTTTAAAACCATAATTTATTAGCGCAGCTTTAATTTGATCAAGACGTTGGCCTGGAAGAATTGTAAAGAGTTTCTTTTGGATTTTTCCTGTCGCTATATCACTTGCAATAGTTATTGTTGAATCTGACGAGTTTAGGGCATAGCGACCTGCCATTAAACTATCTCTTAAATTATTATCTGTTACATACCAATTAAAAGCTGTGGCACTACGGATAATATGGTTCTTTTGTAATAGATTACCAATCTGTTTAGATGAATAGCCTTCAGGAATCGTAGTAACCACTACTAAAGATTGTTTAGTCAGTGGCTTAAGCTGTTGATCATACCAGTATCTTGTACCAACCGTAGCTATAACAGTAATAATAAAAATAATACCAATCACAATTTCAGCAATTGTTCTGCCTCTCATTTTTCTCGACTTTTGCTTATGGGAGTATTTCATTATCCATTAAACCCTTGTAGATAGTCTTCTAAAATTACCACAGCTGCGACTGAATCGATATCAGATTTTTTATAGTGCTTTTTTACTGAATTTAATCGCAGCTCTGCCTCATGTGAGCTAAGTGTTTCATCTTGAAAGAAAATCTGCAAATCTAGAGATTTAAGTTTATTTTCACAAAAATCCCGAACATACGTCGATTGTTTTGTTTCCTCGCCATTTAAATTGCGTGGTAAGCCGACAATTAAGCTATCTATCTGATAACTATCGATAAGTTGATTTAGTCTGTTAGTAAATTGATCGTCATTATTTAGGGTATCTAACGGCTGTGGCAATCGCGCCAACATACTTACACGGGCAACACCAATCCGTTTTTCACCAACATCTAAACCGAGTAAATTAGCTTCCATTGTTTATAAATTTAACAGAGATATGATTAGTATTTTTGGGAGTTCCAGAGACCCAAAACGGACTATATGTTATCTTTACGCTCGATACACCAGTCATACCTTCTATCGTATCCATACTTGTACCATATTTCTGACCTGCGATACTCTTTGCTACTGCTGATGCGTCTTCTTTTACGCCAATTTCGACATTAGTCTGAACGCTAAAATTAGCGCTAGTACTCGTGGGACTTCCGGTTACAACTATATCTGCCGTACCTAATCCTGTATCAACAACCGATTGAGATCCTTTGATTTGACTGGTAGCTGCAGCATCTATGAGTTGATTAAGACCATCCTTGCTTACACCTATCATGCTGAAATTGAACTGAACAGAAGCCGTAGCCGTAGTTGCTTGACTACCAACCGCCGGTGTACAACTGGATGTACCAGCCGTAAGGTTAAAGCTATCTGTTAATGGTACTAAACCTGCTGTTGTAAGCTCTTTCGATATCTGACTTTTGAATGAACTGGTTTTGGTGTTTTGAAGACTACTTTCCGCGTTAGAACAATCTGTTTGACTTACCACAGTAATAATATTGTCAGTACCACCACCCATATTTGATCCAGAACCACTTATACCACTAGTAGCTGTACTATAATTTGTTGCTGCTAGATTATACTGACTACCTGGTGAGCTTGCAGTAACACTAACAGTCTTAACAAATCCATAAGCACTGCCGATTTGAGTCATACATTTGGAACCGCTATATAAGCTAGCTGAAAGCGTTAGGTCTTGGTCTGTTACAAATGTAATATTACCGCTTGTAAATACAGTTCCAGCCGGTAAAGTATGGGAATTGCCATCATCAATACAATTTGTTACCGTCATCGTTCCAGTGGCTTTGTTACCATTGTTTTGTTGACCTGTTGCCGTAAATTGTTGAGTTGAAGTGTTCTGATCGGATTTATTTTGAGCAGGTACAATATTATTGCTTACATCAACAGAGTTCGCGGTGGTATTTCCCGTAGCATTAAAAGATACGGGGATAGAACTATTAGTAGTTGTGACTGTAACTTTAGCTCTTGGAAGAATATTATTTGCCACAATCCAAGCGATAATTAGAAGCATTAGAACTCCAATGCCTATGAAAAATATGGTTCGAAATTTATTAAAGTTAGGAACCTTAAGCTTTTTATTCTTAGAAGATTTTTCAGGTTTTGAATTTTTGTCCGTGGGATCACTTTCGGGTTCATCCCCTAAATCTATTGGTGCATCGTCTTCTTTTTCACTAACTGCCGATGCCACTACAGCGGATTTCGCTGCCAATTCACCTATCGACTTTGTTGGATCAGTTTGCAAAGTTTCTTCGCCCTCAGAAATTGTATCAATCTTATCATCCATATCGGGGGCAGAAGGAATAGCCGGTTGAGACTGAAGCGTTTTTGCTACATAGACACCGGCGGCTCCTGCAAGCGCAAGCAGAGAAGTTTCACTAGTAATAAGTACAATTTTTTTACCAGCTTGGTCGGCAGTTTTATTGAGGATTTTCATATTAACGGAACTCTGCAACACTGTACAGCGTTTTGGTAGCACCAAAGCAATCACATCGCCGGCGGAACTAACTACTTTATCAGTAATATTAGTTATTTCATCATCTATATCGACATAAATTGTATCTTTTTTCATATCTTAAGTATCCTATTGAGTCGATCCTTAACTGAGTTGGTCGATGCATCATATTGTAACAATGTATCTACTCCAACGCGAAGTAATCCCATTGCTGTTATAAAGGTATGGTCATCAATTAACCCGGTAGTGTCAGTGATACCGACGACTTGACTGGGTTTTATAAGTTGTACGGTTGGTTTTTTGGTGAAAGGCAGCTCTTTATACCAATCTGTTTGATCCAAATTATTAACAAGCATTTCTAAGCTTGATCCTCCACCACAAAGTAGTATATGGTGCGGTAAATGATCTAATCGTTTAAATTCATCTAGGGCAAGTTCGATGCCAGTAGTCCAGACAGATAGGGTTTTTCGAAGGGCATCTTCAACAGATAGTTTTCGCTGCTCAGTAGTCCGTCCGTTACTAAGACCTAGTTTTAATGCTTCAGCTCCATCAAAATCGGTATTTAAGTCATTGGCAATAGATTTAGTAAAGCTACGTCCACCAATACCAAACATCTTAGTTCCTTCAACACCACCTTCGTTGACTACTGCAATATCTGTAGTTCCACCACCAACATCAATAAGAATTGCGCTTAGGGTCGCATTCGGATCATCACCTATTACTGACCTAGCAACAGCAAAGGGCTCTGCTGCAACTGTTAGTAAATCTAAATCTAGTTGCTCAGCTACTTTTTCTATTGCTCCTATATGGATTAGTGGAGCGAATGCCGTATAAAGTTGAACTTGGACATTTTTGCCTTTAAAACCTATCGGATTTGTAACTCCATAGCCGTCAATTTCCATAGCAATTAAAGCGCTGTTTACAAGCTTTAAACCAATTTCTTTACCACCCGTTTCAAGTGATAATTGTTTTTTGGCGGCGGTTAGCGCTCTCTCTTGTACTAGACTAAATATACGATCAACCTCAGCTACATCTACTTCTTTGTTTGGATCTTGTCTATTAAACCTAACTGTAATGGTATTTCCCTTAACGAGCTCCCCGGCAATCCCAATTACAGCACTGCGGGCACTTATACCAGATTGCTGTTCTGCTTGGTTTAAAGCACTGTCGCAATTGGCTACTACGGCTGCAATATCGGCTATTGCACCGGCCTGCATATCATTTAACGACTGATGAGCACGTCCCACCCCAAGTATTTCTATCTGATTATCTTCATCTATTCGGCAGACCAAGGCTTTGATAAATTCTGTACCAATATCTAGGCCCACCATAAGGCGTTCATCATTCGATTTTTTGCCTTCTTTTGGACTCTTTTTTAGACGCTTTATTTTATCAAGCATATCCGTTTTATTTTAGCACACAACCCTCTATTGACTAAAGTTACTTTTGATTGTAATATATATTTAATATGATGGAATCGTCCGAGCCTGGGCTTAAAAAACACGAATTGGATAATAGCGTTCAACTTGACGAACTTGTTGACAGTCAAGATTTCGATGATTTTGTTTTTGAAAACTTAGAATCTGGAGTTCATTTCTTAAAGGTTAATAAATTATTCAAAATTTATAGGGATAAGCTATCCATGCCAAAAGAAATATTTATTGGGCCTGAACTAATAGTTGAAGAAATCGTTGCAAGTGTAGTTCTGAAGAGAAAAAGACCTGAAAACCCGATTTCTTGGAGTTTTGATATAAATATAAAGACTTTAACGTCCACCTTAGCTATAACTATGAACTCAGGTGAAAACTTAATGTCAGTACAAAATTTTGAAGACTTCGATGGAACTCGATTTACAAGGGAAATGGATCGAGAATACTGCGTACAGCTGCTTTTGGGAATATTAGGAGCGATATTAGATAAAGAGATAAATAATGGACAATATCAGACAGATGAAACCAGCAGAATAGATGAAGATATTATCGCCGTCACATTATCGGAAGTTGATGAAAACGCCTCTGAATCTGATGAAAATGCCCCTAATTCAAGCAATTTATTACTAAGAAGAATCACTAAAATATTATCAGCAATAGGGAGTGTTAGCGGCCAATATAAAAGTGATTTCCAGACATTAATTTTAGGTGATGATAAAAACAAAACCTTAATCTCAAAGCATAGGGAAATTTTCCATGGACATACTAGAAATGATTCCATAATTCATGTCGGCCAAGAATCAGGTGGTCAAATAGATGACTTCGAATTAGTTAGATTTACTAAGAACGGTGATAAAGCAAACTCATTCGATTTGGGAATTACTCAGAAACTAATCGGGACACTAGATCACTATGGAAAATCTATACAAGCACCACATCAATACACTCCTATGTTGCTAGACTCTACGTCTGACATACGTTCAGCGGTGGCAAATATGGCTGAGTATTATCCTAACTTAATTGACCCTGCAGATGATCCTGTCGAGTGGAAACAGTTAACTGATATAGTAAGCGATCAGCTAAGAGCTGTTATTAAAAAAGCACGAGTAAATTAAAGTAAGCTGGCCTTTATTCGTCGAACTCCAGCCGAACTAGCTTCTTCTTTAGTGATTACAAACTTCTTATTATCTTCAGATAACTGACCGGTGTGTTCCACATGCGGACCACCGCAAATTTCTCGGCTGAATGGATTGTTTTGATCACCGATAGTATATACTTTCACCTTTTCACCATATTTATGGCCAAATGCCCCAATAGCCCCACTCTTTAAAGCATCGTCGGTATTTTCCTCTTTCCAAGTAACAGGCAAGTCTGATTTTATAGCATCGTTGACTATCTGCTCTATTTTAGCTATCTGCTCCGGATTAACTTTTTCCGGATGGCTGAAATCAAAACGCAGCCGTTCAGCATTTATATTGCTTCCACGCTGCACAACTGAGTCACCTAGTACCTGATGCAGAGCAGCGTCAAGCAAGTGAGCAGCCGTATGAAGCTTTGTAGTCATTTCTCCAGTATCAGCCAGACCGCCTTTAAATTCTCCTTTGGTAGCAGTTCTTGATCTTTCGCGCTGCTCTTCCATGGCTTTATCAAAAGAGTCTTTCCAGGATTCATTAAGCTTAATATCTTGGTTCTGAGCTTCCTCTACTGCCAACTCGTAAGGAAATCCATATGTATCATAAAGCAGAAAAATATCTGAACCTGAAAGTTCGGATTTATCCTTAGAAATTTTTTGCAGTTTTACTAAACCGCTTCTTAGGGTCTGTCTAAATACTTTTTCTTCACGCACCAGGATATTAATAATTTCTTGTTCATGACTCAAGACTTCCGGAAAATCATCCCTGTAGATACCTGCTATTACCGGCGACAGACTTTCGCATAGTCCCTGTTCTATTCCAATATCAAAGGCATATCTAATAGCTCGACGCATTAATCGTCTCATTACATAGCCTTGTCCTTTATTACTTGGAATTACACCATCAACTGCCAAGAAGGTGGCAGCTCTCAAGTGATCTGCGATAACTCTCATCGATAATGAATTATCTTCATAAGGTTTACTGCTTAAGGCTTGGAGTTTTTCAATTACTGGCCAAATTAAGCTGATCTTAAATACGTCTGGCTCATTTAAGGAAGCTGCGGCTATTCTTTCAAGTCCGCCACCGAAATCAACATTTTTTGCAGGCAATTCGCCAAAACTGCCGTCTTCCTTTTTGATAAATTCCATGAATACCGAATTACCGATCTCTAGATAACGTCCACAGTCGCAATTGGGGTGACAATGCTCCCCAAACTTAAGATCATGCTCTACTTGCTCAAACTCATAGAAAACTTCGCTATCCGGGCCCCCAGGTTCACCAGAAGGCATTTCAACTGGTGTCCCAGAACGACTCCACCAGTTCTTACTGGCATCGTAGTAGAATATTCGTCCACCTTGCATTCCAAACTTAGCTCCATTTTCTTCTGAACCAATTTCTACAACTCCAGCTTCAATTTTTTTGCTAGCAAATAATTTTTGCCAGATATTGGCAGATTCTTCATCTTTATTTATTCCAGCTTGTTCATCACCAATAAAACAGGATACATATAATTTATTTGGGTCTAAGCCGATTGTGTCGGTTAAAAATGCAAAGAATCGGCTAAGTTGTTCCTTTTTAAAATAATCCCCAAAGCTCCAATTGCCTAGCATCTCAAAAAAAGTTGTATGCCGGTTATCCCCGACTTCATCAATATCTTCAACTCTAAGGCAAGTCTGACTGTCTGCTATTTTATTACCATCAGGATGAGTGGCCCCTAAAAAATATTGAAGTAATGGCTGCATGCCAGAGCCAACAAATAATGTTGTTGGATCATTCTCAGGCACTAAGCTAGAACGAGAAATAATTACATGACCGCTACTTTTAGCATATTCAAAAAATTTAGAACGTAATTCTTGTGCTGTCATCTCAAGATTATTGTAGCAGACCCATTTAAATAACTATACCGCCGCCAAGCACCTCTTGACCGTTATAGATTACCGCTGATTGACCAGGAGATAATGCCTTAACCGGATCATTGAGTTTAAGTAAATTCAATTTTGTGTTGCTAAAGTGACAATTTATTAATGGTGCCCTATATCGAATTCTAACCTGATAAGTGTTGTTTGATATCGCTGGTTCATTTATCCAATGAAGGTCTGTCAATTTTAGTTCCTCGTGCCACAACCTTTCATCATCGATATGAGTAGTGACATAGACTTCATTCTTAAGCATGTCTTTTCCAGTAACGTAATACGGAAAACCACCTCCGATATTTAAGCCGCGTCTTTGTCCAATCGTATAGAATATTGCCCCTTCATGCTGGCCAATTATTTTATCGTTTTGATCAATAATTGAGCCCGGTACGGCGTCAACAAATTCAGACAAAAATTCTTTAATACCTACTTTGCCTACAAAACAGATACCCATACTTTCCTTTTTGACAGCCGTTACTAAGTGGCGGTCAATGGCAATTTTACGAACCTCTGGTTTTTTTAACTCACCAAGCGGAAATATAGTCTGTTTTAAAGCTTTACTAGTCACACGATATAAAAAATAACTCTGGTCTTTGTTGGTATCAAGACCTGTAAATAAGTGACCATCTTTAGTCCGACAATAGTGACCTGTAGCTATGTAATCGGCACCCTGCTCGATAGCCGTATCAAAGAACAATTTAAACTTCACTTCTTGGTTGCACATTATATCGGGATTCGGAGTTCGTCCAACCTTATATTCATCGATCATGTAATCAACGACTTTCTGACGATATTCTTTTTCAAAATCAAACATCTTGAAATCTATACCTAGTTGAACCGCAACTCTTTTGGCATCCTGATAGTCTTCTTTCCATGGGCATGCAAAGCCTGGAAGGTCCTGGCTCCAATTTTTCATATAAACACCGACGACAAGGTAACCTTGCTCTTTTAATATTGCAGCAGTTACCGAACTATCAACACCACCACTCATTCCTACAAATACTGTCTTCATAAACTTTTAAATTAAATTGCTAAGTTAGGATAACAGTAATGGGCTTAACTGCCAAGCGGCGGTAATCCTTGCTCCAAGCGCTTTTTAACATTCCGATGTTTTGTGCGTATTCCAAGCCAAAAAGAAACAGCCGCCGCAAATGTCGCAAACAGGACTAACTCCCAAGGGAAAGAAGTAGTGGTCTGTACTTTTACGGTGGAGTTAGTCGAACTTGCAGAAGTTTGGCTAACTTCACCATTGCTAACTGCCACTAATTGCAGATAAGACACTGTACCAACCTTGTCCTCTGCTTTCACAAGGACGTTATATGTCCCTGCTTTATCATAGGTATGCTCAATATTAAATTGACCAGCTGTTAATTCGGTATATAAGTCACTAGAATCTCCGTCTCCCCAGTCAACACTTATGGCATAGGGTGTAGTTCCACCACTGGCTATTATAGGCCAGGTTAATACTTGATCTGGGTTGGCACCCCTTTTGGAGTAATTACTAGTTAAACTTACTCTTGAAGCCACTCCAGAATTAGAAGCGTTATCATTAAACGTTACCGTTACTATATTAGAATTAGGCCCAGCTTGATTAAGGGCATCATAGTCGACAACCATCAGCTGGTTCTGATCGCTAAATAAATCTGCGGTAATACTATAGGTGTTATTAACGCACATTGTTGATCCACCAAAAACATTGTTTTTGAATAGCTGGATCTCTAAGCCGCTTGGACACCAGCCAATGACTTTTATCGGTAAGCTTGAAAAGCTGGCACCATTCGCTGGACTAGTAATTGTAGCTGCTTGAGTTGGTGCAGGGGCACTTATTGTACCCCCTAAACCTATACTGCTAGATGTGGGATTATCTACGGCAAAAGTTACTTGAGAGATGCCCAAAAAGCAGCTCAAAACTAGGCATAAGCAAAAGATTCTTACTGTTTTATTTAGAAGCATCAATCTTAATATTCTCATTTGAAGTTTTTTTAGGGTAACTATTAAACATAACTATAATGTGTTTGATAGCAGAGGTAAATAGTGGCTAACCTTATAAACTTATTTGCTAGACTAAATATACTTAGAAACGTGCTCGGACTTTATGCTTACGATTGCTAGTAATTTTACGGAATATTACGAAGCCAAGGATCAATAGAATCAGTATTATAACTATTGCCGAGATTACAAACCAAGCTGGAATAATCCAGAATGTATTTTGAGTTGTAATTAAACTACCTGTAGTTCCATAACCAATATAGGCAGATATTTTATATTTACCTTGCCATTTAGTATTAGCAAGAGGATCTATGAATTTTCTAATACTATTAGGCAGAATATCACCTTGGGCAACATTGAATTTATAAGATTCTACTATTTTTCCATGACTGTCAGTTATGTTTACTGTACCAAAAGGAGCTACGTGTATATTTCCTGTATTCTCTAATCTTGTAATAATTGACATCGGTCCTGAATTAATGAATACCCTGCCAGGATCTCCGTTTTTAGCCGCTGTAAATTGAATTAACTGCAGGTTTTCAGTTAATTTTCCGGGAACCGTTACAAGAAATATTGTTCCAACACTAGCTGCAAGTGCAATATTGGTATTCGATGTACTAGATCCATTTATTACGCGTATAACACCGTAATAACCACCTGCTTCAGCATTTTTTGGTACGGTTATTTTGATAGGAATTTGCAAAGTTTGTTTTGGTTGAATAGTAATACTTGGCAAATTCTTGCTTACGAGATCCTGAAAGCTGTTAATTGGACTTTTCTGGCCATTCAACAATATTTGGGGCTGACCTGATTCATTAGTACTAGCTTCAAAATCATTAACTACCATACTGGCATACTGAACTCCAGCTGTTGGATTTTGGATGGATAAATCTACTGTCTGACTAGTTCCCTTGCTTACAGTAATTATTTCCCTTACAGGAGAAATAACGTAGCCGCCACCGCCTGCTGCCATTACGTTACCACTATTTAGAGTTGCTACCACCGCCGCAAGTAATATTAATACTGAAAACATGGATAAGGTGCGTTTCATTTTTCCTCCGCTTATTTTTTTATGGGTTATGCCAATTTTAGCAAAAGCATTAAAAATTTGCCAAACCTATTAATGTAAGTGTAGTAGTATATATCCCTACAGCTTGGTCTTTTGAGATATTTACTAGATAGCTCATAGTAAATTTTTGAAAACCTGTATCTACTGGGCTATTTGCTAAAGTATCTCCGTCAATAAAAATAAATTGGTTTGGTTGATCATAATTATTTTCTGCAACAACTCCACCAATTCCTACTGGCATCTGTCCAACAGCTGGGTCAGTGTTAGCAGCTAGGTTTAACCCAAACTGAGATACTCCAGGTATTGATGCGCTTAGTGTAGACATCGCCGGAATAATATTATTACCAGATGTTAGTGTGTTCCCACTTACAGAAATGATAAGTCCTCCAATTGCATTGGTAGCAACCACAAATTGACTAGTAGAGGTAACAGGCCGACTATAATTAAATTCACCCATGTCTATATATAAGCTTGTACCTGTAGAACAATCATAGCCCTCTATAGACTGTGCTGCACATAATTCTAGAAAAGGAGGTACTTCAGAACTTAAACCTAGTGAATTTGTAATGTCTAGGGCAATGCCACCAAAATCCACATAATTACCAGTACCAGAGTCACTAGAATAAAGGTAGACTCTGGCATAATATTCATCTACTGTACTAGGATTTGTAATATTGCTTAAATCGTAAGTTAATAAACCACCTGATGTCATTGATGGTGTTCTAGACAAAATAATACTATTTATTGAAGATTGGCCACTAATTGTAAATCCAGTTTCGCCAGACTGACTACTTAATTGAACACCACTTGCATTAAATCCCGATGGTATGTTACACACATCATTAGGTAATGGAGTATTTTGACAAAAAGTGATAACTATTGATCCCAGGTTTATACCAGTATCTACATTAAAACTTAAATTATAGTCGACATTAGTTGCACTAGGTTCAGAATCCGAAACAGTTATTGATCGTTCAGCTAAGACAGCATTAACCGATGAGTTGGTAATGATTAATGATGTACTAAGTAGTAATAACAAAATAGTAAATAGACTTATTACTTTAATAAATATTCTTTTGTTTGCCATTAAATACATTGTAAGGTTTTTTTAGAATTTAAAAAGAGCTCTCTTTTTTGAAGAGAGCTCTTTATTTCAATTGTCTTTAATTAGTATGACCCTATCCCTATAAATTGAAGGTTTGAGGTATATATACCGGAAGCTTGTGTTGCTGCAATGTTAGCAATAAAAGCTAAACGGAATGTCGTAGTTGTACCTGCAGTTTCTGTGAGGAATAGGTCTCCTGTAGTTCCATTGTTTACATTTGTTCCGAAGCCAAATGTTGCCGGAGTGGTACCTGCTCCACCAGTTGCACCTGTACCAGCCGTCTCAGTCGTGGTATTACAGTATGTATTGCTATTATAGGTAGCAGCTAGTGTTCCTGAACTTCCGGCTGAAACCCAACCACATATGCCAAATTGAGAAGTGGTCGGCGCCGATACAACTGCCGTGTTTCCCATTCCATTTATAGTCTGTGTACCGTTAGTCAACGTAGTACCTTTAAGATATACAGTTGCTGCGTTTAAAGCGTTAGTTGAAACGTCCATCTGCGTAGTATTATCAACAAACGGGCCAGCTGAGCTCAAGACATCATGTGTATCTCCAAGTAGAATAGAGATCGCTGCACCAGATTGTGTAGCGCATGAAAGAGAGTGAAGGTATATACACATAGTCAGCTGTTCTTGGACTTTGGATGTAATTGTAATGGCATTACCGGTACTCATAGCTAAACCACCATAGTCTTGAATTGTACCAGGGGAAGCCAAGGTATAGCTTGATCCTATATTAGTGACGTAGGTATAAATACGAGCGTAGAATGTTGTATTAATTGTGTTCGGGTTAGTTACAGTTGTGATATTTAGTGTAATGTTGCTCGCTGAAGTAACGGCTGGACACGAAGCTGTGCAGCTTTCAACTAAGGTTCTGTTCGAGTTTAGCTGAGTTGCTGCCCAGGTACCAGTAATAGCAACACTACCGATATCAAATGCTGTTACTGTCGGCGTGCCAATACTAAAAGCGTAAGTATTTAAGCATGTTGCATAACCTGAAATAGGACTATCACCACAGAAATCGATTACCATACTTGAGAATGTGTATGAGCTAGCAGCTGTAAAGGCAATTGAATATGTTACTCCACTAGCTCCAGCGGTTGACGATGACATTGTTAAACTTCTGCTGGTAACCATACCGCCTGCGGCATGAGCTGTGCCAAATGTAAATGCCGGCACAAGAGCTGTAACTACTAGAACCAATCCTATCATCGAGAGGATTGAGCTCCGCTTTAAAAGCGTTTTTATACGTGCCATTTAGTTTTTTCTCCTGTTATGTTTTTGTTTCTTGTTTATATACTCTTGTAGAGTAACATTTTCTAATATACCAAGCAATAGCATTATGTTTCTGTTTATCCACAGTTATTAATCTGTATAACAAAAAATATGAGTTATTATCTCAAAAATTAATTGACAGAAATTGAATAAATTCTAAGCATTTACTCAGTTTAAAATGTTGCAGTAGCTATCAGTACGTGATTAAAGACATAGTAACCTGCCGGGGTTGCACCAGAGATATTGAATATATAGGAAATAACATACTGGGTTATACCCGAGGTTTGTGTGCTATCGGCTATAGTATCACCCTGTTTATATTGATATACATTTGTAGTATTGTATCCGGTTGCTGCAACTCCATAACTATATGCAACGCTTGGCACTTGTAGAGGGCTTGCACTTGGACCATTTAAGCTTGCCGGTAATGTATCAGCAACTAAATTAATTCCAAACTGTTCCGACCCAACAGCTGAAGCTGTTGGTGTAGTTAAATTATTTAATTTATGACTACCAGCACCACTTGTTGCTGTTGGTGGTGGAGATCCATTTACGACAACGTAACCGTGACATAAATATGCCCTAACAGTAAATGTGGCGGTAGTAGTAGCTGTTGATGATGTTGAAAGATCACCTAAGGCTACGTTAGTGCTGGTAATATTTAGCTGCAAATAGGGATCGGACGGTGTTATATAACCACCATATAATGAATACAGATTACTGTCGGTTGAATTTCCATTTGCCGTATCGCCTAAACTTGCTAATATTTGGTACGAAGGTGAGGTAGCATTATTTAGTCCTCCAGGACTCATACTTACTTGATCTATCCCGTAATTATTTGATGTATAAGTTGGAGTATATGCTGAAGCGACACCTATTATAAACATAGGTGAACCTATAGCAGCAATAATAACTGCTATTTGAGCAAAAGGTTTAAGTGTTTGTTTCCAGTTCCTCATAGTTTGATAACCCTATTTTAAAACTGTGTGTCAGTAATATGCAAACTGGTAGCGCTTGTAGAGAGAGTTGTAGTATAGTTAAACTAACTATTTACTGCTTAAGCTAATTATATATTTATGGATAACGACCAAGATACAAGCAATACAGCTGATAACTCACTAGAAAATACCGATACTGTCATTCAACAGCCTATGACGGCTGCGGTTCCAAACGATAAAACAAATGAACAACTTCCTCAGACCTTCCCTATAGCTAATCCAGAAACACTCGAACCTGAACAATCACAAAGTGTAAAGACTACAGACCAAACTAATTCTCCCCCAGAAAAACGACCAATTGATGCTCCAAAACGCTCAATTGCTCAACGGGTTCAACATTTAGTTAGCAGATTCAATATATATGTATTGATTTTTATCCTAATCTTAATTATTGGCGGTATAGCAACATACGTCAGTTTTAAATCAAATAATAAGACAAGCAATAACACTACAATAAGTGGACAATCGCTAAGTGCTGAAGATCTTCAAAATCTTAAAAATAATAATTCTACCGTTGGTGATGCTACCCAAACTCTAACTATTGCCTCAAACTCAATATTTAACGGTCAAGTACTTATGAAAGGTAGTTTAAATGTTGCCGGCACAATTAACGTCGGTGGTGCATTAAGTCTTCCAGGTATAACTGTCTCAGGAACTAGTGCTTTCAATAATATCCAGGTTGGTAACAATTTATCAATTGCCGGTAATACTGCCATTCAAGGGATGCTGACAATCCAAAAAAATATACAAGTAAATGGAAGTGCTTCGTTTGGCGGAACCATTTCAGCACCAGCAATAGATATTGATCAGTTAATATTAAATAAAGATCTGGTATTAAACCGACACATTGATCCAGGAGGACCTACACCGCGAGTATCAAGTGGGACTGCTATTGGATCCGGAGGAACTGTTTCCATTAATGGCACCGATACAGCTGGGACAGTAAATGTTAATTTTGGTGCTGGTACATATGCCGGAATTTTAGCAAATATAGACTTTTCTAGTAATTTTAATAGCACACCGCATATTGAGATTACTCCGGTAGGCTCAAACTGTGCTGGAATGGGTTATTATGTCAACCGAGACACATCCAGCTTTTCTATCGGCACTGTCACCACAGGACCAGCAGGACATAGCTGCTCTTTTGATTATATGGTAATGGATTAATCTAGACGTCCAAAAAAACGACCACGTCGTTTGATTTGACCTGCATAATACCCCTAGATATTTTGATATTTTCATCATTCGAGGCAATAGCTCTAATAATTAGATCACATGGATTTAATAAAGTTAAGAAATTATGGTGATGTGCCAACACATCAAAAGGACCAGTGTCATTTATAGCCGACACACTATTTACTTCACCTTCAAAATAAATCCTAAAAGGCGAGTAAACTTTTAAATGGAATTGATCCAGGTTTGGTTTTGCTGATATTGCCTGACGTTGTTTTATGAATTTTTCTGCCGGTGTTTCTGGTTTCTTTTCTTCCATAAGAATAAATACTTATACCACTATTTCTTCTATACCTTTTAACGTCTGATCAATAGTAAAATACTCACCTTTAACTCCGTTCAGTCTTTCCGTAACATGCATATACTGGGAAAAATATTGATTCAATTTTTTAGCTTTGGCATAATCAGCTCTATCAGCAGGACTTAACTCATTCTCTCCAATAATTGCAATAATCCCTTTTATCTGTTCGTATTTTTGGATTATCTGTTGTACTTGAACACTTAATAAATAATGTCTTTCACCTACAACATCAGGTGATAATAAGCTAGAGACTGTTTGGTTTAAATCCACGGCTGGTCTGATCCCCTGCTCAGCTACTTTACGGCTTAGGACTATCACAGAATCAAGCTCGTGTTGAATAGCTTGAACAGCTGGATCTGATAAATCGTCTGCGGGGACATATATAGTTTGAACACTAGTAATAGATCCGTTTTGGTTAGAGCTCAACCTATCTTGCAAAACTTTAACATCCGAAAAAATCGTCGATTGATAGCCACCTTCACTTGGCACCTGATCCATAATAGTTGCCAATTCATTTTTGGCTTGGACAAAGCGGTACATATTGTCAGCAAAAAACAATATGTCTTTGTGCTCTTCATCTCTAAAATACTCTGCAGCAGCCACCGCACTTATACCTACTAAACTTCTAATTGCAGGGTTCTCATTCATCTGCCCGAAAAACATACATGTGTTCTTTAAAAGATCATATTCTTGTAATGTTTCAATTAGCTCATAACCTTCTCTTACACGTTCTCCAATACCGGCAAAAAATGATAAACCAGCATTTGACCGTGCGATATTATGGATTAATTCCATAGTAAGTACGGTCTTGCCAACACCAGCACCACCCACAACTCCAATTTTGCGACCCTTAACAAATGGTGTGAAAAAATCTATAACTTTAATTCCAGTTTCCAAAACTTCAGGTTTGCTTGCTAAAAATCCTGATCCACCCACTCCGATGTCTTGAATATTTTTCCTTAGATGATCTTTTGCCATTGGAGGTTTGCCATCTAATGGTTCACCCAGAGCATCAAAAACTCGGCCGATAGTGTCATCACCAACTGGAATCTCTACACCCTTGCCAGTTCGCTCAACAACCATAGATTTTTGAATATTCTTAGAAGAGCGAAGATTTACGCACACAGCAGTGGTATCATTTGCGAGTGACTCCACCATCAAGGGACTTTTTTGTTTATTTTGAACAATTAAAACTTCGCCAACATTTGGAATTTCACTTTCGAATTCAACTCGAATAATTAAGTCTTTAACTGCAACAACTAATCCGCCCATACGTGAGTAGCCTTTCTAAGTCCGTTGACTATCTCTTTTAAGCGTTCATCCTTGATAGCTCGAGATGACCTATTGAAGGCCAGTTTTAATTCATCAACCGTATCGTTAGCTTTGGTATGCGCCGCTGACATTGCCTGAAATCGACTGGCATACTGAGCTAATTTTGACTCTAATATTACCTGCGATAAAGCGATATTAAGCATTGAGCTTTCCAAGTGATCAACTACAGCAAATGTACTTGGTTCGAATATATAGGTCTTCTCATTGATAACTTCTTTACTTTTTTCAACTTCTTTACCTTGTTCTTCAACCGCAGTACGAAGACTGATCCGCTTAACATCCTGTACGGTTAGAGATACATATGTTTGATAGAACACTTCTGTTGAGGTGTAATTTTGGACTTCTTTAATAATAGGTAACACGTTTATATTTTGGTCTTGAATAGGCATCTTAAAATATTTCTTAAAACTTACATTAGATTGAGCTAATTGGACAGCACCATGATGACCTATTACGATAATGTCATTTTTTGCAGGATCATAACTATTGAGCATCCAGCTAATTAGTTTTTGATCAATATCGCCGCTAAACCCGCCTTCAGCAGTTATAACAATATATAGTTCTTTATTAATTATGTCGGTTGAAGAAACATGATGACCGAAGCTAAATGTACTGCCTACACTGATCTGGCTATACATTTGCCATAAACGATCAAAAAAATTCTTACTTTGCATTACCTGGTTTTTAATTTGGGCAATTTTCATACTGGCAATACCTTCAAACACACTAGTCAGATCAGACAATGTATGCATAGAGTATTGTTCAACTTGAATGTCCTGTGGTCGTTTCATCTTTTTATTTCCATTAGGCTCTTAGCTTTAAGTTCCGTTTTTAGTAAATCGTAATTTGACTCGTCTTTATCCACTTTCGCAGAATATTCATTAACTAAACTTCGAAGTAGCTGGGCATCCAGCAATTCTCCATCAGCTAGATCAAGTGTAATCTCAAACATAAGTTGTTGCGCCATTGGACTAAATATTTCATTAGGTTTTTGATTAATTAACTCATAGATTCTTTTACCCGCTGCTAGATCATGACGAGCTTCAAGAGCCAATTCTGATCCAAACCTGGAATATTCTGCAGCCAAGTTATACGCCGCTATTGTCTTCATAACTTTGGCAACGATCTCTTTTTGACGGTTATTTAGTCCAACACCTCCCACGCGAGTAACACTAAGCCCAATATTTAATGCCGGCCTTATACCTTGCCTAAAAATATCCATATCCATAATCCATTGACCATCAGTTATAGACATAATATTAGTCGGTAAATAAGCTGTAATATCTCCATTAGCTACTAAGACCATAGGGAAAACAGTAAGAGTCTTCCCCGTTTTAGAAAGCCGACCCCCACGCTCTAATAAACTTGAATGTGCATAAAACATATCGCCTGGATATGAATCGCGACCAGGACTTACTCCCGACAACAACGAAATTTCACGATAAGCCATGGCGTGAGAAGTTAAGTCGTCATAAATAATAATGGCGTCTTTTTCTAAAGCTTGCCAAAAATATTCTGCCATAGCACAACCTACATATGGCGCTAGATAGCTCATAATTAATGAATCGAACATTGTTGAAACGATTACTATTGTATTCTTAAGCGCATCTTGCTCAGTTAGCCGTTGGAGTAAAGTGTCGACATCTGCGCGACGTTTAGCAATTAAAACGTAAATTGTAACGATATTCGTATTTTTTTGATAAAGAGCCAGTTGAGTCATCAACGTACTTTTTCCAGATTTGCTTTCGCCAAGAATAGCCATGCGTTGGCCTTTAACTATAGGAAAGAGACTATCTACCACAATCACTCCACTATGTAGTTGATCGCTGAGAGCTTGTCTTTGGTATATCGGGGGTGCCTCATTAAATACTGGCCATGTTGAATCAGATGCAATCGGACCTTTCCCATCCAATGGTTCACCAGTAACCGTAATTACTCTGCCGATAAAATCATTTCCAACTTTAGACACTAATTCATCATGCTGAACCACTGTTGTCATCCCAACGCTTAAACTTTTATCACCCATATGAAGTATCTCTACATGATCTTCATAAATATAATGTACGAGTCCTTTTGAACCATCTTCGAACAAAACCAAAGAGTGTTGATTTACTGGATGTAGACCTTTTACTTTAATCAGATACTTATTTACACCAATGACTTCACCTATTGGGTTGCCGGATTTTACTAGAGTTTCGAAATGCTTAGAACTCATAGAGCCTCAATAAGTTTGTTACGATTTTTATAAAGATGCTGACGAAGACTAAAATCATATTGATGATTTGGCGTTGATAACACAATACCGGCAGCAATAGTCGGCTGTAGTCCAACTTGAATCACTATATGTTGATCAATTTCTTTGCGAAACCATATCACGATTTTCTGTAGGATTTCTTCTGGTGGATCTGATGAAAAACTAATTCGTATAATAATAGCTTTCTCTTTTAGTACTTCTAGACCATCTAAAAGCTTCTTGCAAGCATTTTCTTGTCTTAAATCTATTTGATTTAAGACTGCCACTTCACGTAATGAATCAGAGATCGCTGGATATTTTACAGGTTTGTCATGACGCATTACACTTTGCAAACTTAAATCGTTAAAAACTTGCAACTCTCTGTGCACCCGAGTCAAATCTTGTTTAGTGGTTAAGCTGGGAGGTAATTTAAGCTCCACTCTTAATATCCTGCAAAATTGCTTCTTTATTTTCTTCTAGGTACTGAAATATATAATCAAGTTGAGCTGTTAAATCAATTTCTTCCCCGATAGCTGCCAAAATATAATGATTGATAATGTCTGCCATATTTTTATCAAAGTGCTCAATAATATGCGCCTTTTGTGTATCAGCTTCCTCATTCATCTGTTTTTCCAACACTAATCTCTGTTGTTCTATAACTTCCTGAGTTTTTTGAATTGTATCTAAAGCCTGATCTTTGGCTGTAGTTATAGACTCCTCGTATTTAGAAAACTCTTCTTGTAAAACACGCTTAATTTCATCTTTCATGTAGTCATTTAGTTGGCTAGTGGTTAAGCGTAAATCTTGCTGCAAGAACATAGCGTTTTCACCAATAATTTTTTCAAAATGAAGTCGACCACGATTACGTAGTTCTTCCCTGAACTCATCATTAAAAATTCTTTCAACGTCTTTTTCAGCAGTCGTTGAAAGTAATTGTGAAGGTTGCGCTTTCTTTGTTTTGGGTTTAGATCTTAAAAAGAAATACCAGGTAATCACTGCAATAATTGCAAGCAGTAAAATCGCTGCTATTATTATTGACCATGATTTCATATTTTTGCCCGCCCCCTGTTATTTTTAGTTATAACTTTAGAATTAAGTATACGCCAAAGATACCTGTCATAAAAACCATCAAACTTATGAAAACTACCTGAAATAAACCCTTGGAAATTGTCTTTCTACTCAGCGGGTTTCGACCCATGGCTATCATACTGCTTCTGACACCACTGTAAATAAGACTGCCTGATATTGTAGCTGTTATTGCCATTAGCAGTAATCCAATATATATCCGAGCAGCCGAAACTGGCTTTCCAGTTATATTTTGACCGGCTTTTTTTAAAATACCAGGTAAGTCATCTTGAACTTTAATCAATGGATTGCTTGCAATGCTAATATCTACTTGCACATAACCCAGTGTTAATTGGCTTGTTTTACCATTACTATCTTTGACAGAAGCGGTACCAACTATTTCATTGCTATTGTTTGGATTAAAAGATGAAAGAGCTTTACCTAAAACTAAATTGTCACTTAATCCAGCTTTGTAACCGATTCCACTAACTGAAGAAGGAGCTATGTAATCTCCCGAGTTGATAGCTCCATTTTGATTGCTAACTAGAACATTATAAGTACCACTACTTGCAACATAGTTATTTTGGCTGTTGTTACTTAGCAAAACTGAGGACTGATTAGGAGCAATTATAACCCCAAGCATCTGGGAATTTTGTGATGAATTGATTGAATTTACTTTAGTCAAATCTGTTTTATCTAAACCGACTATCATACCTAGTTCTAATGATTCATCAGAACTGTAACCTTGAGTAATCCCTGAAGCATGAACCGGGATAATAAATAATAATACCGCTATAGCCGGTAAACAGATTAGTATTAGATTTTTTATTATTAGGGCATGCTTCATAAGGGGTATTACCCTTTAAACAAGTATACCGCTTTTGCTTTAATTTATACCAATGCTTTTAGCTAAACTTAAAACCAATTTTTTCAAAGCTTCAGGAGTAGTAAAACGGCCCATACTTATCCTTAGACTACTTTTGGCAGTTTCCTCTGACAATCCAATAGCCCTTAAAACATGCGAAGCACTACTGCTTTCAGCACTACAGGCTGATCCAGTTGCAACTTGGAATCCGTATTCATCTAACTGCATAACTAATCGTTCATTATCCTGACTAGGTATAGTCAAGCTAATATTATTTGGGAGCCTTTTAGTTAAGTTTGGCCCGTTTATAATTGCGGCTGGAATAACTTTTAGAGTTGATTTAATGAATAAATCTTGAAGTCCACCCAAACGTTTTGACTCATCACGAAAGTCAGATCTGACGGTTTCCCAGGCAGATGCAAAACCCGCAATATTTGCTAAATTCTCTGTGCCACTGCGTAGTTTACGTTCTTGGCCACCACCAAGTATCAATGGTAATATATTTATTCCTTTTCTAATATACAAGGCACCACATTGCTTTGGACCATATGTTTTACCAGCATTCAAAGTCATTAAATCTACACCTAGTCTGGCTACTTGCATATCCAAGTAGTTGCTAGCTTGGCAGGCATCAGTATGAAAATATAGCGGTAATTTAATGCTACGGTTTTTGCGTTCTAAATTAACTTCTTTAATTGATGCGCTAATTTCACGTATAGGTTGAATTGAGCCAATTTCATTATTGGCGTACATGATACTCACTAGTACAGTTTTGTCATTAATTGCAGCAATTAATGACTTTTGATCAATAATTCCCTTGTCATCAACCTTAATCAGCTTGTGATTATATAGATTACAAGGTTCCAAGACTGATTCATGCTCAATTTGACTAGTTACAACATTACTGCCTGGATATTTATCTAAAATGCCCTTTATTGCCAAGTTGTTTGCTTCACTACCACCAGCCGTAAAGATAATTTCTGTTGGTTGAGCACCAACACCTTTAGCAATAATGTGCCTAAAATTTTCTAAATCATGACGATTATTTCTAGCACTTATATAAATAGCTGAGGGATTATAAAATTGCCTGGATAAATAAGGCTCCATACTCTTACGCGCTTCAGCCAATATGGGAGTCGCTGCGGCATAATCAAAATAGTTTTCGATATTATCCATTCTTTCCATGCTATCACTTAAGCAGCTTGATTGTAGACTTCAGAAAGTACGCGACGATAATAAATTTGAACTGCTTCCAATAAGTTGTTAGCTTCACCAGGACTTATAGATTGGTAAGTTTGACCATCTTGCATTTTAACTATTCCACTGGGTCTAACATCATATCTAGTTGTTTGCACAAATCTTTCACCTGCTCGATCAGTCCATTCCTCATGCCATACCCATGTTCGATTGTCTAGGCAGAAAAAATCTCGGCGATGACCAGCGGGAATTTTACCAAATAAAGTACCACCTATAACAGCTTCTTTACGAATTAATTCTCGATTAAAATCAGCTCTGGCTTGTGCATTATTTTGCAAATTGGATGAGTTAAATAATTTACGCAGCATTTTGTGACCTTAACCAATCTTCAAAATTAAAAGGATCTTGCGTTTGGAACGCCTCATCAACACTTCTATCGGCAGCTAAAACTCTACCTGCTCTGCCAGGATCAGGATTACCAGGGATGGCTTCAGGAACTGCTACTGGAGCATTTTCTCTAATTATCGCTTCAGTTACTTGTGCATGCTTAGCCATTTCTCTAACGGAGCGCTCAACTAAAGTTTTTGCCAAATTTAGCTCAGAGATCCGCATCTGAATAGGATCGAAATTAAGATTTTCTGGACTTGGATTTGAATTTGGCATCATATGTTTATAACCTAAAAAGTTTCTGGGTATTAGATGTGGTGGTTGTAGCCATTTCTTCTAATTTATCTCCCCTTAACTCACATAAATATTCCGCAATAATAGGAATGTTTTTTGACTCATTTATTGTACCACGTAAAGGTGTTGGTGTCAAGTAAGGCGCATCTGTTTCCAATAATAGTTTTTCCAAAGGCACGTCTTTAAAAGCATCTAGTTGATCCTGATTTTTAGTAAATGTCGTAATACCGTTTAAACCTATATATAATCCTCGGCTTAATATATTATCAAGTTCATTTTTATTTGCTGAAAAACTATGCACCACACCGTTAACTCCGGTATATTGATCAAAAATATGCCAAAAATCACCAAACGCATCGCGAATATGAAAAATTAATGGCAAATTAGACTCAAGCGCCAGTTCAATTTGATATTCTAAAGCTTTTATTTGATCAGTTTTAGTGGAATATAGATAGTAATAATCTAGACCACATTCTCCAATCGCAACTACCTTTGGATGTTTTACTAAGTCATTTAAATTCTGTAGACTATTACGGCCCAATTTTGCTTCGTGAGGTATTAATCCGATGCTAGCCCAAATATTTTCATGCTTATTAGCAAATTGCGCTGCGATTAAACTATCGTTATCATCCGTACCTACTGTAATTAAACGAGTTACTCCAGCCTCATTTGATCTTTTAATTACTTCTTCGGGTTTATCGTAATATTTACTGGTGTGAATATGGCAGTGACTGTCGACAAAGTTAAGCATTTGGAAACAAGGACCTACTTTTTAGACTCTTCTTTAGGAAATAAAGATTTATCTAGTGGTCTAACTACACCATCTTTAAAAATATGTTCTATTTTTTCCGCAGTATCGGGCATAAATGGTTTAATCAAAGCGGCAATCTCTAATAAACAGCTAATAGAATACGCCAGTACTTCCCATAAATGTGCACCATCACCATCTTTATTAATCACCCAGGGCTTTTCTGTATCGATATATTGGTTAACGCCTCGCACTTGTTCCCAGACAACATCTAGTGCTCTATCAAAACGACATTCCTCTAAAGCCACCTGATATTCATGAATATCATGTTCCGCTGGTGGAATGTCTCCAATTACATTGTTTTGATACTTGCCAACCATTGCAGCTATACGGCTAACAGCATTACCAAGCTCATTTGCCAGCTCATTATTGTAGGCAGCTTCCATCATATCCCAGGAAAAATTTCCATCATCATAACTAGATATGTGACGAGCAAAAAAGTATCGATAAGCATCAACTCCATATTTATCAATGACATCAGAAGGAGCAACAACATTACCTATGGTTTTGCTCATTTTTTGACCTTCGGACTCAACCATACCATGGACATAAAGCAGTTTAGGCAATGGTAGTTCCAAAGCCATAAGTATTGCGGACCAAAAAGCAGCATGAAAACGAATAATATCTTTGCCAATTATTTGCATATCAGCTGGCCAATATGTGGCAAAATCTTTATGTTCTGGGTAACCTAGAACCGTAATATAGTTAAGTAGTGCATCTAACCATACATAGACAACCTGTTTAGAGTCACCAGGCACCGGTATTCCCCAGTTCAATTTATCTATAGGGCGAGAAACGCTAATATCTTCTAAGCCACTTTCTAATAAACTTAAGATTTCGTTTTTGCGTGTTTCAGGAACAATCTTAAATGTTTCATCTTTTATGGCTGCTTTAATCGGGTCAGTAAATTTACTTAAAGCAAAGAAATAATTTTCTTCCTCTAATTTTTCATAAGGCCGATTGTGAATCGGACACATCATATTATTAGCCTTTGCAACCTTTTCAGTTACAAATTCTTCACAACCTACACAATAAAGACCTGAGTATTTACCTTTATAAATATACTTTGAGAGATTCTTCCAAATTATTTGAACTCGTTGTTGGTGACCTTTATCTGTAGTGCGAATCAATCTGTCATTACTTACATTTAATAATTTTAATAGATCAACGAATTTCTTGGTATGTTTATCGGCAAATTTATCTGGAGTCATTCCAGCTTCTTTAGCTTTTTCAGCAATCTTGCTTCCATGCTCATCAGTACCCGTGCTTAAGATAACATCGAAGCCGCTTTGGCGATGGTAACGGGCTTGAATATCAGCATAAATAAAATCTAATACATTACCGATATGCGGGTCGGCATTTACATAGGGAATAGCAGTTGTAATATAAAATTTTGTCATATTGTTTTAATTGTATCAAAGAGATTGAAATATCGAGTTATGCTGCTATATCCGTTTGTTGTTCTACAGTTTCTCGAAATGCATTAATATTAGAATCTTCATTAACTATAATTTTATCTAACATCGCTACTACATTCGATAGTCCAGCAACTCTGCTTAATGGTTCAGGTGAATTAACATTAGTAGATCTCTCAGTATTAATACCTAATATTTCCGATTCAGATTCGGTTTTCATAATCCTCATTAAATCCAGTCTTCTATCTGCGGCTATTGCTACCCTTATAACTTCATTTCCCACTATGGCAATCATAGATTCATCTTTAGTCAAACCAGGTATAGTTTCACCGTTGAATGGTTTTAGAGTTCTAAATTCTGCTGACATGTAATTCTCCTATATAATAATTATCTCTTAAAGTAAATCAAAATCAAGTTTAATCACTGTTGTATGAGGTAGCTATGTGCCATAGTCCACAGTTTTTACACAAATACACTTTGAATTTTCCACCATGCTGATATTCTGCAACTAATGCGCTAGCTTCAGCATCCTTTTTATTATCGAATGCCAGTTTTTTATTACACAAATTATTATCATCAGACATAAGTTAATTAATCCATAAACTAATTTGGTTTTACATCAGTATTTACAGCTATTACATCTTGCATAGCAGCAAATATCATCGCATCGTTTGCACCATGTTGGCTACACCACTTATCAACATTCTCGTTGCCAATAAAAAACTGTCTTAATGGTTCAGCCGATGGACTCCTGGCAATTATTTCCAGACTTGTAATTGATTGCTCGATTTCAAATCTACCAACATAAAAAGGCATTTGTCGCTTTGAAAGATCCCAGCCAGACCAATTGAATTCTGCAAATTCATCAGCTAATTTAATATAACCGTCATCGGAACTTTCAATATGTTGATTCAGTCTTGCTAGCCTAAATACTCTTTGTATATTTGGGACATGACCATTACTACAAAAATCATCCGGAAATAACAAAGACATCATTAAAATCAACTCTCCCGGATGGTTTTGGGCCTGATCAATTACAGCATCATATTTTTCTTGTAGTGACTCTATACTTAGGTTTACCGGTGAAATGAGATTCATGCCATAGCAAATCTGCTGAGAAATAAATTCCCCTGGTTGTCGTTTATCGGATTTATCTGAAGGTAAAGTATTGGACATATGATTTCCCTTTAGCTTACTAATATCTACCACCTCTTGAAACATTGCAAGCTTAAGAGGTATGAATTATTTAGGCTTCTATAAACAAATCATTTGACTTGAATATAATCTCTTTAGTAGTTGGAAATGAGTTATAGCCATGGGCACTCATGTGAGCACAATAAGCACCCACGCCTTCAATTACTAACTTATCACCAATTTCCGCTTCAATAAGTAGCCTTTCATCTAAGACATTTGGGTCTTCATGATTTGGAGTTAATAAATCACCAGATTCACAACAATGTCCTACCACTACATATTTTTGTAATCTATTTCTGTCATTAACTACAACCATTGGGTGTTGAGCACCATAAAGACTTGGTCTTAAAATATCGTTCATACCGCAGTCAAGTTTTAAGAATTCATAGCCATCCTTGCCTGTATTACATTTATCTTGAATGGTTGTAACCAGCGAACCTGCATTTGCTAGCAAATACGTCCCGGGTTCAATTTCTAAAAATAGCTTTCTTCCTGTATTTTTATAAAACTGCACTACTTCTTCATTTATGACATTCCCCACTAGTTGCAAATCTGTAGTCGTTTCGTAATTCATTCGAGCAACTCTAAAACCACCACCCAAATCTAAATGTGTTACATCGGGTAATTTTTCAACTTGTGCCAAACTTAATTTAGCTGCTTTCGTCCATACCTTTGGATCACCACCGGAACCAACATGAGTATGTATCCTATAAATAGTGAGTCGATATTTTTCAGCAATTTTTAGCAGTTCAGGAATCTGTTCGAACCAAATACCAAAGCTGGCTGCCGAACCGGCAGTGTTAGTTTTACCAGAGTGACCCGTTCCTAAACCGGGATTAATTCGAACCCCGACACAACTGTTCGGAAAAAGCTTGCCGTACTCATCAAGTTGATGCAATGAACTGGCATTAAACTGCGCCCCTCTGTCTCCCAGATATTTTAAATTATTTGGAAACTCTTGGGTAGTAATCATTATTTTTTTAGGATCAATTCCGGCATCTATTGCTAGCGATGCCTCAAAGCCGGAGCTTGCATCAAAGAGAATACCTTGCCTATCTAGAATTTTTAAGATATCTGGGTTAGGATTAGCTTTCATTGCAAACCTAACAGTTAGCCCATATGGAGCTGGGAAATTTAAAGCTTCCTTAGCCCGTTTGATAATAGTCGATTCGTCATAAACATACACAGGCGTAGGCCATTTACTGGTTAATTGCTTGATAGTAACAGGGTTTAAAAAGTTTAGTTTTTCAAGTTTTTCCATAGCCGATTTATTATATCCTAAATTATTTGTAACCGATTGAAATTTTAATTTATTCGCTTATTTTGTCGATTATAGCTTTTGGCAATTTTAAATTGGCATACTTTCTAATTGACAACATTTCGCGCTTGGATTTGGTCGGTTTAAGTAAAAAACTGGAGGCATAGTATGCTGCTGCAGCTGTCCACGCTTGATTAAGCGAACTGGTCTGAGGGGAATTTGAGTCTTTCCATAATGCCACTCGGTCACCTTTCAATTGAAATAGTTCTACAAATGAATCAAAGTCATTTAAACCCATAAGAAGTGATTTCAATATTTTTCTAGCTTCTTTTTTAAAACCTAATGTGTTAAATCCTTTTGCAACTAGAGCACCGGTAAATGGCCAAAAAGTCTGGGGGCCTCTATGATATTGATCATCAATTGTGTAGCTATGAATGTTTTGGGTATAAGTTCTGAGACCCAACTCTTCATTGAAAAATTCTTGACTCATTAGCTTATCGACTAGATTTCTTTGATAGATTTTATAAATAACCGATCGGTCATTAAAATCCATTGCCATTGCCATACCGACATCTATGCTAGGCGTGGTTAGTTTTTGAAGCTTACCATCCAAAGCTTCTGCAAAAAAATCTCCCTTTTTGATACGAAAGCCTAGCTTAGTTTTGTTAAGTCGCCATTTTAATCCGACTGCTGCACGTTCAGCTTCACCGGCTAATTTGGGATCATAACTAAGTAAAATTTTGGAACAGTATTTTAAAGCTGCCCAGGTTGCTGCGTTAGAAAAGATGTCATGTACTGGATAAACCGCCCTAGAACCTTTCTCGTATTCAAATGCTGCTTGACTATCTTTCCAGGCCTGGTTTGTAAGTCCTCCAAATAGTCTGTCTGGTTGATACTCAGCCGGCATCCATCCTGTATAACCACCAAATTCTTTAATGTTATCAATACACCAGCTAGCCGCTTTGGCTATAACATCATATATTTCCGGCGGGACATCCCATCCATCCTGGATATACTGAACTATTGCAATTATCCAAAGAGGCGTGCTATCAACGCTATCCCAGTTTTTTAAATAGCCGTCTGTTTCGTCAATAAACCAAGCTTTATTACCATTTTTATGCATCCGTTCTTTCATCTGGGCCACTCCTGGCAAAGATGTATTTATTTCATGGGGAATTTTCCCACTGACTTCTCCGGTTGTAATATCATTCTTTTGACCCTGGAATCTAGATATAGCTATTAGTGCTTTTAGGGCAATTGGTGAAAGTGCATAATTTTTGGATATTTTTTCCGCTTCATTAATTAACATTGCCGTTATAGCTGAATCGCGTCCAAAATAATGATGGTATTGACCATTCCAGAGACTATCATTTGATGCAAAGATACCATCCGGCTTAACCAGCTCGTCTAAGATTTTCTTTGAACGACTATTAATAACTAGTAGCTGCTGCTGATCAAATGTATGGCTTGGAGTTGTTGGAGTTTTCATATCTTAGACATATTAACAAAAGACGAACAGAATTTGTAAATAAATCTGAACTTTTTTTGCTGTAATTTATCCTTACTTTTTAGCAATGACTACTAATCTATGGAATTTTGACAAATTCAACTACATATTACAATTAAAATTTTTACCAAATACTGTAATTAGTTTAAACTTTATTAGAGTTTGGTTTATGTCTAAATAAACCTTTGATCCATTTGCTGGCATTTATTACATTAACAGCTACGCCAACGGTACGCTCTACTGCAATTGAACCGATAGATCTTACTCTGTTTTTATCAATAATTTCATTGGCTATTCTTAGCCATTTTTCCGCTTCGCTATAATACTTGTCCCTATGTTCAGTGTCCTGATTGCTCATTTGAAAATAGAAATCAGCAATATCGGTAGCTGATTCAGCTTTTTTAAATGGAGAAGACGCTTTGTCGTATACAGTTTTTGCCATATATAGTGCATCATTCAAATTTCTATCCAAAGCTAATCGGTTTGCCTCAGAAAGCATTTGATTAAAATCGCCAGTTGAAATGACATCAGCCATTCTTTCTGAAGTATTAATGGTGGAGATGTTCTTTTCATCTGCCAAAGTTTTCTCTGTAATAGATTTTGTTTTTTCAATCTCACCACTATTTTCATAAGTAGCATTTATGGAATCCATAAATTTCTGATCCTCGTCAGTAAGAGGTCTAGTTATATCTGGTGTAATTGTATGATTTTGATCAGCTGTTTCTATTTTTGAAGCCATATAAAATATATTAGCATATTATTGCTATTTTTGCAATACAAGTGAATAATTTCAATAACATGGTGTTCACCCCTGGGGCCTATGAAAGGGCCCCAGGGGTGTGAAGCAGGACTTAGAGGAATCGCGGGCCAACGTTGTGCAGCTTTACGTACTTGGCACCACCTTGAGAGATGCCTTGTGTGCCGCCTTCTTTGGCGCGCGTGATGCGAACGCGTAGATCAGTACCTTGTGTCTGTCTGACCACCAAGGCCCCTTGGCCTGGTTTGAGAACAGATAGGCACTCTCGCGGATGTTGAAAACAGCGTTGAAGAGCCGGTAGGGGTCTTTGCTGACGTGCACGGTGGCTACTTGGAACAAGCCCCAGCACAAGCCATTGGAGTTACCTGGTATCCCAGATGACTCCACCCTAATGATCGCAACGGCCCATTTCGGGTTCCAGACATAGTACCAGCCCTTGGTGTGGGCTGCCACATGCTTTGCCTGTACGTACTGGAACCGAGCGCACCACAAGTAGTACCTCGCAGCACCCTTGTGATCTTTCTCGTACCTGTTACATTGGCCGATCGACGGGTATTTGACGGCCATCACGTAGCCCTTGTAGTCAATAGGCTTGGCGTGACTTGGTTTGGCCATTGCACTGGTTGTAGTGCTGAAGAACATTGCTGTCATCAGCAGTAGTGCAATAACCAACGACCGTGCTATGTTATGTTTCGCGGTCAATAGATTTGGCTCCTTGGTCGTTTGAGTATGCGGCGTCTTGATGCCACACCCCACATCATGGCCATTGGCCGGGTTGAGTTTTGAAGTTACGATTCCTTCTGCAAGTCCTGATTAAATTATATCATATAACATCAAATGTACCTGTTAGCAAATTTACAACCTTTTATAGTGTTATTTTGATTGTATCTGTATGTCAATGAACTCAAAGTTTTTGAGCACTGCCCATCGCTGATCACCCGAATTAAATAAGACTAGAGATGAGGAATGATTATTCCAATAAATCATATCACCGGAGAAAGCTTGCTCATCTGTTAATTCAAAACCCCAATCTTTATGTTCAATAGCGTGATTATATCTGTTTAATTCGATTATTCCGAAATTTAGAGGTGTTCCAGTCTTTGATCTTATTTTAAAATCACCACTAACTGACCAGTTTTTAAACACCCCATTGTCTCTGGGATCGCTTTGGCATAATTCAACAAAATCATGGTTTAAATCATCCACTAGGTCAGTTATGTCCTGCATGCTGATATCTGTTTCTATGGCTTTTGTAATCGGTGTGGGATGCCTGTCTTTAAGTAAAAATTTATTGGCTTTTTGACATGCTTGTATAGCTTTAATGCCGACTTTTTTAAAAAAGCCGGTCTCTTTTGAATTATATTCTCTTTCTAGATATAGAGATGGATAAGTCTGAGGTGAAGCGGTTTTAGCCTTCAGATAGTCATACTCTGCAGTTCCAGGAAATACTTCTTCATGATGTCTTAAAGTAATATGGCCTTCAGTTTTGGCAGTTCCCGCGAACAACTCAATAGCCGCTAAAGTATCAAGGCTTTTCTGCCAAAGCTCATAACTAACCAGATTTCCCTGGCATGTAAGTAATTCAGACATAAATAAATCTCTTTGTAGATTTAATTATGCTATTTGTTTAGCTCGTTGCAAGCATAAGCGAGCAATTATCTACTCAGTATCGCTAAGTTTTTGCAATTTTTCGGCTGTATCCTGGATAATTTTCATAGCTCGTTCTATCTTTTCATCATCTTCGCTCTCATTTATCTTCATCAAAGCCGGCAATATCTGTTTGGCTGCTACACGAACTTTGATAAATTTCTTAATGTCGCCTTTATCCCATTTTTCCCATGGATTTTTGATCGGTGTTTTCTTAGCCTCATCCATGCCTTTTTCGGTAATGGTATAAACCTTCTTGCCATTTTCTTCAACAGAAGTAACTAAATCTTCATCTTCCAGAAGTTGCAATGTGGGATAGACTGATCCCGGGCTGGGACGCCATAAACCTTCACTTTTTTCTTCAAGTTGACGAATAATTTCGTAACCGTGCATAGGCTTTTCTGCCAGTACATTTAAAATAATTGGCTTCATATCGCCGCGCTGGGCCTGCATTGCTCCGAACCATCCGTGATGTCGGTGGTGCTTGCTAAAATGCCTTGAGCCAAAAATATCGTTATTATCTTCCATACGATTCTCCTTATTCACGATATATCGTGATATATCTTTAGTTTATACGCGATATATCGTCTTGTCAATATGATTTTTAACTAAAAGGTAAATCCATAAAGACCAGCTAAATTAATTACTGCCGGGTACAAGAATTTAATATTTAATTAAGTTGCTCAGATATACTTCACCCATCCTAGGAGATGAGCAACTTGGCGAAGAAGAAAGAAGGCCCGAAGAAGCTTAATAAGCGTCTGGCAAAGGGTTTCGCCAGAGTAATCGCTGAAGTCGAGCAGGCCCCCACCCTGGAGGACGGACTGGATATACTCGCAAGAGAACTGAACGAGTGCCGTACCTTAACGAAACGCGGTACGGCATTAAACTCAAACTACACACCTATTGCAGTTAAGAAGATGGCGAGTTCGGACATTTTTGTAAGGATGTTCTCGCCGCGAAGGATGCTTCGCCTTGATCGGATATTCCAGATACCAGAAGGCGCTGAGGGACAAGTCATTCGCGACAAGCTCATAGAAATCTATGGGAAAAGGTTCGTGAATAAACTTTTCCCAATAAAGAAAACGAGAGTGCCAGCAAGGACTGTCATAAAGTATCCGATCAATGAAGAGATGCTGGGGGCAATGAGTGAAAAAGATCGAGTGATACTGTGGCACAATATCGGGCTTGAAGGGACTCTTTATGTAGGACCAAAAACGCAGGCCGCAAAAGAGAACCGCCCACCTAAACGCCGGTAGTCTGGGCACGGGAGGGCTGTGGTGCCATAAGCGCCCGCCCTCCCGAAAACCCTTGTTATTTAATATTATTTAGTCTTTTGCGTTTATTAGGATCTAGTTCACGTTTGCGAAGTCGGAGCGATTTTGGTGTTACTTCAAGCAATTCGTCGTTTTCAATGAAATCAATGCATTCTTCTAGGCTAAATACTGTAGCGGTAGTCAGCTGGACTACACCATCACTGGATGAACTACGCATATTTGTCAGATGTTTAGCTTTGCAGACATTCATTTCCATGTCTTCGGGGCGTTTATTGAGACCGACAATTTGTCCGGCATATACTTTTTCAGCTGGACCTTTAAAGGAAATTCCCCTTTCCTCAACCATTTGCAGCGAGTAAGGAGTAGTTATTCCCGATTCATAAGCAATAATTACGCCATTACGAAGTTGTTGAAGTGGTAGGCCCATCGGCTCATAACCGATAGTCAGTGAATTCATTATGATTGTACCTTTAGTACTTGTCATCAATATGTTGCGTAAACCAAGTATTGCTCTTGTAGGCAGCTTATACACTAATTTGGTTAGACCTTTTGATGTAGCAAATTGTTCAGTTAAGCTTGCACGGCGAGCTCCCAGTTCCATTTGGACGGCGCCAACATGTTCGGCTGGAACTTCGATGATTAGTTCTTCAATCGGTTCCATAATTTTGCCATCTTCTTCTTTAGTAACAACCTGTGGACGACCTACTTCGAACTCATAACCTTCCCGGCGCATAGCTTCGATTAATACGCTCAAATGTAGTTCGCCTCTTCCGCTAACAATAAAACCAATTCCCTCTTCAGAGACTCGAAGCCCAACATTGGTTTCCAGTTCACGCTGTAGTCTTTCACCTATTTGACGGCTGGTAGTAAATTGACCTTCTAGACCTTTGAACGGCGAAGTGTTAGGACCAAGATATATTTTAAGTGTGGGAGCTTCGACTTCTAATACCGGTAGTGCCATTGGGTCGCTTGCATCAGCTATTGTTTCGCCAATCTGAGCTTGAGGTATACCGGTTAGCTGAACAATATCTCCCGCCACACCTTCGGGGACTTCAAATTTAGCTAAACCATGGCTCATGAATATATTGTCAATTTTTGCCTTAAGCTGGCTGCCATCTTTTTTACACAAAATAACAGGATCACCTGGCTTAACATTTCCCCTGGATATACGTCCAACAGCATATTTGCCCTTGAAATTATCCCAGGAAAGAGCTGTTACAAGCATTTGGAATGGCTTATCGCGTTCTACTACTGGTGCTGGAATATATTTAATAATGGCATCAAAAATATCCGACAGGTCTCCTTCGGCATCAGCGTGAGCTGGTACGGTTTTCCATGCTTTACCGGTTCGGCTGACAGCATAATAAACCGGATAATGTAGTTGATCTTCGTGCACTGCCAATTCCAAGAATAGATTAGCAACCTCGTCTTCAACTTCTGCAATCCTTGAACCTGATTTATCAATTTTATTAATAATTACAATCGGTTTAAGTTCACTGGCTAATGCCTTACTAAGTACAAACTTAGTTTGTGGCATAGGACCTTCCTGGGCATCAACAATTAGAATACAGCCATCAGCCATATTGATTGTTCGCTCAACTTCTCCGGAAAAATCGGCATGGCCTGGTGTATCGATAATATTGATTCGATAATCGCCGTGCTGAACAGCAGTAACTTTTGCTGTAATTGTTATGCCTCTCTCACGCTCTTGATCGCCACTATCAAGTATTAATGATTGACTCATTTCTGCTTGGTTGGCTCGGAATGTTTGTGATTGCTTCAATAGACCATCAACCAAAGTAGTTTTACCATGGTCAACGTGGGCAATAATAGTAATGTTTCGGATCTTTGTCGGATCCTGCTTTTTTCCTGTCATGACTTTCAATAAAAGAGCGCTTAATAAAGCGCACAAATTATGTTAAGTAGATTATAGCATAAGTTTAAGAAATAATCAAAAAAGCATAAGTCTAATGATATCTTATAATTTCGTACTAACTATGACGCTCGGAATAGGTGACCAATCAGGTAGCCGACCAAAGCAGCTCCTATACCAATAACAACCATTTGCAGAGCGCTCTTGAATGGTTTACCAAGCGTCATTACAGCTTTATAGTAGCCAACTGCCGCTAGAACTATAATTGACACTATAAAAGCTACTACAAGAGCTATATGTATCGGTAGGAAGAAGAAAGCGACGAGCGGGAGTATTGCTCCGCTAAATGTTGATAAGCCAACAATTACAGTAAAACTGTAGACATCTTTCTTTTCTACTGGTAATAAATCTAACTCGTCACGAAGCATGGTATTAAGCCATAATTTATTATCCGAAGTAATGTGATCTACAATATCATCCAGTAATTGACCGCTAAATCCCTTGTTGCTGTAGATATCCCTGACCTCTTGTTTCTCACTGTCAGATACTTCGATCATCTCCCTGACTTCTTGTTTCTTTTCGGCATGATAATGATCCCGATCAGCCATTTTAGATGTATATGCCACAGCAGTCATAGATATTGTTTCAGCAAAAACTGTGGCCAGGCCACCGGCAATTACAATCCTAGTTGAACTAGTTGCTGCCGAGAGCCCAAGAAGTAATCCTAGCATACTGACTAGACCATCTTGACCACCAAGGATAACTTCCGATATTTTATTGCCTTTTTTGTGCGTTTCTTGCATGTTTAATATTAAGTCTATCAAATACAATAAAAAATGACCTCTAAATAGAGGTCAAAATGATTATGGTGGAGCTGCCGGAGTACTGCCCTCCGGGTCCGTCAAACGGCTTACTTATGCCTCTACAGGTTTAGCTTGTCTATAAAATCTTGGTTATCAGCCGCTAGGCAAGCAGAAAGCAAATAACCAAAGTCTGAAAGTCTTACAACCACAGTTCAAACGGCACTATGGTTGGCAACCAGATGTATATGAGGCTGTTGAGACTTTATCTGGTGTGAGTCAGACAGCCGTTGCAGTAAATTAAACTGCAACTGTTGCTAGCTGTGGCAAGCTAAACAAGTTAGCAAAACCATTAGCTAAGCGAGATACAAAATTGTTTGCATCTACTAGGTTTGCCCTATAACGGTGAGCAACCGACCTGCGTACATAAGTTGTCAAAGTTCAACGTCGAGCTTAAATCAGCCCCATAATGGGTCATAGAGAAACACTCCCAATGACCATCTAAATTATAACATAATAGTTATGTTTTGAGGAGACCTTGATAGACTCTTTGCAAGTTTAGCCAATCATCAAGTGATAGGTTTTGTGCTCTAAGATTGCCATCAATATCTGCTAGATTTAATAATTCGTCAATTTGATCCTTTGGCATTCTAAGTCCACCACTCAAACTACTTCTTAATTTTTTACGGCGTTCACTGAAACCAGCTTTAACTATTTCAAACAATTGTTTTGAATCCTGATTTTTAAAATATGGCTCCTGGCGTCTATGTAGAATTAACAGTTGAGAATCTACCTTTGGTGGTGGTGTAAATAATTCGGCTGGCACCACCACACCTAGTGTTGTTTCGAAGTACATCTGGGTTGTTACGCCTAATATTGACAATGTCCCAGGATGCGCACAAACGCGCATTGCCACTTCTTTTTGAACTAGTATTGATACTTGGGCTGGAGGATTATCGGATTCACCAAAATATCTGATTAAACCAGAGGTTAAATAGTAAGGAATATTCGCGACAACCCTATAGCTTTTAGGTAAATTGTTTAGATTAAATCGTCTTATATCTCCGGTTATGATGGACAGATTATGATCTTTATCTTTAACCCTGTTAGTTAATTGTCTAGCTAAGGTTGCATCCAACTCAATTGCTGTAACTTTAGCCCCTCTATCAATTAACTCTTGAGTTAAAGAACCTAACCCAGGGCCAATTTCTAGGACGGTTTCACCAGCGTTAATATTTGCGCCATCAACTATCGCTTTTAAAGTAGTGTGATCATTAAGCCAGTGTTGGCCGAGCTGCTTTTTTGGAGTAATCATTGATTAATAATATCAGAGTAACTTAAGAGGATCTTACCACCAACCATATTGATACTCTTGATGAAAAGCTGCATCCCAGCTGCCATATCGCCCGATTGCGTAAGTGTTAAAGAATCGTAACTGGCAAACCGGATCTACTTGCCAATCTGGGCAAACAGCTACAAGTTTACTCCCAGGGCAGGCTTGGCCTAATCCGTAGCAACCGGAAGAGTTTATATCTGCAGGATGCCAACTTGACTCATGGCTAATAATGTAATCAACATAGTAATAATCACTTGCGCTGATACCAGCCGCTGACATCAAGGAAGTCTGGCTGCCGGAATCGTCAGGTATTAGTGTGCCGATTGTTTGAACTTGAGTTTGTGGTTGTACCGTAACTACTTCTTGAAGTTCGGTTTTACTAATGGGCTGGCCATTCTTTAATTCAACCTGATAGACAACTTGCTTACTACCCAGGACTCCGGGTGTAATAACATTAATCACACCAGACATTTGGGTTGGATCATCGGTTGTTGAAGTTGAGAAAGCCACCGGCTCGGTATCGGTCTCTACAGTTTGACCATATTTAGAAATATATATCTGTAATCCAGTAGTAATAGGTGTACTTAAGCCTGGCGTTACAGTTGCCCCGGCTTCCGGGGTGATATTATTTTCTTTTAAGAAATCACCAACAGTCTGGGCGTGAGTTCGATAATCCAATAATGGTGAACCATATAGACTTAAATTAACCAGCGTTGCCCGATTAATTACTAGTTCTTCACCAAGCACTTCATTCTGGACGAAATTATCGGTTGTCGTAAGAGTTAAAGTATCTTGTGGATAAACCGATATACCGGCATCCTTAACAATCAGTTGGGGGCTTGTTTCAGGAGTAAGTATATGAGTTACCGTGTTGCCATCAATAATTGTTACAGGGCGGGCACGGTAAACTTGAATTCTAAAATTGTCAGCATTTATCAGAGTGTTTTCAGAAGGTTCGACTATATCACCAGTGTTTAATTTAACGCCGGCCTTCGCAATAAACTGACCAACAGTAGCTTCTTTAGTTGGCACGGTCGTATCTTGCCCATCAACATATAAATCAACAATATGGCTGTCTGTAGGTTCTAAAGTTTGTCCGTTAGCGACTACAAAGCTCCCACACCCAAAGGCAAAACTGAAGAGTACAAAGAACACCCCAAAGGCAAAAATGTGACGACGAATAAACTGGATAATTGTTGTATTTGCTATATTCATTTATAACCATAAACTTCTAGGTTTTGGAACAAGTTCCAGGGATATAAGTTTATAGTTTCTAGTTTCCTAAAAACCCCAAAAACGCTTAGACCCCGACCAAAAGTTGGTTAACGACTAGTATAACAAAATCAAAGCTTCATTCCAAACCGAACTAATCTACATTACAATGAAATTTCTTACAGCTTCTCAAGAGGTGCGAATGTCAAATTTAACATCATCGTACCTTTATTTTTGAATTGAATTGCCGCATTTTCACCTTCGACTTCGATAACGACTCCTACTCCAAAATATTGATGTCTAACCTGGTCTCCGGCGTTTAATTCCAAGACATAACGTGGTTCATTGGTAATTTTTCCCGTAAAGCTGTCTGGCATGGTAGCGATCTGCTGCTGTTCGATGCTTGAAGACTGCGTGATAAATTCACTATCTATGTCGCTCAAGAAACGTGAAGGTGGATTATGTTGAACTACCCCATACAAGATACGCTGGGTTGTATAGAATAGATGAAGTTCCTCCCGAGCCCTAGTCATACCTACGTAACAAAGTCGACGCTCTTCCTCCATACCAGATTGTTCAGATATAGATTGACTGTGAGGCATGAGACCCTCTTCCATTCCTGGCATAAAGACAATCGGGAATTCCAGTCCTTTGGCGCTATGAAGAGTCATTAAAGTTACTGCATCTTGACTTTCACTTAATCCATCGAGATCACTTATGAGGGCTATTTCTTCTAGAAAACTACTGAGTCCTCCGCCAGCAAAACCCTTGGCTACACTTTCTAGTTCCCTGACGTTCTCTACTCTTGTTTCACCCTGAATTGATCCATCCTCCAGGTACTTTAAATATCCTGTCTGATCCAGTAAACAATTTAGTAGTTCATCAACTGTCACTTCTTCGCTGATTGACCGCAAATTTCTGATCGTGATTGCAAATTCTTTAAATGCATTCTTAGCTTTTGGAGTTAAATTAATTTGATCCAAATGGTTGAAAGCTTCATCAAGCGTAACGCCGTTAGTTTGACGCCAATCCAAAAAATTCTGAATAGATTTTGGCCCCAGACCACGGGTAGGAACGTTTATTATCCGACCGAAACTTACTAGATCTTCCGGCTGGTATATCAGACGCATATAGGCGACAACATCTTTGACTTCAGCCCGGTCGTAGAACCGTACACCACCTACAATTTTGTAAGGAATTGCTCGACGGATGAATTGTTCTTCCAAACTACGGCTTTGGGCATTAGTCCTATAAAGCAGAGCAAAATCTTGATAACGCCGCGACTGCGTATCTATTATGGTTTGAATTCTTCGAGTAATTGTTTCGCCTTCTGCCCTCTCATCATATATATGAGTGATCTGGACAGGTTTACCAACTCCGGCGGCAGTCCACAATTTTTTATCTGAACGAAGCTTATTCTTAGTGATTACGGCATGGGCAGCATCCAGGATATTCTTGGTGCTTCTATAGTTCTGTTCGAGTTTGATTATGGTGCTTTTAGGGAAATCTCTTTCAAAATTTAATATATTTCGGAAATCGGCGCCCCTAAAACTATAGACGCTCTGCCAGTCGTCACCGACTACACAGATGTTATTATCCTTATTGGTCAATAGTTTTATCAGGGCATACTGGGTGGCATTAGTATCCTGATACTCATCAATTAGAATATATCTGAATTGATTTTGCCATTTGCTGCGGATAGTTTTATTAGTAGAAAGCATCTCAACAACCCGGCCAATTAGATCATCAAAATCCAGAGCGCCTTGCTCTTTAAGGGTTCTTTCATACAAAGGAAAAATAGTAGCTGTAACTTTTTGAATTGGCGAAGCGGCTGTACTAGAGAATATTTCCGGAGTTACCATTTCATTTTTAGCGCTGCTAATGTTTCTGGCAACCGCCCGGGCCGGATATTTCTTCTCATCAATCTTTAGTTGTTTAGATATTTGTTTGATTACCGTCTGGCGATCGGCTTCGTCGAAAATAACGAATTTATTATTCAGGCCGATATAGTCGCCGTCGATTCTAAGTATGCGTACACAGATACTGTGAAAAGTTCCCATATAAGGCATAAAATCACGATGATCAGCATTTGCCCCCAATATTTTTGCCACTCGCTCTCGCATTTCCCGGGCTGCTTTATTGGTAAAGGTCACTGCTAAGATATTTTGCGGTTCGGCCAGCCCCTGTTCGATTAAATATGCGACTCGGTGGGTTAAGGTTTTGGTTTTACCACTGCCAGCTCCGGCCAATATCAGCACTGGGCCGTCAGTAGTTTTAACGGCTCTCTGTTGTTCTGGGTTTAGTTCAGCAAATAGATCAATATGCACTTCACTCTATTGTAACAGTTTAGCTCGATCAAAAGTGTTGTGGTTTATTTACCTAGTTTAACCATAAAGTAGAGGATTCCGCCAACTACTATTATGGCAAACAATATGCCAAACATAATTGCTGCCTTCGCAGTGCCATGTTTATGGTGGGTTACACCTATAGGCACATAATATTCTTTAGTATCGTATATCTTAGGATCCTGCATATTTTCGGCTGCTTCTTTGGCCGCAGCCTGACTGGCATCCGGTAAACCGTCGGATGTAGCGAACTTATCGTCGCTAGAGGCCGGAACATCTTCGGTGCTTTTGACATTTACCGGTAGATTGTCTTTGGCTTTATCAGCTTTTTCTTCGCTTGAATCTTCCTTTTTATCAGTGTCTTTATCGAAATCACTATCAGGTTCAGATGACTCTTCTTCGGCTTTTACCGTCTCGTCATCTTTTAGCTGATCAGCATCTTCTTCAGTTTTTGGATCCGGGTCAGAATCTGATTCAGTTTCCGGCAATGGATTTACTTGTGGCAGGTTTTCCAGCTCTTTTTGTTTCTCTTTTTCAGCTTCGGCTTCGGCAGCAGCTTCAGTATCAGGTTTTTCAGCTTTTTTGTCGGCAATTTCAGATTTTTTTGCTTCTTCGGCAGCTTTGGTGGCATTTTTAGCCATATTGGCAAAATCAGGATGTGATTCCTGTGCAGAGTCGACTATTTTTGAACTATCTCCAGAATTATCAGTGCCGTTAGATGGCTTGGTGGGGTCATTCGAATCCTCAGAGAAAGTCTTATCTACTTTTGGAGCATCCTCTGTTTTCTTCATCATTTGGCGATTCAGTGGTTTTACGGTTGGAGCAGTTGATGGTGGTGACACGTCAAAATATTTTTTATTAGAGCTGGATTTATCATCCATTACTCATCTCCTTTTGGTTTTAAATTATGCAATCGTCGCTCTGCCGCCTCGACTATTCCAGCAAATTGCTGATAGTTAAGACTGGCATCGCCAACTAGCAAGCCATCAATTCCAGGAGTGTTAAGATATCCCCCTGCAGTGTCAGCTTTGACGCTGCCACCATAAAGGATCCTAAAATTATCAGCGGCTTTTGACCCATATAATTCCGCTACGTTATTGCGGATTACTTTGGCAGCAGCTTCAACTTGCGATGGCTTTGCTATGTCACCAGTCCCTATAGCCCAGACCGGTTCATAGGCAACAACCAGCTTCTCAACATCATCATCTGTGACATTTAAAAGGGCCGACATAATTTGGTCATGTAAAACCTGATTAGTTTCGCCATCCACACGTTCATTCTTAGTTTCGCCGACACAAAGTATTGGCACAATTTCATTCCTGAATGCCGCTGCAACTTTGGCCGTAATCTCATCTTGCGATTCTTCAAAAATTCGCCGACGCTCGGAATGACCGACTATACAGTAATGGACTAAGTCGCGAAGCATCGTAAACGACACTTCACCAGTATAAGCACCCCCGTCTTTGTGATAGGCATTTTGAGCGGCTAATTTAAACTGACGCCTGTCAACCTGTAAGCTTAACGGCTGCAAAGCCAGCATACTAGGAGCCAGCACCACTTCTAAGTCGGAGTGGATTTTCACTTTTTCATGCAAACGTTGTAGTAACAGGCTGGACTGTGAAACATTTAGGTTCATCTTCCAGTTACCGGCTATTAGAATTTTGCGCATTATATATCTAGACCCATTGATTTTAAAACGTATATGCTTACTCGTGATACTACCATGACTACCCCTTCTTGTCGAGCAGCGCTTCGATGCCCGGTAATTTTTTACCAGCCATTAATTCAAGCGTAGCGCCACCGCCCGTAGAAATGTAACTAAAGCGTTCCGCTAGGGATTCCTGCGACATCACAAAACTGGTCGTATCACCGCCTCCAACTAAACTGAAGGGTTTGTTTTTGTCATTACCATTAGCTCCAACCATTGCCTCAGCCAGAACTTTCGAGCCGTGGCCAAACGGATCGGCTGCACCATTGATGCCCTTCACTTCAGCCATTCCAGAAGTGCCGTTCCATATTGAAGTACCTGCCAGTTTTAATGCCCCGGCAATTGCAGCTGCCGACATCGGGCCTATATCGAAGACAGCTTCATCAGCTTGAATGGTATAGGCTTTAACTTCAGGTTGTCTGGGGTAAGCGGTTATATCCGACCAGCTATGTTGGAATAAATCAACAACTCTGGTAGCTGAGTTTGGCGCCTCGCTCTTAGCAACGACCACGTCATGCGGAAGATAGAAAGTAAAATGCTCCTTATGGGTGCGCTCAGCTGCAGCCTCCAATATGTCTTTAGCAACTTTTACACTTGCCTCGTCAGCCAAACTATGCCCAATGGGAATATTTTTAGCTAGTAGAAACGTATTGGCAATTGCACCGACCACGGCCACATAATCGGCCCTGGTAATAAAATGACTGATTAAGTCGATCTTGTCTGATATTTTAGCGCCCCCAATAACCACAACCAGAGGTTTCTCGGGCGATTCAATCGATCTATTAATGGTATTGACTTCTTTTTGTACCAGCAAACCGGCAACACTAGGTATAAATTTGGTAATCGCTTCAGTACTTGCTTGCTTTCGATGGACTACTCCAAAGCCGTCCTGGACAAACAAATCCGCCATATTTGCCAGTTGTTTGGCAAAGTGATCATCATTTGCCAGCTCTGATGAGTTAAATCTTAAGTTTTCTAAAAGAATAATTTCACCCGATCTTAAATTTGCAACCGCTTCTTTAGCTTCTTTACCAACACAATCACCTACGAATTTTACCGGCAGATGAAGCAAATCACTCAGTTTGGTTGCAACCGGCGCCAGACTTAGTTTTTGATCGAACTGGTTTTTTGGTCTTCCGAGATGAGAAATAAGAATAATTTTTGAAGCACCCTTGCCTCTTAAATGTTCTATCGTCGGTAATGATTGTCGGATTCGATAATCGTTAGCAATTATTCCATCAACCAATGGCACATTGAAATCAACTCTAACCATAACCGCTTTACCGGATATTTCGACATCGTGGATGGTTTTTTTGGGAAACATATTACTCTAAAGCTCGGACTTTAATAGTATCGGTTGTACCAACAACTCCGGGATGCTGGCCAGAAGCTGTGACGATAATATCGCCTTTTTTTAATACTTTATTTACCAGCAACCAATTAGTTAATTTGGCAGCTTGGGTGATTTCATCTTTACGAATAAAACTGATGCAACCATAGAGTATGGACAACTGCTGGGCGACTCTTAAACTACTAGTAACAACGATTATTGGTTGTTGTGGACGCTGAGCGGCAATTTTTAATGCCGTGGCACCACTTTTAGTTTCAGCCACGATCGCGGTTGCTTCAATAGAGTCAGCTAATGTGATAATTGCCCTAGATATAGCGCTTTGACGGTCGCAAACTGATTCAGATTCCGTAGTATATATTGGTTTGATATCGGTATTATTTTCGGTGTATTTAATAATCCGTCTCATAACTTTTACTGACTGAATTGGAAATTTACCTGTCGCTGTTTCGTCACTCAACATAATAGTGTCTGCCCCTAGCATTACAGCGGTAGCTACGTCACTAACTTCAGCTCTAGTGGGCTCCGCAGAATCTACCATACCAGCAAGCATTTGGGTCGCTACAATACTTGGACGACCGTATTTCAAACCAAGAGCAATGATTTTTCTTTGCAGAATAGGTACAGCTTCTGGTTTAGTTTCAATTGCTAAGTCGCCTCTGGCAACCATAACGGCATCTGCTTCCTGAATTATTCCATTTAAATCTTCAGTTGCTGCTCGGGTCTCTATTTTTGCAATTATTTTGGCATTACTGCCCAAATTTTTAAGTAAGCGCTTGAGATGTTTAATATCTTCAACAGTTTGCACAAAACTCAATGCCACAAAATCTACATCATGATCAACTCCGTAAGCTATATCTTTTTTATCCTTATCAGTTAAAATATCGCCTTCAAAATCTGTATCTGGTAGGTTTATGCCTTTACGGGCTAGCAATATACCATCATTGTCGGCTCGTGCAAATACAACATCATTTTTAATAGACGTTATGGTTGCACAAATTTTTCCATCAAACAGAAAAATTCTTTCACCACGCTTAACTTTTTTGCTTAGATCATATTGCGTTGGTAAAACATTCTCTCTTTCATAATCTGCTTGAAATCGAAAACTAAGACTTTGTCCGTTATGAACCTGTACTATGCCGTCAAAATCACCCAGTCTCATTTTTGGACCCTGTAAATCCTGAATGATTGCTACTGGTTTACTGCATTCTAAGCTAGCTTGACGAATCCAATCAATCTGTTGGTCACGCTCTTCATATGTACCATGACTAAAATTTAATCTTAGACCATTTACACCCGCTTTTATAAGTTTGTTTATAGCTTCAAAGCTATTAGTAGCGGGCCCAATAGTAGCAATAATTTTTGTTCGTTTAAAATCAGTAGAGCTTACTTTTGGCGCGATATTTGTAATTTGCATGTTTAGTTTTTCCACCCCATCTCAAAATAAGTATAACAGAGGAAATATATTTAATGAATCTCTGAAATCACTAAATAATGTTTAGTGGTAAATATATTGATCCTTAAATTAATTGTAGACATTTTACCCCTGTTCTGTTACTATTTGTGAGACTTTTTAAGGTCCCATCGTCTAGAGGTTAGGACACCAGGTTTTCATCCTGGCAACAGGAGTTCAATTCTCCTTGGGATCACCAATGCATAAATTATTATTAATAGTCTAAATTTAGACTATTTTTTTATATACTTTAGTATCCTTACGCGAAATAGATAGATAAATAATAAAACTAACTATCATTAAAGTCAGGCTGATACTTACAGCTCCTCTACCAAGCCCTAAACCACCTATACTTTTTGGAACACCAAACCAATCGGCGAAAGATGCTCCAAGTGGTCTAGTAAGAATGTATGCGATCCAAAAACAAATAATTTCATTAAAGCCAAACCAATACGCAATTAGTGGAATTGCAATTAAACCAGTGAATAAAAGCCCGGAAGTAAAATAACCTAGATGCAAAGTAACTGCTGTCATATCTCCTAAGGCTGTGCCAAGTGCAAAAGTTGCCATAATAGTTAACCAGTAATATATCTCCCGACGCCTAGTGTTAATACTATGAATTGAAAGTGTCCCTTCACTTCTATACCAAGCTATAAATATAAAAATCAATGCTACTGCAAAAAACACAGAAGAAACAACATACGGAACCGCGAATTCTATATGTAAGGCATCGGCAGCCATTGTTCCAGCTACAGCAACCATAGCCGCTGCTAACCAATAGACCCAAGCAATATATTTACTAACTGAAAACTGGATATACAAAGCAATGAGTAATGCAACTCCACCAATTGCAACTGCAATAAATGGATTAAGTCGATGAACCATATAATCTGATGTAGCTTCGCCCATGGCGGTGGTAAGTAGTTTAACAATCCAAAAATAGATCGTTATTTCTGGTACTTTTCTAAATAGATATTTTTTGGTTATAGTCATGAATATTTTATTTTACCTAACTTAGATTTATTTTAACTTAAATCGTTTAGTTACTACCTAAATTACCTCCTTAAAAAGTGTATGTTGCTAAAATTACCTCTTGAATATCTTAGAAATATCTCCATACTATAAGAAAACGCGCTTAAGATTATTCTAAAGCAATAAAGACATAAAGAATTAAAAGTAGAGGGGATTATGGCAACAAAATATATTTTTGTTACTGGTGGAGTGCTTAGCGGTCTAGGGAAAGGTATTACTGCAGCAAGTATAGGTGCAATTTTAAAAGCAAGAGGGCTATCGGTAAACATTCAAAAATGCGATCCCTACTTTAACGTAGATGCTGGAACTTTAAACCCGGCTGAGCATGGAGAAGTATTCGTTACCAAAGATGGTGCAGAAACTGATCTTGATCTAGGGCATTATGAGAGATTTCTGGATATAGAACTAAACTGTAAAAGTTCTACAATGAGCGGTCGGATATTCAGACAAGTTATTGAAGATGAACGAAGAGGTGAATACCTGGGCAAAACTGTCCAGATTATTCCCCACATTACTGATGCAATGCAAAAAGAGATGATGAGAGCTGGCAAAGGTTTCGATGTTCATATTGTCGAAATTGGTGGTACTGTCGGTGACTACGAAAGTACAGCGTTTATTGAAGCCATTAGACAGATGAAGGCAAAAATTGGTGCGGCTAATGTGCTTTATGTTCATGTTGTTTTTCTGCCATATCTCGAATCAAGCAAAGAATTGAAGTCCAAACCAGCGCAAAATGCCGTCAGAGATTTAAGGGAAGACGGCATCCAACCAGATATCTTAGTAGCAAGATGCGATCATAAAGTTCCGGCAAATGTCATCAAGAAACTTAGCTTATTTACCGATGTAGCTGAAAATTCAGTAATACCAATGACTACTGCCAAGACTGTTTATCAGGTGCCTAGATTTATTGAGGATTTAGGACTAGGGAAAGTTATTACTGATAAATTAGGTCTTAAGGATGTAAAAGCTAACCTTGATCATTGGGATAAATTGGTTGAGTCAATTTTAGATACTAAAGCTAAGACCGTAAAAATTGGCTTGATTGCCAAGTATCTAGATCACCAGGATACCTATATGAGTATCACTGAGGCCCTAAAAGCTGCTTGTTGGTCAGTAAATAGACAGCTGGATATTATCTGGTTTGACGCAGAAAAGTTAAACGATGAAAATGTTTCAGAACAACTAAAAAATGTTGATGGTATATTGATTCCTGGTGGATTCGGATCAAGAGGAACGGAAGGCAAAATTAGCGCTGCTAAATATGCCCTTGTAAATGATCTGCCTTATCTAGGAATATGCTTAGGATTACAAGTTGCGGTCATTGCCGCTGCTCGACTAAATGGCAAGAAAAAAGCCAATTCAATAGAATTCGATCCGGATACCCCGGATCCAATTATAGATTTAATGGAATCACAGAAAGCCTTAGCTTCACTCGGTGGTACGATGCGTCTGGGAAACTATGAATGCAGACTCGCAAAAGATAGTATTGCCAGCAAACTGTATGGCAAAACAGACATTCTAGAACGCCACAGGCATCGTTATGAATTCAACCCTGAATATGCCGATGATTTAACTAAGCAAAATATAGAAATAGTTGGCAAAAATCCACAAACAGGACTGGCAGAAGTTATAGAATCCAAAAAATGTAAGTTTCTGGTCGCCAGTCAATATCATCCGGAATTTAATAGTCGCCCACTTAAACCGCATCCATTATTTGTTGGTTTTATAAAAGCTACTATAAATTAGATCTAGTGAGTAATCATTTTCTTAAAGACCGGTACTGCGATTAGAAGTGTAACTGCCCCAAAAGCAATTAAGATAATTAAATCGTTTCGTACAGCAGATAAACTACCTCCAAGTATCATAACTTTACGCATAGCAGAAATTGCATAAGTAAGCGGTATAACTTTGGAGATATACTGCATAATCTGTGGCATTTGTTGAATCGGGAAAAATACCCCAGATAAGAACAGCATCGGAAATTGAAACATAAATAACAATTGGGTAGCAGTTTCCTGTTCGGCTGCCGAAGCCGAGACTAAAATGCCCATACCCACAAATGAGAATATACCAAGCAGTAATATCAGTAGAACAAGTAAAAAGTTGCCATTTAGCTTGACCCCAAAGAATATTATAGACAGCAATAGCACAATTATTCCTTGACACAATCCGCGTATAGATTGGGCGCCAGCTTTGCCAAGAATAATCGACAGGCGACTTACTGGAGCTATTAAAATACCATCAAGTGTTCCACTTTCCCTTTCACGAGATACTGAAGCACCTAGACCGGTTAAAACAGCTGTAAGTACTACCATACACATGATTCCAGGAGCAACGAACTCAAAATAATTGGTATTACCAGGAAATAGTCCAGTTAATGTAGTATCTATCGGAGTTAGTACTGCAGTTATCGCTTCTTGTGAGGCCGCAGCTTTAGTCTTTGTTAGCATAACGCCTATTTTTGGAGCGGAAGTACTTTGACCAAATTCATCGATTACTTTTTGCAGCGTTGCTGTGGTAAGCGCTGAGACTTGCGGGTTTGACTGGTCTTGAACAATAGTGATAGTAGCCTGTTGTCCACTAGCTAATTCTTTATCTAGATTGCTCGGTATATAAACACCGCCGTTAACCTGCTGACTACGAATTGCATTCTTAATATCATTGACGCTGTTATAGTACTTAATATTAAAGGCTTTGGTGCCGGAAGTTACTTCTAAATTTGCAATCACGCTTGTAAGCTTTGTTCCCGTATTGCCATCCTGGTTGGCAATACCAATATTTATATTTTTAATACTAGTCTGGCTGGGAAAAATAAATCCAACCATAATCAGCATAAATATCGGCATAATAATAAATGTGATTAACCTAGTTCTATCTCTTACAAATTCCAATAAATCTTTTTTCGCAATATAAAAAATATCAAATGGAGTAGTCATGACTATCTTATCCTTCCTGGCGTACCACCACCAAAACGACCATGCCTAGGTGTTGAAACATTAGCTTTACTAGCAGCATCTCTAACTTCAGTTCCAGTCACGGCTAGAAAGACATCCTCCATAGTTGGATTAGACTTATCTTTAACACGCTTTTTAAGATTTTCAGTAGTATCTAGAGCTGCAACATCACCATGATCGATAATTGCAACTCGTGTACAAAGTGCATCGGCTTCAATCATATCGTGAGTAGTTAAAATAATGGTCATACCTTGTTTGTTAAGTTCCTCTATGAAAGTCCTAATCATAAAGGTAGTTTGAGGATCAAGTCCCAGTGTCGGTTCATCCAAAAATAGGATATCTGGTTCTGTAAGCAGTGCTCGAACTATATTAATTCTCTGTTTCATACCTGTAGAAAATGCACTAACTGATGTATTAGTCCAACTTTTCATTCCAAGTCTTGGTAACCATTTATCAGCTCTTTGGCGGATTAGATCTTTTTTCATATGGTTTAATTTGCCAAAAAACTCTAGATTCTCCATAGCCGTAAGATGGTTATAAAGAATTATTTTTTCAGCAACTAGTCCAATATGCTTACGTACTTCATTCTGATCTTTGACAATATCAAATCCAGATACTTTAGCTGACCCCTTGGATGGCGTCAGCAGCGTAGTAAGCATGCGGATTGTAGTTGATTTGCCAGCTCCGTTAGGGCCTAGAAATCCGAATATTTCACCTTTAGCCACATCGAAAGTAATATTATCTACTGCAACGAAATCTTTAAACTTTTTGGTTAGATTTTTGACTTCGATTATTGTTTCAGGCACTTAAGTATTTCTCCTATTTTTTTATTTGGACAGTTTCATTAACATACTTAATTAATAAATTTTAGCATCCTAATTGTTCTATTATGCGATTTAACGTTAGTGCTTAAAAATATCATAGCAAACATTTCATAAAAATATGAATAGTATGAATATATTACTTCGATAAAATTAAATTGATATTAATAGTTTAGTAGTTTTCAACCCAAAGTTCGTAGTAGCTTTGTGGGTGTGCGCAAGCCGGGCATTCAGTCGGTGCTTCCTCTCCAACAAAGTGATAACCGCAGTTTCGACATATCCATACTTTTGGTTCACCTTTTTTAAACACCATCCCA
>Ga0302320_10001857_pt1 | contig 50475 bp, 41 predicted proteins | sample Bog_T0_3_FD_202130 | JGI IMG/M metagenome (GOLD analysis project Ga0302320, IMG submission 202130) | Peat permafrost microbial communities from Stordalen Mire near Abisko, Sweden - Bog_T0_3 | ecosystem: Environmental > Terrestrial > Soil > Wetlands > Peat | place: Sweden: Abisko, Stordalen Mire... | reverse complement strand
GCGTGCACGACTGGGCGGCGCGACTGCCGATTGTCATTTGCATTCTACTGACGGCGTGGCTGGTGGGCGCCATGGGTCGCTGGGCTTTCGGCCGACCGGCGGGCTTCTATTCGATCCTCGCGTTCGGCAGCGGCGTCGGGCTGTTTTTGTTCACGCGCGTGCTCATCTCGGACGTTTTGCTAACCGGAACCATTGCGCTCGCGACGTGGGGCCTGGCGCGCGCGCTGGACGAAGATGAGCCGCGGCCGCGACTGTGGATTTACATCGCCTGGGCCTCCATCGGCGCCGGGCTGCTCGTGAAAGGCCTGATCGCCATCGTCTTCCCGTTCGGCGCGGCGGGCCTGTATTTGCTGCTCTCCGGACAACTCTTCACAGCGCGGGCCTGGCAGCGGCTGCGGCCGTTCAGCGGCCTGGCTCTGATGCTGCTGGTGGCGGCGCCGTGGCACATTCTGGCGACGCTCCGCAACCCGCCGTACTTCAATTTCTCGATGCACGCCGGGCCGGGCCAATACCACGGCTTCTTCTGGTTCTACTTCCTCAACGAACACGTCCTGCGTTTTCTCAACCGCCGCTGGCCGCGCGACTACAACACCGTGCCACGGCACCTGTTCTGGTTGTTCCACCTGCTTTGGTTTTTCCCCTGGAGCGTCTACCTGCCGCGGTTGGTGAAGCTCGGTTACCGTGGCGCGGATCGCGCCTCGCGTCTGCGCCTGCTGTGCCTTTGCCTGGCCGGCTTCGTGATGTTCTTTTTCAGTTTCTCGACCACACAGGAGTACTATTCGCTGCCCATTTACCCCGCCATGGCGCTGCTGTTAGGCTCGGCGATGGTCGAAGGCTCATCCTGGATTCGTTACGGGAACCGCGTGCTCGGCACAGTCTGCGCGCTGGCGCTGGCGGGCATCATGTTCATTCTGGTGAATGTCTGGAACATGCCAGCGCCCGGCGACATCTCGCGGGCGCTGGCGCAGCATCCCGAGATGTACACGCTCTCGCTGGGCCACATGGGCGACCTGACGCTGGCCTCCTTCGCCTACCTCAAGCTGCCGCTCCTGCTGGCCGGATTGGCCTTCGCCGTCGCCGTCGTGGCGGCCTTCCGCAAGCCCGGCCGAGTGTGCTATTTGCTGATCGCGTTCTCGATGGTGCTGCTGCTCAACGCGGCGCGCATCGCCATGATCGCCTTCGACCCGTACCTGAGCAGCCAGCCGCTCGCCGCGGCCCTGCAGCAGGCGCCGCCGGGGCGCGTCGTTTTCGACGATCAATACTACACGTTCAGCTCGGTCTTCTTCTACGCCGACGTGCGGAGCGCGAAGATCCTCAACGGCCGCGTCAATAACCTGGAGTACGGCAGCTATGCGCCCGGCGCGCCCGATGTCTGGCTGACCGACCCGCAATTGCCGGATTACTGGAACCAACCGCAGCGCACCTACCTGCTGGCCGAACAACCGCAGGTGCCGCGCTTCGAGAAGCTGCTCGGACGCGAGCGGCTGCACGTGGTAAAAGAGAGTGGCGGCAAATTCCTGTTCGTGAATCAGCCATAAAAAGACGTCAGGCGGGCGTGACGGCGTGACGCTCCGGCTCGCGCGGCGCTGCGCTCTTCGCGGGTTCCGTCAATTTGCCGGCGGCGTTGGCCCAGGCCCAGAACAGCGCCGTGGACGCGGTCAGCAGGCCGGCGGCCACGCCGATCTGGCGCGGCGAATAGCGCACGGAAGCCATGCCGGCCGCGCCCATCGAGATCATCATCGAGGAGTTCAGCAGCACGTCGACGCTGGTGAAGACGCGGCCGCGCAACGCATCCGGGACGTGGGTCAACAGAATGGTTCGATTCAAAACCGAGTTGGTCCCCATGGCGACGCGGGACAGGGCGATGAAAATCATGGCGCCCCAGATGGTTGGCATCAGGCTGAAGGTCATGTAGGAAAGGCCCATCACGAGGAACGACAGTGTGACGGCGTGCTTGTACTGCTTGAAACTCAGACGCTCTCCGATGCCATGCGAGAGCAGTCCGCCGAGGACCAGGCCGACGCCGGCCGCGCTCCAGATGAGGCCCGTGCCGGTGGATCCGCGCCGAAATACGACCTCGCCGAAAAGGGTGAACAACACCTGCGCCGCGCCGCCGCCGGAGGACCATCCGATCTGCAACAGGCCGATCGCGAGGATCAGCGGATTGCGGCGCATGTAGGCGAGACCCGCGCGGAAGAGCTGCCAGTCGGACTGGCGCGTGGGCCCGCCCTGCAGCGGCCCCGGCCGGAAGTGGCCCGTCGGCGAGCGCAGCATCCAGATGGCGGCCGCGCTCACGAGAAACGAGCAGGCGTTGAAAACGAATGCGCCGCGGTAGCCGAACTGCGCCGTGCTGATCCCGCCGAGCATGGTGCCGATGGCCAGCGTCAGCCAGGAAGTGGTCTGGGTCAGCGCGTTGGCGGTGTGGAGTTCGTCCGGCTCGGTGATACGCGGCAGAATGGCCGCGCGGCCGCTGGTGAAGAACGGCGAAGCGAAAGTCAGCATTCCGCTGAGCAGGCACAGCAGCCAGGGCAGGCGCCAGGTCAACAGGAGGATGTGCGCCAGAGCGACGACGGCGCGCACGAGGTCGCTCGAGAGCATGACCCGCTTGCGGTCGAGACGATCGAGCGCCACGCCCGCAACGGGTCCGGCCAACACCGCGGGCAGAACGCGCGCAATCATGACCGCGCCGAGAGCGAGCCCCGACCCGGTCAGGTGCAGAGCGAGACTCAACACGGCGATCGAGTTGAAGTGGTCTCCGATCTCGCTCACGGTCTGGCCGAGCCACAGAGCCCGGTAGTTGCGGTTACGGCGGAGAAGTTGCCAGAAAGCGCCCAATGGATTCTCGTTTGCCTTCTTTCAGCGTACATGCGGGAGGGCGGCGCGCAGGCGCGACAGGTACAATGGCGATCGAGCGGCGGCACGCGGCGCGCCGCGGCAAGCGATCGCCGGGCGGCGGCGAGAGTGGAGGTCGGGGCGATGTTCCGGCTATTGCTTTTGTTGTGCGTGCTCGTGCCCGCGGTGGCGCAAACGCGCCTGCTGGTGAGCGCGGTGGACGTGAGGACGAGCCGGCCGATCAAGAACCTGCAGGCGTCGGAAGTGATCGTGACCGACGACAAAACCAATCTGCCGGTGGTCGAGTTGAAACCCGCGAGCGGCCCTGCGGACGTGATGCTGCTGCTCGACACGGGGCTGGCGGGCCCGATGGTGCAGCCGCTGGCCTACGATCTGATCGATCAGCTCAACGATCCCGAGCAGATGGCGCTGGTGGGATACGCGGATTCGACGGAGCTGATTGAGGACTTCACAGCCTCGAAGGATCGTCTGAAGCAGGCTGTCGCGAAGGTGCGCTACGGCAACCAGCCGCAGGTGCTGGACGCGCTGGCCGCGGCCATCGGCGACGGCTTCGAGCACGCCACGTATCGCCGCGTGATTCTGCTGCTCACCGCAGGCTACGAAGGCCGCAGCGGCACCGAGGAGCGCGCCGTGGTGAAACTCGCCCGGAAAGGCGGCGTTTCAATTTTCCCGATCTACGTCATGGGTGGGAAGCGCGGACTATTCGAGGAGCTGGCGCGGCAGACTGGCGGGGCGACTTTCGACCTGAAAGCAATGGCGCGCGATGCCACCGGGCAGCCCGCCGCACGCATTTTCGACGTCGTGCGGAACCCATACATAGTCACGCTTCGCGGCACGGCAGAGTTATCTGAGAGAATGAAAATCCAGGCTCGAAGACCCGGAAAAACCTTCCTTTCGGCCCTGCCCGTTGAATGAAGCTCCTCTCGCTTGTTCTGATCGCGAGCGCGCTGTGCGCCCAAACGCCACCGGCGTCTCCGCCGGTGTGCGCCGATCCAGTCGGGGGCACCGCGCAGCCGACGCGGAAAGAGACGATCGTCGTCACGGGCAGCTATGAGGCGATCCCGCTGGAGGAGGCCGACCGTGCGGTCAGCCAGACGCCGGTGCGCGGGCAGACGTTGCTGTTCCAGAACGTCGTCGATGCGCTGAGACTCGATCCATCGCTGGACCTGCAGCAGCGTGCGCCGGGCGGCACGCAGGCGGACCTGTCGATCCGCGGCTCGACGTTCGGACAGACGCTGATCCTGGTGAACGGCATGCGGGTGAACGACGCGCAGACGGCGCACCACGACCTGAACCTCACGACGCCGCTGGACGCAGTGCAATCGGTGGAAATTCTGCGCGGCGCGGGCTCGTCGCTGTACGGCTCGGACGCGCTGGGCGGCGTGGTGAACATCGTGACCGCGCCTCCGGACCAGGACGAGTTTCGTTTCCGCTCGGCGCTTGGCAGCGCCGGCATCAACGAGGAAAGCGGGGCGCTGGCCGGCGTGTTCAGAGACCTGAGCGAACAACTCACGTTCTCCCGCGACTTTTCGTCGGGTTTTCAGTTCGACCGCGATTACCGCGATTTCGCACTGGGCTCGAGCACGCTCTATCACTGGAGCCCGGGGACGGCCGGCGTCGACCTGGGCTTCGCGGACCGCGCCTTCGGGGCCGACCAGTTCTATGGCGACTATCCGTCGTGGGAGCGGACCAAGACGTGGTTCGCCGACATCCGCCAGAACCTGGGCGAGAGCACGGAGGCCGACTTCGCCTACCGACGCAACAGCGATTTGTTCGTGCTCTACCGCGACGATCCGCAGATCTACCAGAACGACCACGTCTCGGAAAGCTGGCAGGCGGCGCTGCGGCGGCACAAGCGGCTGCGCGGGTCGGCGACTTTGTTCTACGGCGCGGAGGGCTTCGGCGACTCGATCGACTCCTCGAATCTCGGTCTGCACAGCCGCATGCGCGCAGCAGTCTACGCCGCACTGGACGTGCGCGTTCTGAAACGTTTTTCGTTTTCGGCGGGCGTGCGCGATGAGTTTTATCACGGTATGCCGGGCGAGATCTCGCCGTCGGTAGCGGCGGGTTATTGGGCCACTTCCAGGCTGAAGCTGCGCGCCGGCGTGAGCCGCGCCTTCCGGCTGCCCGACTACACGGACCTGTATTACCACGACCCCACGAGCCTCGGGAATCCGAACCTGAAACCGGAGCGCGCGTGGAGCTATGAAGGCGGCGCCGACTACCAGGCGACGGGCCGCCTGCGCCTGCAGGCCACGCTGTTCGAGCGCCGCGACCGCGACGTGATCGACTATGCGCGCCCCTCAGCGGCGGATCCGTGGCAAGCGATGAATGTCGACCGGCTGAACTTCGTGGGGCTGGAGGCGGCGGCAGCCTATCGCCTGCGCAGCTCGATCGTTGATCTCAAATACACCGTCCTGCACGGTTCCAGCAATCCGACGCCCGGCCTGCAGTCGGAATATGCGTTCAACTACCCCGTCCACAGCGCTACGGCGGGTTGGAGCGGCACGCTGCCCGGCGGCATCACGACGCGCACGCGCATCGGCGCATTGCAGCGCGTCGGGAAGAACGCTTACGCGGTGTGGGATGTTTACGCCGCACGGCCCAAAGGATATCTGCGGCCGTTCTTCCAACTCACCAATCTCACGAACACGCATTACGAGGAGATCAACAACGTCGTGATGCCGGGACGCACGGTGATCGGCGGGCTCGAGATCGCGTATCCGGCCAAAGCTAATTGAGGAAGTAGGTGCGATACAGCGTGTCACGCTGCTTCGGGATGAAGCCCGCGTCGCGGATGATGCGGCGCAACTCCTCTTCGCTCGCGTGGTGGCGCGCGCCGGCCGCGGAAACGACATTCTCCTCGATCATGATGCTGCCGACGTCGTTGCCGCCGAAGCGCAGACCGACCTGGCAAGTCTTCAATCCCTGCGTCACCCAGGACGACTGGACGTTGAGTACATCGTCGAGGTAGAGCCGCGAAATCGCCAGTGTTTTCAGGTATTCGACGCCAGTCGCTTCCTCCTTGACCACGCGGCCGAGCGATGTATTCTCGCGCTGGAACGACCACGGGATGAAGGCCGTGAAGCCGCCGGTTTCGGCCTGAATGCGGCGCACGACTTCGAGATGCTCGACGCGCTGCTCGATCGTTTCGCCGCAGCCGAACATCATCGTGGCGGTGGTACGCATACCGAGCTTGTGCGCCGCGAGGTGCACGTCGATCCACTCCTGCGTCGTGCACTTCAGGCGGCTGATCCGTCGTCGCACTTCGTCGTGGAGGATCTCGGCGCCGCCGCCGGGGATCGAATCCAGACCGGCGTCGCGCAAGCGGGCGATAGTCGTCTCCAGATCCAGCCCGCTGACCTGGGCGATGTTCTGAATCTCGGGCGAAGAGAAGCAATGCAGCCAGATCTGAGGGAAACGGCGCTTGATGGCGCCGAGCATCTCCTCGTACCACTCGATCTTCAGATCGGGGTGCAGGCCGCCCTGCATCAGCACGCCCGTGCCGCCGAGATCGAGGGTCTCCTGAATCTTGTCGAGGATGACATCGATGCCGTGGACGTAGCCTTCCGCGTGGCCCATAGGACGATAGAAGGCGCAGAAGCTGCAGTACTCCGTGCAGAAGTTGGTGTAGTTGATATTGCGGTCGATGATGTAGGTGACGACGCCTTCGGGATGGAGCTTGCGGCGCAGAGCGTCGGCGGCCATGCCGATTCCGATGAGGTCGTCCGAGTGAAACAGGTCGACGGCTTCGGCTGGCGTCATCATAGTTTGGCCTCTCCGTGCAAGCGCTCCTCGATCAGAACAATATCGTCCAACCGGCGCGCGTAATGCAAAAACAATTCCAACCCCTCATGTTCCGGCTCGCCCAGGCGGTAAACGATATCGCCGGTCAGATAGCGCTCAATCAGCGAGCGCGGCAAGGGACGCCGCGAGGACTCCTCTTCAATGATGCGGTCCAACCGGCTCAAGCCGTATGAACACGAGGCTTCGAGCACGGCGGCGAGCTCCGGAGTGAGCTTGTTCGATGGCCCGGCCCACATTGCGAAAACGAAAGGAAAACCGGTCATCTCGCACCACTCGGCGCCGAGATCGAGAGAGGCCAGACCCAGCGCGGCAGGATCGACGGCCAGTGCGGAATCGCCGATGAGCAGGGCCGCGTCGGACCGGGCGAGCATCGAGTCGAGGTCTGGAGCCATGGGCGCGACCACGGGCTCCGACCCGTAGCGGCGGGCCAGGACGATCCGCGCGAGTTCAACGGAAGTGCGGGAATTCGAATCGGCGGCCAGAGTACGGATCTTGCCGAAAGGCGTTTTGGACACGAGCAGGATGCTGCGCACCGGGCCGTGGCAAGCGATGCCGATGGAGGGCACAGCGGTGAGCGCCTGGCGGTCCATCTCGATGACCGGCACTAGGCCAACGTCGGCCGCGCCCGAGGAGACGCGCCGGGCGCACTCACTGGGCACGGCGAACTGCAGATCGACGGCGTCGTGCTGCGGTCCGTGTGTCATTCCATAGACCAGGGGCGCCGTGTTCAAGAAGCTGACCGCGCAAACTTTGGGCTTGTACAAGAATGGGACCCCAGGTTTCAACTGTGATTTTAACATCCGGCGCGTGGAGACCGGATTGGGCGCGGCCCTACACTGAAGCCCAAGTGCGCGTCAGAGGGGCTTGCTTGCAGGTCCCGCTGGGTTGCCGCCGTCAGTGGTCGCGTCAACTGGCAACCGGGCCGGGGAGGCTGGGTCTGGAGAACGCCGGGACCCGGCGTCGCATGAGTTGGACATTCAAGTGGACACGCCGAAGCGCGGCAGCACCCACTTCATGAGTGCGAAGTAGGCGGCCACGACGAGGATGGGCGCAATCCAGTCCATAAATTCAGTCTGTCACTTTCCAGGATGCAGAGCACCGGGCGGCCGTGACACAGCGACGCAGCAGAATGCAATCGGGAGCGGCGTCACGGTGGAAGCGCACGGGGAATACCGGCCGCGCCCGCGTCCTCCGGTTCAGCTTTCCTCGCGAATCGAGGCCAGCTTGGCGGCCACCATCATTGCGATCTCGAGCGACTGCTCGTAGTTCAGCCGCGGATCGAGCTCAGTCTCGTAGGCCTGGCTCAAATCCGCCTCGCTCAATCCACGCGCGCCGCCGGTGCACTCCGTAACGTTCTCGCCGGTCAGTTCAATGTGCACGCCACCCAGCCGGCTGCCGCAGGCCTGATGGATATCGAAGGCCTGGCTTAGCTCCGATTCGATATCGTCGAACGAGCGCGTCTTCAATCCCGTGGAAGTGGTGCGCGTGTTGCCGTGCATGGGATCGCAGACCCACAACACGATTTTGCCTTCGCGCCGGATCGTCTCCAGCATCTTCGGCAGGCCGTCGGAGACGGTCTCCACTCCGTAGCGATGAATCAGCGTCAGCCGGCCGGGCTGGTTGCTCGAATTCAGGAGGTCGCAGAGGCGCAGCAGGTCGTCCAGCTTCGTCGTCAGGCCGACCTTGACGCCGATCGGGTTCTCGATGCCGCGCATGTATTCGACGTGGGCGCCGCCGGGCGAGGAAGTTCGAATGCCGATCCAGGGGAAATGCGTCGACAGGTTGAACCAGCCGGTGCGGCGCGGGACGCGGCGCGTTTGCGCCTGTTCGTAACCCAGGTGCAGCGCTTCGTGGCTGGTGTAGAAATCGATGCGATCGGTCTCGCCGGCGCGGATGCCGAGGATGTGCTCCATGAATCGGAGCGAGTCTTTAATGCTGCCAACGCGGCGGTGATACTCCTCGGACATGGGCGAGAGATGCGCCCAGTCCAGGTCCCAGTATTCGGGGTGGTGCAGGTCGGCGAAGCCGCCTTTGATCAGAGCGCGAATGTAATTGAGCGTGATGGCCGCGCGCTCGTAACCGGCGATGAGCAACTGCGGATCGGCGGTCCGCGCTTGCGGAGTGAACTCGGGATGGTTGATCAGGTCGCCGCGATAGCTCGGCAGCCGGACGCCGTCGCGTTCCTCATAGTCCGACGAGCGCGGTTTGGCATACTGCCCGGCGAAACGTCCGATGCGAATGACGGGGCACTGCGCGCCCTGCACCAGGGCCAGGCTCATCTGGAGGATGATTTTGAGCCGGTTGGTGATGCGCTGCGAGGAGCATTCCGTGATGCGTTCGGCGCAGTCGCCTCCCTGCAGCACGAACCGCCGTCCCAGGGCCGCTTCGGCGAGCTGTTCTCGCAAAGCGATGATCTCCCAACTGGTCACCAGCGGCGCCAGTTCCGCCAGCTCCGCCAGCGCCTGTTCCAGCGCCTCGCAGTCCGGGTACTGCGGCTGCTGGAGGGCTGGATAGTTTTTCCAGGAGGACGGGCTCCAGGCGCGTGCGCTTTCAGCGGCGGCCGGATTTTTCTCTTCGGCCGGCATGGCACCATCAGGGTAGCACGCGACAAACGGGATCAAGGAGCCGCGAGGACGTGGCCGGGCCCAGCGCACTGTGCCGCGGTGAAAAAACGCGGCGGACGCAAAATGGTCCAGGAGGATTCCCGGCTCGCGAGTGCGAGATCAGGAATTAGCACGCCGATTCCGTTCCGATTACCGATTATGGCGGGGAGATGGCAATGCCGTGCGCCCGGGCCTGGGCCAGCGCGTCCTGGAGCTCCTTAGTCAGGTCGGCGTTGCCGGGATCCCGCCGCAGGGCCTCACGCAATTGGAAGATGCCTTCGTTCCACTGCCCCAGTTTCAACAGCGTCACTCCGAAGTTGATCCGGATGCCTACGTGCTCTGGCTGCAGCTCCAGCGCGGCGCGGTATTTCTCCAGCGCCCCGCGCAGGTCGCCGCTCTTCTCCAGTTCCGCACCGCGATTATTGGCTTCGATGGCCCGCACCAGGGCCTGATCGTTGCGGTCCCGCTCGCGGATCAGCTCCACCAGTTGCCGGCGAATCGCATCCGCCGCGTCCGCCTGCCCATCTTTTCTCAGCGCCGATTGCAGGGCGTACAGCGCCGTCTGGTTTTTGGGATCCAGGCGCGCCGCTTCGCGCAGGTGCGGCACGGCCTCGTGCGCCCGGCCGAGGTCGAGAAGCATCGAGCCGAGGCGGGTTTGGGCCACCGCGTCGTCGGGACCGAGCTCCACGGCGCGTTGGTAGGCGGCCACTGCCCCAGCGTCGTCCAACAGGGCCTTACGCGCCTCCCCCAGATCGGACCACGCCTCGGGGAAATCGGGCCGCAGCGCCACCGCCTGATCGAGGTGCGCCGCCGCGCCGGCCAGGTCGCGGTTGTCGCTGCAGATTTTGGCGCGCAAGTAATGCGGGTAGGCGGCGTCGGCGGTGCGCCCGAACAGCTTGAGCGCGCGGTCGAGATGCGCGGCCGCGGGCTGAGCTTCGCCCAGTTCGAGCAACGCGGCGCCGAGGTTGGCATGGGCCTGGGCGAAGCCCGGGTCGAGCGTTACCGCCCGTTCGAACTCGGGCCGCGCAGCCTTGTTGTCGCCGGACGCGCTATAGGTTTCGCCGAGGGCGTTGTGCGCTTCCGCTGAATTGGGCCGCAGCCGCACGGCTTCGCCCAACTGCTCGATCGACGCGGCATGCTGGCCCGCTTCCATCAGCAGGCTGCCCAGCAACAGCCGCGCGTCGGCATTGCGCGGATCGGTTTTGACGATCTGATAAAGCAGCGTAGTGGCAGCGTCCCGCTGTCCCTTGGCAGCCAGATCCCAGGCAGCCTCGATGCCGGTCCGCTGCGCCTGCAACAGGCCGGCGCAGGCCAGGGCCAGCCACAGCGCGAGTAACCGTTTCGTCATGTCTTGCGCGCACCGGCGCGGAAGCTCTCGGTGCGCGTGATCCCCGCGCCTTCCTGGATGAAAACGAGCTGATCGGCCGCCACGACGCTGAACTTCTCGACCCGGCCGAGCGGCCAGCGAACCTCGATATCGGCGGTCGTTGCAGTGCCCAGTCCGAAGTGCAGGCGGCTGTCGTTGACCGACAAATAGGACGACTGGCCGAGGAGCTCCTGCGCTTGGATCCGGCCGCCGTAGCGCACGGTGACGCGCGCGCCGATGGCGCCGCGGTTGGATTGGACGCCGGTGAGTTTCACTTTGATCCAGTGGTTTCCGCCCGTGACGTCGTTGCGCAGCAGCGAGGGCGGCGCGTTGTGGTTGAGAACGACGATGTCCAGGTCGCCGTCGTTGTCGAAGTCGCCGCAGGCGCAGCCACGGCTGGAGTGGAGGGCCTCGATGCCCGGGCCGGCCTCCCCGGTGAACTCCTCGAACTGGCCGTTGCCGAGATTGCGGAAGATCACGCGAGGCGTCAGATACGCGTCCCGCAACTCCGGATAAATGCCGCCGGTGGCAAAGAAAATGTCGGGGCAGCCGTCGTTGTCCAGGTCCCCCACCACGACGCCCCAGTCGACGAAGCGCGTTTCCACGCCCAGGCCGGCCCGCAAAGTGCCGTCGCGAAAGTCGCCCTTGCCGTTGTTGAGATACAACGCGGGCGTGTCGTCGGAAAAGTGAGTCTTGACGATGTCGAGGCTACCGTCCAACAGCAAATCGCCGACACCCACGCCCATGCCCGCCTGCAGCATACCGTCCTCGCTGAGCGCGACGCCGCTCTCCATTCCCTGCTCGGAGAAAGTACCGTCGTGATTATTGCGGAACAGCAGGCTGGGCGTGGAGTCGCAGGCCAGGTAGATGTCAGGCCAACCGTCGTTGTCGAAATCGGCGGCGACAGCGGTCAGGCCGTAGCCGCCTTCGGTTTTGCCGATGCCGGAGCGCTCGGTGACGTCGGTGAAAGTGCCGTCGCCGTTGTTGTGATACAGCGAGTGGCGCCCGTAGGGCAAACCGCGCGGGCCGCAGAACAGGCCGTCGAGATTGCAGCTCTTCGAGGTGCCCGCGCGCGGCACCGTCTCCGTATCGAAGCGCAGGTAATTTGCGACGAACAGGTCCAGCCTGCCGTCTCGGTCATAGTCGAGGAAAGTGCAGCCCGAGCCAAAGCGGGGTTGAGGGTCGAGCAGGCCGGCGGCTTTGGTCACGTCGGTGAAAGTGCCATCGCCGTTGTTGCGATAGAGTGCGTTGTGGTCCCAGCCAGTCAGGAAGAAGTCGTCGAATCCGTCGTTGTTGTAGTCGCCTACGGTCACTCCGTACCAATACCCGGTCCGGAACAGCCCGGCCTTGACTGTGGCATCGCTGAACGTGCTGTCGCGGTTGTTCTTATAGAGGCGCAGGGAGGCGTCGGCGGGAGGATCGCCGTAGCGCGAGCCCGTCAGAACGAGAATGTCGAGCCAGCCGTCGTAATCGTAGTCGAAGAAGGCAACCCCGCAGCTCATAGCCTCGATCACATAGTCGGCGCGCGCGGGGTGGCCGCAAACGACCGGCTGGTTCAAACCGGCTGGGGCGGCGACATCGGTGAAACGCGCGTGAAACGGGCGTCCGGAGGCCTTGGCGCGGGGCGCGGGGCGCACGCCGCGGGAGGCCATGCCTTCAATGCGCGTGGGCGGCGGCTGTGCGCGAAGGGCCGTTAGCGGGAGGGCGAGGCAACCGAGAAGACTGCGGCGGGTTAAGAGCAGAACGACCTCACGGAGGGCCAACAGACTAAGCTACTGAGGCTAGTTTATACGCCCAGCGGGCAGCTTGCCAGCCCTACTAGAAAAAACCGGCGGCAGGGGGATCCCGCCGCCGGTTACGGACGATCTAATTGTCGAGCCGGCTAGAATTTTAACTTTAAGCCGAACTCCACCTGGCGGCCACTAGCATAGTTGGAGCCACCCTGCCCGGAAGGACCAAAGCTGCCACCGGGGGCGCCTTGGTAAAGCGTCTTCCCGAATGTCGAATCGCCGACACCCGTATCCGGGTCGCCGCGGTTCAGCCTGTTGGGAACGTTGTAAGCAGTCATCTTAAGTTCGAGCCTGAACCTTTCGGTGATGTGGAAGGTCTTCGCGAGACTGCCGTCGAGATCGAAGTACTTCGGGCCGGTCAGGCAATCGAACAGCAAGGGATTGGTCCGAAGGACATAGGGAGTAGTTGACGAATTCGGCGAGAACACCGAAGTATTGAACCAGTCACCCGGCGTGGGGTTGCCGATACAAGGGCTTTGGCCGTTCCAAATCATCTGGCCGAACTGCGGATGGTCGCCGGAGACAAATGTCGCCACTCCTGTAAGTTGCCAGCCGCCGATCACGGCTTCGCCCACCTTGTTCATGGTGTTCAGATAGGTGCGGCCTTTCCCGAATGGAAACTCGTAGGTACCAGCACCAGTGATGCGCTGGCGCGGCTGGTTGCTGGGCTCCCAGATCATCTGGTTGTTGAAGTAATTTTGATCGTTGAACTGATTGGTCTCGGCCTTCTCATTGATATACACATAGGAGAGAAGGAAGTTATAGCCCTTACTGAACATCTTCTGGGCCTTTAACTCGACCGAGTTATATCGCTCCGCGGCGCAGCAGGCTCCGACTTCAAACAGCGGTCCGTACTGCGGATACTTTGACAGCAGAGACCAAACGGAAACCGTCGGTTCGTTATACAACGGACCTGGGTTCAATGTCGGAGTCAGATAGTGGTAGAAGGGGTTTGCGACACTGTTGTTGATGGTACTCTCGTTATTCAGCAGGAACTGGGGATTGACGCCGTTCAGCTCTTGCGTGTAGGACCTATCCCCCAGATTGAGGAAATAAGTTCCCGAAACGACGATCTGGCCCGGCAGTTCATGCTGGAACGTGATGTTGAACCGGTTGTTGTAGGGTTTCTGCAAATTCTGCGGATACCAGACGAGAGACGATCCGCCCACACCAAGCTGCGGCCCGGAGCTTCTTCCCAGAATCGGATTGAGCGGGTTGGTGGCCGCTGGATATGGATTCGAGAAGGTCTCTTGGGGGATACCTTGCAATGGAGACAGCGTGCTCTGATTGCCCGACATGCCATAGAACGGGGGTTCCAGAAAGACCAGGTCTTCCGCGCCCGAGTTCGGCGGAGCCGGCGAATACTCGAACTCCGTGGGAATAATGTACAGGGCGTAGCCGAACCGGAGAGCCGTCTTGTCGTCGATCTTGTACGCCAGGCCGGCGCGGGGCTGCAGCGCAAGCTTCTGTGGATTCCACATGCCGGGATGGGACGAGCTGGTGAAATTCCATTGCCCGTTCCACGAGTAGTAGTTGCTGCCGCCCACGATGGACGTGGCCGCGGCCGGCATGACGGGCGGGTTGCCCGTGATAGCAGGGTTGGCCACTGACAGATCGAGACCCGTCGCGAGCTCGTGCGGCGGATCGTGCCAGGCCGTCTCATAGTCGTCGCGAATGCCGAGATTGAGAGTGATGCGACGGCTCAGCTTCCAGTCGTCCTGGAAGTACACGCCATAAAACTCCGTGTGCGGATCGGGGGCCGGTCCGCCATACATGGTCGAATCGCCTCCGAGCGCGCCGAGCAGGTAGGTGGCATATGCGTCGCCGAAGACGTTCGTATTAGGGTTGATGTAAGTATTCGCCGTGAGGGCCGTGTCGAAGTTGAACCCCGGCGCACTATTGACATAGACTAAGCCGTAGCTGGCCCTCATCTCGAAACCGGCCTTCAGGAAGTGCGAGCCCACCTGATGGGAGATCTTGGCGTTGTAGGCCTGACCGGCGGGGCGCTGATTCCAATAGAAACCATGGCCGCCGAACAAGTTGCCGTTGACATAGAGGGCCGGGAAGTAAACCGGCTGGTTGTTGGTTTGCGGATTCTGGTAGCTCGTGTACCAGGGGTTGTTGGGCCAAATTGAGGACCAATTGGGTGTGCTCAGCGGCGTCGAAACATAAGCGTCGATGACGTTGCGCCAATCCCCATGGAACGACATAACCGTGCGCGGGTTGATCGTCCAGATCGCATCGCCGGATGCCTGCCAACCGGTTCGCAGGGTGCCGGTGGGCACGTAGAACTCGGTATTTGTGCCCGTCGGGTTGCCGGAGCTATCGGTCGTGTGATACCGCGCGACGCGGCCGAAAACCTTCCACTTGTCGCTGATGTTGTAATCGGCGCGATCCGAATAGTCGTAATAGTTGAAGGTTTCGGTGTAGCCCTTGTCGAAATTGTTCGTGCCGGTGATATCAATACCTGGATTGTTGGGCGCCCAGAACTGGCTCACGAGACCTGCGGTGATGGGGTCGAAGCGGGCGGCTGGAATTACGTTCCCCGCGAACGGCGTCGCACTGGCTGAGGTCCCGCTCGGACTGGTCACCATGGTGTACGGGTCGTAGATCGTGCGAATGCCGCTTACCCCGCCGCTCAGGTAATGCGACTGCGTGAAATCGCCCTGTTTTTCAAGCGTAGTTGGCAGGGTCTCAAGCCAGACGTTTGGATCTGTGATCTTCCAATACTCCATCGAGAAAAAGTTAAACAGCTTGTTCTTGAGGATCGGATTGCCGAGCGTTCCTCCGTACATATTGCGGCGCTCGGCATTGGCGCTGAACGTGGTGCGGTCGGACTCGGCGCTGGCCCAAGGGTAGCGGCCCAGATAGAAGCCGCTGCCGTGCCATTCGTTGGTCCCCGACTTGGTGGTCACCAGGATTGCTCCGCCGGCGCTATGGCCGGATTCAGCGTTCGTGCTGTTGGTGGAGACCACGACTTCCTGGACCGCGTCGACGTTCGGAATGACGCTGGCCTTATGGCCCAGTCCGATCGGGCTGCCGTCAACTTCCAATTCGTTCTGCAGGTTCGTCCCGCCGCCGAGATCGACGCTATTGGGACCCCACGAGTTGTAGGGCTGGTTCTCGCCGCGGGTGTTGACCGCCGATGGCACGAGCAGGCCCAGCTTGAAGGAGTTGCGGTCCAGGCGAGGGGTTTCCTCGGCCATCTTCTGATCGAGCGTGCTCTCCCTGTTGCTGGAGTTAAATTCAACCGCCGGCGGCGCCTCGTTGACGGTGACCGTCGTTTGCACCGAACCCGGCTTCAAGACGGCATTCACGGTTACGTCGCCGCCGGCCTGTACCAGCACGTTCTCCTGCAGGAACTTGTTGAATCCCACATTCTCGACGGAGATCGAGTAAGTCCCTGGTTCGACGTTGTCGAATAGGAACAGACCCGTGTCGCTGGTCTGACGGACCACTTTGATCCCGGTGTTGACGTTCAGCGCTGTGACCGTGGCGTTGATAACCACGGCCTTGCTTTCGTCGGTTACGATTCCCTGGATACGACCACGGAACGTTTGCGCCTGTCCAATGGGCGTGAGAAGCAAAATCAACCCCATGGTCAGCGCTAATAGAATTACGATTCGAGCCTTTGTCATAGCTCTGCTTTCGACCTCCTGAAGCCAGGAACTCCCGTTCCTGTCAGTCTTACTAACCCCTATTTTCCAAATCCGGCAGGTCCCAAGGATCGGGCGAACTTGAAACCAATTGAGTGATCACCGCACTACTGGTGATCACTGCACGCCGGTCTAGCGAAACCGGCGAGACTCGCTGCAAAACCATATCTTGACCGTGTTGTGCGGATTGTGAACCGGTTCATACTCTATCCCCTTTGGCACTCCACGGCAACTAAGACTCCCGAATTAACCGCCGATTCACCATGCGCGCGCTCATGATTCTCATCAATCGCAAGTCCATTTACCAGTTCGTCATCGATCCATCCGGTCTGTGAAGACCCGGAATTGGTGCGTAATGCGCCGTGATTTCCGTCATTAATTCAGCCGCTTTAGGATCGAATTCCACTCCCAGGCCCGGCCGTCGATTGGGCCACAACTTCCCGTCACGGAAGTCGTAGCTCTGGGGCAAGTGCGGCAGGGACTGCGTCCCGGTCCCCGAAATCTCCATCAGGACGGGTCCGGAGAACACACTCAATGCATGCACCAGGGCCGCCACGGCCACGGGCCCCGTGAAGTGCGGAATCAGCCCGACGGTGTGCGTCTCGCACAGCGCGGCGATCTTCATAAACTCCGTAATGCCGCCCACATTTGGTATGGTCACCCGCGCGTAATCGATGAGGTTTTTTTCGATCAGCTCGTTGAATTCCCAACGAACGCCGAATTGTTCCCCCGCGGCCAACGGCACTTTCACGCGCTGGCGTAAACTGCCGTAAATGGCCAGGTTCTCCGAACGCAGCGGATCCTCGACAAAATAGGGCTGGTAAGCCTCAATCAGAGATGCCAGGGTGACGGAGTCGGCGAGGTCCAGGCGGGTGTGAAAGTCGATGGCCCAATCGGCCTCTTTGCCGATCGCTTCCCGGACCACGCGGCACTGCTCCGCGGTCGCGCGCACAGCGGCATGCGCGTCGAACCCACGCGCGCCGCCGTCGGAAACGGCAATGCGGTACGCGCGGAATCCGGCCGCAATGCAGGCCCGGGCAGTCTCGGCCAGATTCGCCCGGTTTGGAAAGCCCGTGGAATAACACTCGATGTGGTCGCGCGAGAATCCGCCCAGCAGTTCGTAAACCGGGACCCCGAGCGCCTTGCCCTTGATGTCCCACAACGCCAGGTCCAGCGCGCCGAGTCCGTGGAGCTTTTCGCGTCCCGGCGGGTAAAAATATCCGCGGAACACGGATTGCCAAAGATGGTCGATCCGCGCCGGATCCTCGCCGATCAGCATACCGGCGCATTGCTCCACCGTATCCCGGCTGCCGCCTTCGCCGATCCCGGTGATGCCGGCGTCGGTTTCCACGGTGACGATCTGGTTACTTTGGTTGAAGGTCGGATTCAGGTCACGCGGCCGGTAAATCCGGATCCTGGTGACCTTCATCCGCGGGAGCGACGCTAATGCCTTGCAAGGCACAAGACTAGCCGATGTCGCGGCTGCTAGTGCCAGACGGGTGAAACTCCGGCGATTCAGCATTGAATCCACAACTACTCGGTTGAACTCACAACCACACGACCGACTCGTCGCTTGCGGATCCGCAGTCGTCGCGTGATACCACCAAATGAAAAGCTAGTTATGAGACTGCACGCGCATGTCAGCACAAACAAGTGAATCCCCTGTGTCTTCACGTGTCCTTCACGTGAATTCACGTGAACGATCTTGGGGAATCAGGGATTTACGCGGCGGGAATCCGGCTGGATTTTTGCAGGTTTAGGGAGTAGGCTATTTCCAGCGGTCGTACTAACAGTTCGGGGGAAGTTGTTGAAGACTGTTTCGAGCGGTCCAGAGGTCTCAGAGATGCTGGCAGGTGACGAGCGCTGGGCGATGGTGCAACGCATCGTTTCCAGCGCGCTCTTCGCCAAGGCCCCGCAGCTCAGGGACATCCTTATTTACTTGGCGCGGCAGGCGCTGGAAAACGCCCCGGCCGCCATTAGTGAACTTGAATTGGGCCGCAACGTTCTCGGCCGGCGCGCCGATTTTAACCCGAACGAGGACAATATTGTCCGCGTTCAGGTGCGCCACCTGAGGAAAAAACTGGAGGATTATTTCGATACGGAAGGCCGGGATGAACCGGTCATATTGACGATTCCCAAAGGCTCATACGTACCCAGCTTCACGCCGCGGCCCGAACCACTACCGGCGCCTCCGGCCGCAACGGATGCCGCGGCGATGGACGCGTCTCCTCGCGCACTCGCGCCGGATGGGCGCGCGGTCTACGGCCGGTCCGGGAACCGGTGGTTCCGCCCGGCAGCCGGCGCACTCGTCTTGCTCTGCCTCGCACTGTCGGCCATCGCGCTCCGTTTCTGGAAAGAGGCGGCGGAGCTTCGCGCCCGGGTCCCGGCCATCGAAGACCGGATCCCTCTTTCAGACGATGTATTGTGGTCGAGAATCTTCGCCTCCGGTCAGACTCCAACCATCGTGGTCGCGGATAGCTGTCTGGCGTTGCTGCAGGACATTTTGGGCGTCGATGCCCCGCTCCGTGACCTCGTCGGCAACTCCGCCACGGCGAAGACAATTGATGCCGTACAGGATAAGAAGCTGCAATCGGCCCTGCGGGTGATCGCCACGCGCCAGTACACCAGCCTGGGCGACCTGAACGTTGTCGCGAACTTCCTGCGCCTGAGCGAGCATTACGACGTCCGGCCCCGCATTCGCTATGCGCGCTACCTGGATACTCGCGAGTTCAAGTCCGGCAACTTCATTTTGATCGGAAGCCGCCGCGGTGTGCCGTGGGTTCAGTTGTTCGAGCCGCAACTGAATTTCTACATCGAGCAGGACGTGAAAACCCACTCCTTCCGCTTCCTGAACCGGTCGCCTAAGCCGGGTGAGCAGCCCTTCTACGGAAGCACCGCCGACGGTACGAACCAGGAAGCAAGCTATGCCGATATCGCCATTCTGCCCAACCTGAGCGGGCAAGGCTATGTCGTCATCATTTCAGGCATTACGATGGAGGCCACGGAAGCCGCGGGCGAGATGTTGGCCAGCCGGGACTTCTCCTCCGAGTTAGCTAAACTGCTGCGCGCCGGGCCCGGCAAGACGCCTGCGCGCTACGCCGAGATCTTGCTGCAGGCCAAGTCCATGCCCGGTACCGCGGGTGTCTCCAGAATCATCTGCCACCGCCTGGTCAGACCTCAATAGTCGCGACCTTAAGCAAGTCCGCGAGAGTGGGCGCGCACTCCACCGTGTCCGCTGGACGCGCGCTCGAATGAAGCGGCCAGCCTTGCAGTGCGGAGATGAGTCTGAATTGGCCGAATGGTGCGCCCGGACAGATTCGAACTGCCGACCTACTGGTTCGTAGGCGTTAACTTACCTGGAATCAATAGCTTACGCAGAATCTATCTAACGGTGTCACATGGTTTCTAATGGTCTCAATTCGAAGGGGTTAGACCCTATCGAGGGCGGGCTCATGAAACCGCGCGATACCGCGTGCTATGCACAGACCCCGCACAAAATCCGGCACACTGAACCGCAAGGCAAAGAACAGAACGGCCCGAAAATGTCAGCGGGCGGGGTAAACTGAAAATGGCCGTCTAGGGTAGCTCCCGAAGTCGCGCTCGCCTGGCGCGCGGCGGCCATTCCCTTCAGGCAATCGCGGGGGCGGCGATGAGCGAATATCTCGTAAACGGCTTACGGTTGACCGTGCTTCGTCAGAACCTGGAGCACTACCAGCGCGGAGGGTATGCTCCTCCGGATGCCATCTCTCGGATGCTGTTAAGCTGCACCGACGCGGCATGGGGCGCCATTCAGGAGGCCATCGACAAGGGCGAGAGCGCAGCGGAGCTTTGGGTGGTCAAGGACTCCGCCCTCGAACAGATCAAGCTTCTAGCGGCGCTTGCAGAGAGTGTCCTGCCCGGCGCCGGCCTGCTGAATTGCGTCGCCTCCGAACTGAAAAGACGCCTCATGGAGCACGCGGCGCTCACCCAGGAGAGCGACGAAGCCCCGTATGATGCTGCGCTGAAAATCGCGGCCGAGAGCAGCCCCGCCCCCGAGGGCGCCGAGACCCTTCCTGCCTGGCTTGCGCGCATGCAGAAGGTCAAGCCAATGAAGCCAAATCAACTCCGCGTGAAGTATAAGCTCGACCCAAGCACCATCAAGGCGATTCCCAAGGGCTTGCGAATAAAAGATGTGACGCGGGAAAAGCTCGCGAAAGCCTACAATGTGGAATTGAAAGACGTTCCCCAAAACTAAGGGCCAACTATTAGAAAGCCAAAGAAACTGTAGATCTAGTCTAGATCTAGATCCAGATCTATAGTTTCGACAGTTTACCGCATATCATCTCTGGCAGTCTTAGGCCATAGTAAAACTATGGAACTGACCAGAAACCCCCTCCTAACATTGCAGCAAACGGCAAAACTCTTGGCGGTCGGTTATCCTCGCGTGGCGGAGATGGTCCGCACCGGAACGCTTCCGCGCGAATGCGTCGTGTATCTCGGACGACAAATCCGAGTCAACGCAGATGCTCTCACAGCATTTATCGAAAGCGGCGGAAAGCCCCTGCCGGGCGGCTGGCGGCGGCAGGCGCCGGAGGTGTGATGACTCCCGACCCACTCTTGAGCGAGCGTCAGACCAGCGCGGCATTGAATCTCAGCACGGCGACACTACGGCGCTGGCGGAAGGCCCGCCGGCGCGGCGAGATGGGCGATTCAGCCGGACCGGCCTTCGTGGACCTCAACGGATCAATCCGATACCGGCCCCGCGATGTGGAGGGCTGGCTCGGGCGCCGCACCGTGGGCGCGGTGGCTGCCGAGCGCACCCTTGAGCCCTCAGTCGCGCCGGCTGCCATACTAAGCGCGCCGCGGGGCGGTCCTGGAAACGTGACATGAAGCTGAACACTCACCGTCACGTCAAAATACTGCGCCTGGCGCAAGTGATCCACCGTCCGATCCCGTACTGTGTGGGCACACTACAGATTCTCTGGGAGACGGCCGGACAGGTAGCACCGCAGGGCGACATCGGCAAATACAGCGACGAATGGATCGAGGCCGCGGTGTACTGGAACGGCAAGAAAGGCGCACTTGTCGAGGCGCTTTTTGTCACCGGATGGCTCGATTTAGATGCTCGCGAGGTCATGGTCGTACATGATTGGTCGACGCACTGTGAAAAATACATCAAAGAAAAACTCGAACGTCAGGGACTGCCGTTTCTTTCAATTCTTGATGATGCGGGGAAACTACGCACTCAGCAAGAGCGTGATAAGTACCTAATACTTACCCCTGCTTGCCGTGCCGTGCCGTGCCGTGCCAAGCCAAGCCGTGCGAAGCCGCGCCTAACGCGCGCGCGAGAGGATTCGTCGCCTTCATCGAATACACCGCAGACTGCCGCGCCGCTCCCGCCGCTTGGCCCGTCCATCGCTGCGCCCTCCGATGACTCCGGGCGTAGCTCGGACGCTTCTCTAAGTGCGAGTACGCGCGCGAATGCGCTTAGCCTTTCCCCAGAGGATCAGGCCTTGGCCGAAGCGAAGCGCCAGCAAGCAAGAAACGCACGCACGCCCTTAGACGGGGAACACAAAGAAACGCCCCACACGGTCCGCGAACTGGCCGCGGCGAAGGCGATGCTTCAATGAAAGCTCCCAACTACGACCGCGAAAACCTTGAATCTGCCCGGCTGATTCTCGCCGAACGCGAGCGTTACGGAGGCGTGATGGCGGCGCTGGTTCAATGGGCCGAGCGCATCGTCGCGAAACAGCATCAGGGTATCCCGAAGCACCGGCCGGGCTCCCGCGATGTGCTGGTGGCAGCAGCAGGCCAGTAGGATTCAATTCTGAAAGGTGACGTCATGGAGGAACTGGTTTACAGCCTTTGCATCCGCAACGGCACACCGGCAGTGGTGGTAACAGACAACGGCCGCCGATGGGCGCACTATTTCGAGACTGCCGAGAGAGCAATCGAGTTCTACGAAGCGTGTCTCGGCAAGGCGACGGACCCCGAATCGCGCGAGCGGTTTCTCCGGGCGGTAAGGGCAAGGTGGAACTGATGAAACGCGACCTGAGAATCACGGGCGGCACGGCCTACACTGCGGGCAACCTGGAATCGGCGCGCGTGATCCTTCAGGACATCATGCGGTACGGCGGCGAAGAAGCCGGCCTGGTGCAGTGGGCAAGGCGGATGAAGGGTGAGCCTACCCCGACTCCCGGCGATGCCACAGCGGGCACCGGGAACGCGCGGCGAGCCTGCCAAACGATACCGGGCGGCGAGACGTGTTGCATGTGCGGGCTGGTCTGCTATCCGGCGCACCGGCCCGAACTCGCAGAGGACGTGTTCTGCGCGGCGTGCTGCCCCGTTTGCCGGCCGGCTCCGCCGATGGAGGAATAGCTCATGAGCTTGATTGATCGACTCATCATCCGCCTGAAGAGGCCGAAGACATCAATTCGAAAGATCGGCCCGCCGGCCCCGCAACGGCGGCGCCTGGTAATCGGCTTGGCCGGCGATGGGGATGCGGAGCGACAGCGAATCCGGCGCGATCTGGAGAAAATCGCCGGCGCGTTGAACCCCGGCGCGAAACGGGATTGATTCAGTGGCGCGGATGATATGCGCGCCGCAACTGGACAACGACGGAAAACACTGGAGGTCAAAACGTGCGATTGAAACTGACTGCAGAATTGAAATTGGCAACGAACAAAGTCCTGGAAGCGCAGCGAGAACTCGCTCGCGTCGATGCTGCCATCTTGAAAGCACGGGACAGCGAACCCGCGCTCCGCGATGCGCTCACGGGCGCGCGAAAGAGACTCGCAGACGCGGAGGTGAGCGTCGAACTGGACGGCGCAACGCCAGATCTTAGCGCGATGACAGCGGTCCACGAGGCAGCCGAAGCAATCGACCGCGCATCCGGCAAGCTGGCGGCGCTCGAAACGCGACGGGCCGAAAGTGCGGCACGACTCAAGGGCCTGAGCGAAGGATTCGAGACCGCTCGCGCCGCGTTTCTCGCCCTGTCACGGCAAGCAATCGAGGCCGAATTCCTGATCCCCGCAGCCGCGCAACTCCGCGCCGGCTATCTCCTCGCATGTGCGCTCGACCAAGCCTGTTGCATCCCGTCAACTTTGGAATTCACACTTGAACCTCTGCAACTGCCGAGTGTTGAGGATCCGACCCGCCTCATCCTCCGGTTTGATGACGCGCGGCGCCGTGACGGGCAGTGGATTAGCGCGCACAACTGCGACCGGCAGGCGCTCGAACTCACGGCGACGCTCGCCGATGTCAGCGCGGCCGCGAACGTGTTGAAGGGCGCGGCGTAGTGCAGGCTTTGGGCGCGGTGGCAGCGGGTGCTTTGGGCGCGCAAGTGCTCATTGTGCCACCGCGGGCGCGGCTCCCAATCCGGCTCGACGACCTCCAGCCGACTCACGCCGCATCTCAGATCAGGACCCGCGGGGTTCAGCGGGTCCTTCCTAGACCCTCCGCGCCGGCCGGTAAACCGATTGCAGCGGGTGCCCAGTCAGAGGGGTCAAAACGTGAAAGCGAGTCAAGATTGAAAGGAAAAACGGCATGACCGAGCGGCAGATTGCGAAGGAATCCGGCTATTCGCCGGGCATCGTTCATCGGAAGTTAGCTCAAGGCCAGACGGCGGCGGAGATCATCCGCGCGGGCAAACTACGCCCGAGCCGTTTGGCCGCCGCTGCTGCACTGGCGGGGGAAGCAGGGGGAAGCAAGCGAGCGGGCGAGACTTACGCGGAGGCCCAAGCGCGCAAGGAAACCGCGCTCGCGTCTCTTCGTGAGCTGCAACTGGCTGAGCGGCGCGGCGCGCTCATTCAGCGCGAGACGGTCGAATCCGAGTGGACGTCGGTCTGCACTACCATCCGGGACGCGATGTTGGGGCTGCCGACGAAACTCTGCTCGCGCTTGGCGGCGATGACCGATGAACCGGAAATCACGAAGTACCTGAGAGTTGAGATCAGGGCGGAGTTGACGCGGGCTTCGAAGCAGCTTGACGGCCCCGCACCGGCCGCATAGGAGGGGAATCATGTCATCGTCACACGAAGGACTGAAAGCGAGGCGGCGAATGATCACTTTCAAAATACCCGATCTGGTTCTGAACACGGGGCTGGCGGCCGGGGTGGATAGGGCGCCGGTAAATCCCGACGACAATAACGACTTGCCGAGCCCGACGAGGTCACTACGAGTCGGGGCCGGCGGCGACCTCACGGTCAAGTTGGCGGGCGTCCCGGTCCGGATCAGATTGCACAGCGTTCCGAGCGGCATGGTGCTGCCCATCAGCGTCACGCGAGTCTACGCAACCGGGACGACCGCAGGCGATATCCTTGCCGAGTACTGAAAGGCGACCGATAGGAGGCCTTGTAACGTGTCGGGAACCGGCGTATGGTTGAAAACGAGGCCCGAACGGGTTGCAGCCCGCCCGAGCCTCTGACCGGACCGCGGGTTAGCGCGATGACGGCTTTTCCAATTCTACGACCCGCCATCGAGCCTCCGCGAGATTCTTTGGAGGCAAAGCATGAATCACATTATTGCGACCGATCCCGACGGCGGTACAGCCGTCCTAACGACTGACAGTCCAGCAAGCCATTACGGCGTGCCGGTTCTACGCATCGGCGCGGCCGACGTGGAGGGCGACTTCGGACCCGCTGATCTGATTGGCGACATTGACCGGCCCGAGACGCTGGCAACGGCGGCTTGTATTGTGGCCGGCTGGGCGATGAACGCCGAGCGCAGCGAAGACGAACGCGAGGCCGCGCGGGCGTTTCTGGGCCAGTGGCCGGAAGGCCCGCAGATCAGTTAGAACCGGGCCGCGGGGCGACTCGCGGCCCACTGAAAGGACATGAACAATGTCACTCTACAAACGCGGTGAAACCTGGTGGTATCGGTTCGAATGGCGCGGCGATGAGATCCGCGAGTCAACGAAGGTCTCGAATCAGCGCGAGGCTGAGAAGATCGAGGCAGCGCGTAAGACGCAGCTTGCACGCGATGAAGTCGGCTTGAAGGGCCGGAAACCGGCTCCGACGTTGCGGGAGTTTGTCGAGAAGAGCTTCCGGCCGCATATCGCGGTTCATTTTGCCGAGAAGATCCAGACGCGGCGGTACTACGGCTTTGGTCTCAAGGCGGTGCTCGCATATCCCGCGCTGGCGGAGGCCCGGCTTGATGAGATCACGGCGGACATTTTGAACGGCTTTGTCGCGAGACTCCAAGGCACGGGCTGGGAGGTTTCCACGATGAACCGCACCCTGCAAGTGCTCCGGCGCGTCTTCAAGCTCGCTCAGGAGTGGGGCGCGACGGACCGCGTGCTCCCGAAGGTGCGCCTCCTGCCCGGCGAGAATCGACGCGAGCGGACACTCACCGAGGCGGAAAGCGAAGCCTATCTCGCGGCGGCCGAAACCGTGGGCTCTGGCATCGTTGCGGCGTATGAGCGGGCGCTCGAAGGCATCCGGGCGGTTGACCGGGGCGAAGCGCCAATCAAGCCGGCTGATCCGTACCTATTGCGCGACGTGGCGACGCTGCTGTGTGACTGCGGGCTCCGGCCGGATGAAGCCTTCCGGCTCCGATGGGAGCAAGTGCGAGACGGCGCCGTTCACATCCAAACCGGGAAGACGGCGAACGCCCGGCGCATGGTTCCACTGAGCGAACCGGCCGCGGCCCTCCTGGAAGCGCGACGCGAGGCGGCGCTCTCTGCTGAGTGGGTCTTCCCAGCGCCCACGATGAGCGGGCATATCGAGCATTTCACCCTCAAGAAACGGCACCACGAAGCGGAAAAGCTCGCGGAGGTCGCGCCGTTCACGTTCTACACCTTCCGGCATACCTGCCTCACGCGGTGGTCTTCGGTGATCGACCCCTACACTCTCGCGTATCTCGCGGGGCACTCTGACTTCGCCACAACCAAGCGATATGTTCACCCGCGGCTCGAAGTCGTGCGCGCGCTGGTGGAAAAGGCGCGCGAGGTACAAACCCCGCACAAAATCCGGCACAGTGGCAAAATGGAGGCCGTGAGCAATGCGGCCTGATTGTCTGGAAGTGATTGATTCTAAGCTGTTTGAATGGTGCGCCCGGACAGATTCGAACTGCCGACCTACTGGTTCGTAGCCAGTTGCTCTATCCAGCTGAGCTACGGGCGCACGTCTGGATCAATTTCCACTATAACAACTCGGTTCCGGAGCGGCAAGGACACGGCCCGCGGGCCACAGGCGCGCCCGCGGGCTCGCCGGCCCACGGCACTTCTGCCAATGGTTGTTAGCAGGCGCGCGCCGGTCAGCCCTTGGGGGCCTTGTCGGTCACCTTGAAGTTCTGCTCGTCGAAATACAGCACCTTGCCCTGCTGGTAGCTCGAGACGGCCATGCTGATAGCCACCTGGGCGTGCGCCGCAACTTCGACGTTCAGCCGCGGCTGCTGCCGGCTGCGAATCGAATCCAGGAAGTTGCCGATGTGGTCCATCATCATGTCGTTCTCGTCGACCTTGATGACGATCGGCTCCTCGCCGAACTTGGCCTTGTACTCAGGCGTCATCACTTCCTTCTCCGGCAGCACCGTGATGTGATCCGTGGGAGCCTCGAACATCCCGTGGTCCACCATAATAAGCGTGCCCTGGTGGCCGCGGATCAGGCCCGGGATGTGGTGCGAGTTCGCCATGGAGCTCGATAGCACGACCGAGAAGCCCTGCTTGTACTCCGCGACAAGATGGAACGTGTCCGGCACCTCGCGCTCGTCCTTGAACTCGTAAATCCCGCCGCTGCCCACCACCCGGCGCGGAAACTCCGGCTGGGGCCAGCAGATGTTCATCGGCGCCATCACGTGGAAAAACAGGTCGGTGGCGATGCCGCCCGAGTAATCCCAGTACTTGCGGAAGCGGAAAAAGCGGTCGGCGTTGTAGGCGCGCTTGGGCGCCGGGCCCAGCCAAGTCTTCCAATCGATGTAATTGTCGCCCTTCCCGTCCGGACCGGCTTCTTTGTCGATCTTCCAGTTCCACTCGCCTTCCACCGAATTGCGGTGATAGCTGCCCTGGCTCATGATCATCGGGCCGATCATACCGTCCGCGAGCGCCTTGCGCGCCTTCCACCACTGGTCGCCGGAGGTCGTCTGCGAGCCCACCTGCATGACGCGCTGCTTCGACTTCACGGCCTCGCGGAGCTGCTTCACTTCCTCGATGGTGTGGCACATCGGCTTTTCGAGGTACACGTCCTTGCCCTGCTCCATCGCCGCCAGCGCCACGCGCGCGTGCCAATGGTCGGGCGTGGCGACGACCACGGCGTCCACGTCCTTGCGCGCCAGGATCTCGCGGTAGTCCAGCGTGCCGTCCACCTTGAAGTTCTCCTTGGCGGCCGTGACGCGCTTCTGGTACACGTCGCAAACGGCGACCAACTGGCAGGAGTTCTCGTGCTTCTCACCATAGCGGCGGAACCGCTCGGCGACGTAATAGCCGCGGCCGCCCACTCCAATGAAGGCGACGTTGATTCGATCGTTCGCGCCGATCACTCGTCCCGTGCGAGCCGGCTTATCGGCGGCCAGGACGCGCCCGCCGGCGGCCAGAGCCGCGCCCGTGACGGCGGCGGCCTTGAAGAAATCCCTTCGATTGCTTTCGAGCATGATGCAGCCTTCCTTGGCGTATTGTGAATCGATACACAATTATCCTATGCCCGCGCCCGAAGGCGGGTCAAAGCAACGCGTTGCCCCGCCGCGGGCCGTCTCGTGTTACCTTGCGGTGAAATGCAGTCTGCGCATTTCCACGGCAAGGCCGACCCCACGCGCGAGATCGAGGTGAAGTTGCGCGTCCAGGACGCCGCGCAGATGGCCGCCGTCCTGCTTGCAAACGGTTTCGTCGTCGTTCATCCGCGGGCGTTTGAAGCCAACGAGGTTTTCGACACGCCGGAGCGGGCTCTGCGCGCCGAGCGGCGCCTGTTGCGCCTGCGCGAATTCGCCGGCGCGGCCACCCTCACCTATAAGGGCACTCCCGAGACCGGGCGCTACAAATCGCGCGAGGAGCTGGAGACGGTAATATCCGACGCCGGCGCGCTGCGGCAGATCCTGGACCGGCTCGGCCTGCGCCTCTTCTTTCGGTATGAGAAGTACCGGACCATTTACCAGCGTCCGGGCGACACGGCCGGTTTGGTCGTCCTCGATGAAACGCCGATCGGCCTATGGTTGGAACTCGAAGGCGCGCCCGAGTGGATCGATCGCACGGCCGCGCAACTCGGCTTCACACTGCAGCAATATGTCACCGAAAGTTACGGCGGTCTGTGGCTGAAGTACTGCCAGGAACAGGCCATTGATCGTCCCAATATGGTTTTCAGCGACTCTTTCGGCGGTGATCCCGCGTGAGCGCGATCCGGCGCCACGGCGTCACACCGCGACGCCTACAATGAAGGCATGCTCGAGTCCGCCAATGGGGCCGCCGAGGTCTCGCAAGCCGTAGCCCGCCTGGATATCGTCCGCCGGGAAATCGGCAAAGTGATTGTCGGCCAGCAGGACGTCGTCGACGGCGTGCTCATTTGCCTGCTCGCCGGGGGCCATGTGCTGCTCGAAGGCGTGCCCGGCCTCGGTAAGACCACGCTTCTGCGGACGCTGTCGCGCGTGCTGCATCTGAAGTATTCGCGCATTCAATTCACCCCCGACCTGATGCCGGCCGACATCGTTGGTTCGATGGTGATGGAGACGGATTCGAGCGGCGCCAAGAGCCTGCGCTTCCAGCCCGGCCCGATCTTCGCTAACCTCGTGCTGGCCGACGAAATCAACCGCGCCACCCCCAAAACCCAGTCGGCGCTGCTCGAAGCGATGCAGGAGCGGACGGTCACCTCGGGCACGACGACGCACGAACTGGACCGCCCGTTCCTGGTCATGGCGACGCAGAATCCGATCGAGATGGAGGGCACCTATCCGCTGCCCGAGGCCCAACTCGATCGCTTTCTGATGAAGATCGTCGTCGAGTTTCCGTCGCGCGAAGAGCTCAACCGAATCGTCGAGCGCACCATCCAGCGCGACGAGCCCGAACTCAGCCAGGTCATCACGCGCAGCGAGATCCTCGAGCTGCGCAACACCTGTCGCGAGGTGATCGTCGCGCCGCATGTGCTGGATTTCGCGGTCAGCCTGGTGATGGCCACGCAGCCCGGCGCCGACGGCGCCCATCCGCTGGCCGATAAGTACATCCGCTATGGTTCATCGCCCCGCGGAGCCCAGGCGCTGGTCGAATGCGGCCGCGTCTACGCGCTGATGAATGGCCGCTATCATCTCGCCGGCGACGACATCCGCAAGGTCGCGCCCGCGGTCTTGCGCCACCGCATTATCCTGAACTTCGACGCCCACGCCGACGGCCAGACCCCCGAGACACTGCTGCGCGAGCTGATCTCCGCCGTCTCCGCGCGCCAGCCGAAGCCATAATTCGATCCCTCAGTTTGAGTGAAGGAAAACGGCGGCCGCGATCAGCGCCAGCCCAATCCCGAAGCACCACAGCCGGCCGATCCAGGTGGGGACAGGTGGGCCGGTCGGGCGCAGACCCCAGCGGAAGTCATTCACCGCCAGCCCGAGGCCTATGAAAGCCAAGCCGACAATTGCGATCCAGATGCGATCCCAAATGATCATTTTCGACTCTCAATATCCGACTCTCAATCATAATCCGATTCCTTGCCTGGACAACCCCCAAATCCTGCGATAAACCGACAATCGGGTTATCCCGCCTGCCGCCTGCTCCCGCCCTGTCACAATAGAGGATACCCGAGCCGATGCCCGCGCCCTTAATCGACCGCCAGCTTCTCGAACGCCTCGAGCGCCTGACCATCCACTGGCAGAAGTCGTTCCGCGGCCTGGTGGGCGGCCACAACGAGTCGCGTTTTTCCGGCCCCGGCATCGAGTTCCTCGACCACCGCCGATTCCACCAGGGCGACGACCTGCGCGCGGTGAACTGGCGCGCCTACCTGCGCCTGGAGAAGCTTTTCCTCAAGATGTTCCAGACTGAGCCGCGCACGCCGATCCGCCTGCTGGTGGACGCTTCGGCGTCGATGGCCGCCGGAGCCGTCGATGGGGATGTTTCCAAGTTCGACTTCGCGCGCCGTCTGGCGGCGGCTATCACTTACGTCGGTCTGGTGCGGCACGACGCGATACTCATCCAGCCCTTCCACGAGGCCCTCGATGAGGCCTGCCTCGCCTCGGGCGGCCGCCACCGCTTTGGCCCCATCACCGACTTTCTCGCGGCGCTGGAGCCGCGTGGCCGGTCGGCGTTCATGCAGACTGCGCGCCAGTTTCTGGCCCGCTACACCGGCGCGGGTCTGGCCATCGTGATCTCCGATTTCTTCGACGACGCCGACGTGCTGCGCCCGCTGCAGTACCTGTCCGACTTCGGCCATGAGCTGATGTTGATTCAACTCTGGTCGCCCTCCGACCGCGAGCCGGCGGCCGAGGGCGACGTGCACTTGGAGGATGCCGAGACGGGCGCATTGCTCGAACTTTCGCTCGACGCGGCGGCGCGCCGCGCCTGCACCGAGGCCTTCGACCGCTACGCCTCCGCGCTCGAGCGCCTGGCGCTGCGCAATGGCGGGCGCTACTTCGGCTTCTCGACGGCGCTGTCGCTCGACGACGCGGTGGGCCGCGCGCTGGCATTCGAAGGCGGCGACACATTGCGCGGCCTGACGCCCACGGGGAGGCGCTGAGTCTTGTTCTTCGCCAACCTCTCGCTGGTTGAGTTCTTCTCGCTGCTCACCGCCGCGTGGGCCGCCGCCGTGGCGCTGTATTTGCTCAGCCGGTCGCGCCGGCGGCTGAGAGTGGCGACGCTCCGCTTCTGGCAGAACGCGCTGCAGGCCGTGCAGCAGAAGCGCCGCCGTCGCGTAGATCAACCCTGGTCGCTGCTGCTGCAGTTGCTCGCCATTCTGTGCCTGCTGCTGGCCATCGCGCAGCCACGCTGGGGCCCGCGCCTGTTCGGCGGACGCGACCACGTTCTGCTGCTCGACACGTCGGCCTGGATGGTGGCGCCTTCCCGCGCCGGCGATCTCTCGATCGAGGCCCGCCGCGCGGCGCTGGCCTGGCTCCGCACGCTGCCCTCCGAGGACCGCGTGATGCTGATCCGCGCCGGCTCGCAAGCCGTGCCGGCCACGCGCTTCCTCTCCAGTCGGACCGAATTGGAAGCCGCCATTCGCGCTTCGTTGCCCGCCGCCGGGCCGCTGGACCTCGAACAGGCGTTGTCCCTGGCCCGCCAATCTCAGCGTCTCGAAGGCCGCGAGCCCGGCGAGATTGCCTACGCCGGCGCGGCGCGGCTCGCCTCCGACCCGTCCTCGCTCCAGCTTCCGCCCAACTTCCGCTATCTGCCGGTTTCCGCGCCGCCGCCGAATGCCGGCTTCGTTTCTGCCTCGTTGCAACGCGTGTCCGGTGAAGCTTCGCATTGGCAGGCCACCTTCGCTCTGCGCAACTATGCATCGCTGCCCCGGGCCGTGCACGTCGCCATCGCGCTCGGCGGTTCGCCCGCCGGCGCGCGGCGCATCGTGCTGGCGCCGCTCGCCGAATCCTCCGTCACCTTCGATTTCCACACGGCCGCGGCAGGCTGGATCGAGGCCCGCATGAGCCCTTCCGATGCCCTGCCCGCCGACGACAGCGTCACGCTCGAGGTGCCCTCCGCGCAGAGTCTGCGCATCGCCGTCTACTCCGCCTCGCCCGGCCTGCTGCGTGCCATCTTCTCCTCCGATCCGCGTCTCGATCCGCGGTATCTGGCGCCGGCGGCGTACCGGCCCGACGCGGATGCCGGCGTCATCGTCATCGACGGATTCGCGCCCCCGCAACCGCCCCAACGTCCCAGCCTGTGGATCGCTCCACCCGCCTCCGCCTCGCCCATTCCGGCACGAATGGTCGGCCGCGAAATGGTCCTGACCCACTGGCACAACGAGACTCCGCTCGGCGCCGGGTTGCGGTCGCGCGACCTGAAGCTCGCGGGCTCGCTCGTGTTCGATCTGCCCGCGGGCGCGACGCCGCTGGCCGATACGCCGGAAGGATCCGTGGCCGCGGCTCTGCTCGAACGCGGCCCGCTGCCGCCCTTGGTAGTGCTGGGCTTCCATCCTCTGCGCACCGCGCTGCGCTCCGAGGTCGCGGCCCCATTGCTGTTTGCCAACTTGCTCGAGGCGCTAGCGCCCGCGGCGCTGGTGGAACGCGGCACGCTCGCGGCTGCGCCCGGCGCGCTGCAAATGGACTTGCCTGCGGGCGTCGACCTGGCGCGGCTGCAGGTGGTCGACGAGAACGCCCGCCCGGTTCCCTACACGCTCGACGGCCGCACGTTGCGCCTGTACACGCCGCGCAGCGGCGCGGTCCGAGTGCGCGCCGGCGCCTATGAACGCTCCTACTCGCTGGTCCTGCCCGGTTACGGCGCCTATCGCTGGGATGTCCCGGCCGGAGTCCGGCGCGGATTGCCTCGAACCACCCTGCCGCAGGCGCTTCCGCGTGAGTTGTGGAAGTGGTTTGCCCTGGCCGGCCTGGTGCTGATCGTTCTCGAGTGGTGGCTCTTCGGCCGCTCCCGCGCCTGGTTCGGCCGGCGTCAGATCCCGTCGCTGGCCCTCAAGGGCGCCGCCATTGCCGCCTGCGTGCTGGCCTTCCTCGATCCGCGTTTGCCGGTCAGCGAGACCCGCCAGGCCGTGGGTCTGCTGATCGACACGTCGCAGAGCATCCCCGAAAGATCGCTCCTCCGCGCCAGCCAATTCGCCGTCGCCGCCCGCGCCAAAAGCGGCCGCAACGACGTGCGCGATCTGCCCTTCGCCCGCGCCCTGCGCCCGCTGGATGCCGCCGAGCGCGCCACTGGTCGGTTCCACCTGACGGCCGGGGCAGAGGGGCGCGCCACTGGCATCGAGGCCGCCATCCGCGAGGCCGCCGGCGCGCTGCCCGCGGACCGCGTGCCTCGCCTGGTGCTGCTTTCCGATGGGCTAGAGACCGATGGTTCGGCCGCTCGCGGTGCGCAACTGGCGGCCTCGCTCGGGATTCCGGTGGACACGGTCGCGGTTGACGGCCGCGCCGCGCCGCGCTTCCGCATCGACTCGGCCGGCTTTCCAGCCGCGGCCTTCACCGGCGAGCGCTTCCCCATCGACCTCCAGGTGAGCACGCCCGAGCCGGCGCAGGCGCGGCTTGATCTCACCGCCGACGGACGCGCCATCGGCTCCAGCCCGGTCAGCCTGCAGGCCGGCGAAAACCACGTGCGCGCCTACGCCTCACTCTCCATGCCGGGCGCGTTTGAGCTCGCGGGCACCCTCCGCGCGGGCGCGCTGGGCGAAGCACGCTTTGCCCAGTCGATCTCCCTGCGCTCTCCGCGCCTGCTGCTCCTGTCGCAGGACCCGCCCGGCATGGAGACGCACCTCGCGGCGACCCTGACCGCCGCGCATTTCGACCTCGACACGCGCACCAGTTGGCAGACCGCGCGTCTGGAGGACTACCAACTAGTCGTCTTCAACAACTGGGACCTCGCCGCTCTGCCCGAGTCGCGCAAGCGGGATCTCGAACAGTTCGTCCAACGCGGCGGCGGGCTGCTGGTCATCGGCGGCGAGAAAAACATCTGGGTGGAGCGGAAGAATCCGCAAACCGACCCGCTCGACCGCACCCTGCCCGCTACCGTGGCCCCCCCGCGCACGCCCGAAGGCGCGGTCGTGGTCCTGGTCCTCGACAAGTCATCCTCCATGGAAGGCCGCAAAATCGAACTGGCCCGGCTCGCAGCCACCGGCGTGATCGAGAACCTGCGTCCCATCGACCAGGTGGGCGTGCTGATCTTCGATAATTCCCACCAGTGGGCCGTGCCCGTGCGCCGCGCCGAGGACCGCACGCTGATCAAGCGCCTGATCGCGGGCATCGTCGCCGACGGCGGCACGCAGATCGCGCCTGCCCTGGCCGAGGCCTACCGCCGCATTCAGGCCGCGTCAGGGGCCTACAAACACATCGTCTTGCTGACCGACGGCATCTCCGAGGAGGGCGACTCGATGGGCCTGGCGCGGGATGCGCCGCAGAAGCATGTCACAATTTCGACGGTCGGCCTGGGCCAGGATGTGAACCGGGCGTACCTTGAGAAGATCGCGCAAACGGCCGGCGGCCGCTCCTACTTCCTGACTGAGCCGGCGGGCCTGGAGCAGCTCCTGGTCAAAGACGTCATGGAGCACACCGGTTCCACCACGGTTGAGAAACCGGTTCGCGCGCGCATCCTGCGGCCGGTGGAAACCCTCGCCGGGCTCGACCTGGAGAGCGCGCCTGCGTTGAAGGGCTACGTCCGCTTCCAGGCCAAGCGCGCCGCGGACCTGATCCTGGCGGTGGACGATGCCGAAAAGGATCCGCTCTATGTGCGCTGGCAGTACGGGTTGGGCCGAGCGGCCGTGTTCACCTCGGACGCCAAATCGCGCTGGGCCGAAGCGTGGGTCGCGTGGAAGGGCTACGACCGCTTCTGGGAAAACGTGGCGCGGGACCTGCTGCCGCACGCGCTGGCGGGCGAATCGCGGCTCGAGTGGGATCCGGCGGCCTCGCGCCTGATCGTGGAGTACCAACTGGCAGATCCCGCGCAGGCGCCGGACGTGCCGCCGCGCCTGTTCGCGCTGGGGCCGGACGGATTCGGGTCCGCGCTGACCCTTCAGAAAGTCGGCCCGGGCCAGTACCAGGCGGCGTTCCCCATCGGCGCGCGGCGTGGCCTGTTTCGCGTACGTCCGCTCGAGGAGTCGCGGCTGTTCCCGGAAACCGGGTTGTACCTGCCCGAGCCGGAACTCACCTCCAGCGGGCAGAACGAAAAACTCTTGCGCGACCTCGCGGCCTGGACTGGCGGGCTGTTCAACCCGACTCCGGCGCAGATCTTCCGCCCGCCGGCACGCGCTCTGCCCGCCTGGCTCACGCTCTGGCCGGCCCTGTTGGGCTGCGCGCTGCTATTCAACCTGGCCGAGGTCTTCTGGCGCCGCTTCCGGCGGCCCGGGGCGGTCGTGGCGCTGCCATTTTTGTCCCGAGCGGCCTAGGCGCGGACTTGCTCCGGCGCTTCCGTCGGGGCCTCCATGCGCCCCGGAGGCTCCAGCGTTCGCCGTCTCCTCGCCCCAAATCTGTTTGACACGTGGGCCTATGCTCAAGCTAGCCGGCGTTCTACGCGTCGCATCGGCCTTGTTCTTTGACAATTGCGAATATGTGCCGAATTTTCACAGGATAAACCAATCATTATAAAAAGCAAAGTCGACAATTGGCTTTGTTCCTCATTTTTTGTGTTTTAAGCTCCTGGCGCACCCGTCCGACCCTCGCCGTCGGCCTCGCGCAACCAGCAAGTCGGGCAGGGCGGATGAGGCAAGAGAGCCGCCGCCTGATGGAAATTCTCGTTGGGCTATAAAGTGCCGGTCCCGGACGGCCGATCCCTTGTTTGAAGTGCAACGCGGCGTCAGAAACTACTGCGGAAAAGGTCAGAATCGGGCGCTGGCTTTGAGAATTTCCACAGGGGGTGAAAACTATGAACAGCAGGAGCACCTATCGCGTGGGCCTGATCTTCAACACCGGCAATGAAGTGGAGCGGACGGCGGACCGCACCACAGAGGACGCGCCGATTGACTTGGCGCGGTTTGACGAGGCGTTTCAACGGGCACGGGCAACTGAAGGCGAAGACGGCCAGGAGGTCATCCCGGACGGCTATTACGACACGCTCGTGGAAGAAGTCCGGCTGACCAAGACCCAGCGCACCGGGAACCCGATGCTGATCTGGAAGCTGTCCATCTTGGGCGAGGAGTTCCACGGGCGAACCTTGAACAAGATGCGGGTCATTACGGAGAAGTCTCTTCAGTTTCTGAAGGAAGATCTCGAGTGTTGCGGCGTGCACCTCGAGCGGCTTTCCGATCTGTCGCTGCATCTCGATGAGATGTTTGGCCTCAAGATCAACGTCATGAAGAAGACCAAAGGTCAGTGGACCGACATCTACTTCGTCAAGGTCGAGAAGCCGGCGCCAGACAATATTCCGTTCTGACACGCGGTTAACGGTCCGCCCGCGGAGAAGCGCGATGCGCCGCTGGCAGCAGGGAATCCGGTCCCGCCGGAAGGCGGCCGTGCGCCGCGGGCCCCGCGCGATCTCGCCGATCCGGTTCGGAAACTATTAGCAATCTGCATTTTCAGCGCGTTCGGTGTCGGGGCCAGGGACGGTTGTGCAGGCCGCTGAAACAACAGGTAAATGATTCAAAATAAATGATGTTCTGCGCCGTAATAGCCCGGTCTGCAACGGCTTCGCAACTGTTGTGCACTGGACGCGGAGCCTCTGGCCGCCACACCATATCAAAGCGCGGGTGCAGCGCGCGAGGGAAGATTCCGCGTGACGAACTCGTGCGGGCGATCGCGCCCCTGGCGACCGCGGGGTTGAGCAACAACGAGAAGTCGTAGCCCCGCTTTGTGACCGGCTCTCTGAATGGGACGGATGCGGGCGCTGGCCGCTCCCCCAATGCAATGGCCGCACCGGCCTGGGACATGAGCGTGATGAATACTGACCATCGGCCTGAGCAGGCTCACCCCGCCACGTGGGTGCCGACCCTGTACTTCGCCGAGGGCATCCCATTCTTCGCAATATCGTTGATCGCCGGGATCCTATACAAACGACTGGGGATGCCCAACGACGCCATCGCGCTTTACACCAGTTGGCTGCTGCTCCCCTGGTCTTTGAAACCCTTCTGGAGCCCGCTGCTGGAGATGTTCAAGACCAAGAAGTTCTTCGTCGTCTCCTTCGAGTTCATCGTCGGTGTGAGTCTCGCCCTGATCGCCCTGTGCCTGCCCCTGGCCAACTACTTTCGATACACTCTGGCGTTGTTCGTCCTCGTTGCTTTCTGCGCATCGACGCACGACATTGCAGCCGACGGCCTCTACATTTCGAGCCTCTCGGACAAGCAACAGGCGGCCTATGCCGGCTGGCAGGGCGGCTTCTTCAATGTGGCGCGCTTCTTCTCGCAAGGCGCCCTGGTGATCCTGGCCGGATACCTCGAGACGAAAACGGATGTGCGCCACGCCTGGATGGCGATCTTCGGCGCCATGGGATTGATCTTGGTGGGGGTGAGTTTGTATCACGCCCGCATGCTGCCGGCGGGCGCGGCCGGGCGGCGCTCGGAGTCCTGGCATCAGATGGCCGCCACGTTTGGCGATGTGATTGTCAGCTTCTTCAAGAAGCCCAACATCTGGTGGCTGTTGGTCTTCATCCTTCTTTACCGCGCTGGAGAGGGGCAGGTGGTGCGAATCGGGCCGCTGTTCCTGGTCGACAAGCGCGCCTTGGGCGGACTGGGGCTGACGACCGAGCAGTTCGGGACGATCTACGGCACTTTTGGCACAGTCGCCTTCATCGCGGGCAGTGTGGCGGGAGGCTATTTCACGTCCTGGATGGGCCTGCGCCGGGCCCTGTTGCCGTTGATTGTGGTGATGAATCTGCCCAACCTGGCGTACGTGTACCTGAGCACGGCCCTGCCCACGAATGCCGCTCTGGTCGCGACCGCGCTAAGTGCCGAGATGTTCGGCTACGGGTTCGGATTTGTCGGCGTGATCCTTTTGATGATGCAGGAGATAGCCCCCGGCAAATACCAGACGGCGCATTATGCGTTCGCCAACTCGCTGATGAATCTGGGCTTGATGATCCCGGGCACGGTGAGCGGGAAGATCCAGATGGCGCTGGGGTACCGCAACTTCTTCATCTGGGTTCTGGTCGCGTCCATCCCGGCCCTGGTCCTGGCGCGGATGATCCCGATTCACTCCGGAGCCGCGCCACCGGTGGCGGAGCCGGTCACGGTCCCGTAGCGGCAGCACCGGGGATGGCCGGCCTGACCAGCGGCCCTTGAGAGCACTGGCGATCCAGCATTACGGAGCAAGTCATGCGTTACGGTTACTTCGACAACGATCGGCGGGAATACGTCATCGAGCGGCCCGACGTGCCGGTCTCCTGGACCAACTATCTGGGCATCAGGAATCTGTGCACGGTGATCTCGCACAACGCCGGAGGCTACTCGTTCTACGAGAATGCCGAGCACAAGCGGATCACGCGTTTCCGCGCCAACGGCGTTCCGCTGGACCGGCCCGGACACTACGTCTATCTGCGGGATGACGAGAGCGGCGAGTATTGGTCGGTCTCCTGGCAGCCTGTTGGCAAGGATCTCGCCGCGGCCCGCTATGAATGCCGCCACGGTTTGTCCTACTCCCGGTTCCGCTGCGACTATCAGGGTCTCGAGGCCGAGCAACTGGCGTTTATTCCGCCCGACGATGACGTCGAACTGTGGGACGTCCGGATCAGGAACAGCGGCTCCACGCGGCGCACTCTCAGTGTCTTCGGGTACGTCGAATTCTCCTTCCACCACATCGAGATCGACAACCAGAACCTCCAGATGAGCCTCTACGCCAGTGGCTCCAGCTACCAAGACAGGGTCATCGAGTACGACTTCTACTACGAACCTTCGACCTTCCACTACTTCACCGCCAGCTTCGATCCCGACAGCTTCGATAGTATGCGCGACAGTTTCCTCGGCAACTATCGCACGGAGACGAACCCGATCGCGGTCGAACAGGGCCGGTGCCACGGCAGTGTGGAACTGGGCGGCAACCACTGCGGCGCTTTGCACAAGCGGCTGATTCTCGACCCCGGGCAGGAGGTCCGACTGGTGTTCATGCTGGGAGTCGGCGCGCGCGCTAAGGGCCAGGAGATCAGAGCAAAATACTCGAATCCATCCAACGTGGACCAGGCCTTCGCCGATCTGAGGGCGTATTGGGACCGCAAGCTGGCCGTGTTCCAGTGTAAGACTCCCCACGAGGGGCTGAACACGATGGTCAACATCTGGACGCTCTACCAGGCCGAGACCTGCGTCGTCTGGTCGCGCTTTGCCTCGTTTATCGAAGTCGGCGGGCGCGTCGGGCTGGGTTATCGCGACACGTCGCAGGACGTGATGAGCGTCGTGCACACCAATCCCGATAAGTGCCGGCAGCGCATTGTCGAATTGCTGCAAGCCCAGGTGAGCATGGGGTACGGGCTGCACCTGTTCGACCCCGACTGGTTCGACCCGGCGAAGCAGAATGCGCCTAAGTTCAAATCGCCGACCATCACGCCCGTGCCCGATCGCAAGAGCATGATTCACGGCCTGGCGGACACGTGTTCCGACGACGTGCTGTGGCTTGTCGTTTCGGTCTGCGAGTATGTCAAGGAGACCGGCGACGTCGCGCTGTTCGACGAGCTGATCCCGTTCGCCGACGAAGGCGTGGCGACGGTCTACGAGCACCTCAAGCGCACGCTCGATTTCTCTGCCGCCGAGGTCGGGCCGACCGGCATCTGCAAGGGCCTCCGGGCGGATTGGAACGACTGCCTGAACCTGGGCGGCGGCGAAAGCGCCATGGTGTCGTTCCTGCATCATTGGGCCTTGCGCGCCTTTGTGGAGGCGGCCCGGTACTTGGGCCGCGACGCAGACGCGGCGCACTACACGGCGCTAGCCGATAAGGTCCGCGCGGCCTGCGAGCAGGAACTCTGGGACGGCGAGTGGTACCTGCGCGGCATCACCGCCAAGGGGCGCAAGATCGGATCGAAGGAGAACGCCGAAGGCCAGGTATTCCTGGAGAGCAACACCTGGGCGGTGGTTTCCGACGCGGCGCGGCGCGAGCGCGCCGAGCTTTGCATGGACTCGGTCGACGCTCATCTGTACTCGCCTTTCGGCATCCACCTGCTGTGGCCCGCGTTCACCAAACCGGACGACGACATCGGCTTCGTGGGCCGCGTCTACCCGGGCATCAAGGAGAATGCCGCCATCTTCAGCCACCCCAATCCCTGGGCCGTCATCGCCGAGTGCAAGCTAGGCCGCGGCAACCGGGCCATGAAGTTCTACGACTCCTTGTTGCCTTGCAATCAGAACGACATGATTGAAATCCGCGAGGCCGAGCCGTATTCCTACTGCCAGTTCGTGATGGGCCGGGATCACACCGCCTTCGGGCGCGCCCGTCATCCCTGGCTCACCGGCAGCGGCGGCTGGAACTACACCGCCGTGACGCGCTGGATCCTGGGCATCCGGCTGAGTTTTGACGCTCTGATCGTCGACCCGTGCATCCCCGGCGACTGGAAGCAGTTCGAGGTGACGCGACAGTGGCGCAACGCTATCTTCCACATCACCGTGATCAACCCCAACGGGGTGCAACACGGCGTCCGTGCGGTGACGCTGAATGGCCAACCGGTCCACGCGCCGATCCCACCGCAGCCGCCCGGCTCAGTCAACGAGATTGAAGTGCGAATGGGATGAGCCGGCTAGCCGGCGGACGGCATCGCGGGCACTCCTGCGATCTCTGGCGAGGGCTCGATCCGCGGGGGACACAAGTGAAAATAGCTTCCGCATCTCTACGATGGGGAAGCCATAAACCTGGTGCGGAGGGACTTGTTCCTTCCTAGCGTCATGTCTCGAAGATGCTTTGACAAGCACCGGCCATTCACCGTGGCGCAGACACTCGTGACGACGCTCGGCCGGCGTCGTCAATCCTCGACTGAGACACTACACTAGCACGCCGAAAACAAGTAAGTTATACATAACACAGAAAATCCAAAACGCCAAGAGTCTTGAGAGTACTCCGGCAGGTCACACCACGAGTCACACGGACCTTCAGACCCATCCAAGCGTCGCCAAACTCGCCGGTGGCGTCCTTGAGAAAGAGCCTGCCGAGTGATGAGCCTAAGAGCCACTCGTCCTTGCTCCACCCGCATTGGTGTGAGTACCGAACCTGCTTGCCTGCGCCCGCAAGAATGACTGCCGGCCCCGTACCCTCTTTCAACCGGTTTGGCCTTTCGGATTGGCGTCAGGTTCCGAGCTTCCGCGCAGGTCTCAGCACACTTGTCTAACTTCCGCGTTTCAGCACACCTGAGTAACTTCCATGTCCAGCAACCGGCCGAGCTTGGATATCTTGGCGGCGATGTGTCCGGCACCGACCGCGCAATGGTGCGCCGGCCCTTCCGCGCTCCAGTTCTCTATGAACCGGCGTGTGCCAATAGGAAACCGGTAGCGGCTGTTGGTGTTTCCAATTTCGAGGATCGGTCCGGCCACCGATTCGCCTTCGGCCACCAGCAGCTTGATCGTTCCGCCAACGCATTCCACAACGGATAGCAACGTCACGGGTCCATTCTTAACCGACATTTCGACCGACAAACCGGTACCGACTTTGCCGTGATAAACACCCAGGCTCCGCACTTTCGTCTTACCCTCGGCGATGGCGATGTGACCCGGACCGTCGTGTCCCATGATCACGACATCGTCGCGAAAATCGGTGGCGTAGAATTCGGTGAACGATCCGCCGGCCCCGAACGATTCCATGATCTTCATGGCCTGAGCGTTCTTGACTTCGTATTCGCCGGCGACGGGAATGCCGCGCGCTGTCAGCAGGCTCGCGCCCAGAATAATGGAACTGACAGCGTCTTCGTTTTCCGGAATGCCCACACCATTGTAGAAGTAGGCCAGCGAGCCGAGCGCGTGGTTTTCAACCATGCGGTCGAGCGCTACCGAAGTGCTCGCGGCCCGCCGCAGTTCGGCGGCCGGGCAATCCGGCTGCACCTCGAATGCCTCGCGAAATGCCGCGACCCGGGCTTCGATTTCGCTTTCGGAAACGGCGCGCCGCAACGCCGACAGCTCATCCACCTCGACGAATTCGATGTGCCCTCCGAAACCTGCGCACTGCCGCGTCAGGTCCGAGTAAATGTCGAGCATGCCGCCGTAATAGTGGCCCATCACGCCCAGCCGATTATGCTCCATGATGAACGCCACCCGTGCCGCGGCGAGCCACGCGGAGATTTCGCTGGACGACGCGGGGTCGTTCTCGAGCATGCCGGTCACCTGAAAGAACGGGATGCGGCAGCGGCGGAAGAGATTCGCGATTTCGGGCACGGAACAGGCCTGGCACCAGCTCAGCCACTCGCCCGTCATCGCCCCGCGATCGCGTGACGCGTTGAAAGTGGCGTAGTCGATCGCTTCGCCGGGCGAAAGATTCAGGATGATCACCGGGACCTTGGCGCGGCGCACCACCGGCAACACCGTGGAGGACAAAGCGTAGGTCGAGACATGCAGAAAAATCAGATCGACGTCCGCTTCGCGAAAGCGGTGTCCCGCCGCGAGAGCCTTCTCCGGCGTGTCGATCAGACCCAGATTAACGACCGTCACATCGGCGCGCGCAAGCTGCGCGGCGACCTGTTTGTTATAGCCCTCTAACTTGTCTTTAAGGCCGCCGAATTGAGGCCAGTACGCGTCCGTGCCAATGCTGAAAAGGCCGACGCGCAGATCCCGCCGTGGTGCTTGGTTTGTCATGGAATTAGTGAGTCCAGCCTACTTGAGCAGACAGATCCTCGCAAGGAGGACAACCGCGCGCAACCTCCTTAGAACACCGAGTAAGCCCTCAATGCCGGACGCCGGAAACGTTCCAGCCGTCCACCTGCACGACGGGCTTGCCTTTCCCCAAATTCGCGGCATGGTAGGTAGCCGTCACGGTACGCTTTTCGCCCGGCAGCAGCGCGAAGTAGTTGTCCTCCCACAGCACCGGCAGGATCTCGGCAGAGCGCGGCGGCGCGTCGGGATCCACATCGCCTTCTTCGCCCCGGCTTACCTTCAGGTGTACGGAGAAGGCCAGACTGTGGGACGGATTCTCTACAGTCACGCGCGTGATGCCCTGCTCTCCTTGCACTTCCGATTGCGCATGGTAGCTTACCGGCACGTGGGGCAGGGTATTCAAGGCCGTCATGTCGGCGTAGCTCTTAGTCGGAGTTACCCACCACGTCGTTTTGTCCCAATCCAGTTCCTCGGGCTTGGTCGACAGCCAGTAGAAATTGGTGCTGACAATCTTTCCCGCGGAATCGGCCAACGCCAGCCGTACAAAGTAAGTGCCCGACAAACCCGTGAGCGCCGGTACGCTCAAGACGCGCGTGGAACTATCCTGAGTCACGTCGACGCGCGCCTCCTGGTGCCACTTCTCGCTCATGTCTAAGTTGTAAACCCAGGCTTTCGCAGTCATTCCCGGGAACGCCTGATAGAACGAATTGACCACCACGATTGAGCGGTCGTCGTAGCTGTATTGAATGTGCAGCGGTTCATTCGCTTTCTTCGCGCCGAAGTAGCTGCCGCCTGGCCGCAGATACCAATCGTATAAGTGCCAGATCATCGACGGCCACGCGTTGTTGAGCATCCATTGAATCACGCCCGTCGAGATATACTTGTTGCGCCCGAAAGCCTCGAACATCGCGCGGTGGCTTTCATAGGCCAGCACCTGCGCTTTACAGGCGTATTCCTCCACGCTCTGCGGCTTGCCGTAGCGCGCGTTCAGTGCCTCGGTGAAGACGTGCAGATCGCGGAACGGCCCGCCCCCGGCGTGATAGTCCCAGGCGGAGTTGATGGGCCACAATTTGTCCTCCGGAAGCATCGCGCGGATACTCTCGACGGGAGGTACCGACGGCCCCGGACCGGTCTCAGTGATAAAGCCGAATGCGCCTCCGTTCTTGGTGTCCAACAGCCAATAACTGGGCGCGACATACTCGTAGGGACCGGTCATCTTGAGCCCGGTCTCACCACTTACTTCCGTCGGTCTCTGCGTGGCCGATGATTGATATGGATTCGGCCAGTTGAGCTCCTTGAGAATCTCGATGTATCGCTGCTCCACCTGCGCTACCGGAGGATTATCGCTGCCGTTGAGCCAGTCGAAGACCGACGGGTGGCTGCGCAAACGGCGTATCTGATCGCGCAGCGACTCAGCCGCGATCGAATGGTCTACATCCTTCCAGTTGGCCCATTTCTCCCAGTGATCGCAGCAGCACCATCCGGTCAGCACCAGGATGCCCATCTCGTCGGTCAGGTCGAAGAAATGGTCGTTCTCCAGTTTGCCTTCCATGCGCACGGCGTTCAGGTTCATGTCGCGGACGTAGTTCAGCTCTTCTGCCTGCCGCTCCGGCGAAGACCGCAACAGCATGTCGAAGGTATAACCCGCTCCTCGGATGAGGATGTTTTTTCCGTTGATCTGAAAGACGCGGTGGTTCTGCGCATCGAGCTTCGAGGTCACCTCGCGGATACCGAATTTCATCGCGTACCGATCCGATATGGCCCCGCCCGTTTCGAACTGGAGCTGCAATGGGTACAGGTTCTGCGGCCCGACCTGCACGGGCCACCACAGCCGCGGGTGGTCGATCTTCAATTGCGCGAAGCCGGCGGGTGCGAAGGTGACGACACGCGTCTCGCCCGGCGCCAGTTCCACTGGCTGCGAGAAACTCAGCGCCTCGATGGTTCCCTGCAACGTTCCGCTCACCGCGCGCTGGGTGCCGTTGCGCAGTTCGGCCGTGACCGTGAGCTCGGCCTTATCGGTGGCGGGCAGATTCAGCCGCGTGATCACCTGCGGGAATCGAATCGCCACCGGGCCCGTGGCGTCGAGGTGCACGTCGCGCCACAGTCCCATGCCCTTGTCGGGGGAGGCCGGATTCCAATCGACGAACGTGATACCGAGGTCATCCGCTTCTGGCGGGAAAATCTCCACCGCCAGACAGTTCTTCGCGCCGGCCTGCACCACTCCGGTGACGTTGTACTCGAAGAGCCGCCACGCGCCCGCCATCTTGGCCGACTCCGCGATCTGATGGCCGTTCAACCACACATTGGCGCGGTAGTTGATGCCGTCGAAGCGCAGCCACAGCGTCTTGTCGCGATAAGTATCCGGTGCCGTGAATTCCGTACGGAACCACCAGGACTGGCGGAACGGGCTTTCGGGCGGCATCGGCAAGTTCGAAAAGTTGGAGGCAATGGGATAGGTCGTGCCGGCGATAGCGCGCAGGTTCATGCCGGTGTAAGGGTCGGCGTAAACCTGGTTGCGCACCAGCGCGCTGACGACCGTGGAGGGCATCGTCGCCTTGTACCAGAGCCGGGTTGGGAAGCCCGGCGTCGACACGTTTGCGGCCGTGTCTCGAACCGCCGACGACGGTTGGATCGACCAACCCTCGCGCAACAACAGTTTCTCATTCTGGGCGTAGGCGGCCGATGCCGCCAGCGCGATCAGCACCAGGCAGGGTATCTTCTTCATAAGCAACTAGCCTCATGATAGTCCCAGTCGCGACGCCGGCAGCGCGATCCACGCATCGCCCCTCGCTCGCGCCCGGAAAACACGGGTGAGAGACGGCTGAAGGCCGCACGGCGCAGTCGATGCAGTGCGTGGATAGCGAGGGAAGTTCGCTGCCAGGACAGAGACGTCAGTGCCCGGTTTTCACGTGCGGCTTTCGCGGAGGACCGCCGGACGGAAAGCTACGACTGTGAGACATGGAGGTTAACGTCCCAGGAGGCTCTGCATGACCGTGAGGAACGGTCTGGCAAACGCCACGCTGACACTTAGGCTCACCAGCAGCGGTGGCGCCAGAGCGATCCACTTTTTGCGAGAGACGGCCTCGATCATGACCCACAACAGCAGCGGCGAAACAGGACGCCCGAAACCAAATGCCTCGATCATGTGACTCGGCGAACAGAGCACAACTGCCAGGGCGGCGAAGAAACCGACGCATAGAGTCGCGGGCGCCAGGCGGCGCTCGAGGAGCCAGCGCACAGCCAGGATCATGCTGATAGCCAGACCCAGCACGGCCAGAAAATCGGTGATTCGCATCAACAGTTGGACGAGCGGATCGGGGAACGGCCGGAACCAGAACAGGCGCCGCAAGATGCCCCAAACCGGGATTCCGAACATCAATGCCGGGCCATCAGGCGGCAGCCGCGCGGCCAGGTACCCATACCAGGCGATTGCCGGGATGCCGCTCGAAGCAAACCAGACGGCCTGGCGCCAGTCGCGGCGCAACAATCGATCCACCACCAATGCGGCGACGAGCAGCAGGCCTGTTTCGCGCGTGAGGGCCGCCAGCAGCGCCAGCGCCCAGACACGGGTCCAGCGCTGCTCTTCGCAGTACAACAGGAATCCGGCAAACAGCGCCGTGAGCGGGCCGTCCGTCAGCATGCAGTCGAAGGAAGTCAACGTGGCGGGGACAACCACAAACAGCAATCCCCACAGCGGAGAACGGCCACGGCGTGCCAGCAACCGTGCGCACCAGTACGTGCCCAGCGCCAGAAAGAGCAACTCCAAGGCGATATATGCACCGTCTATCCAATCGCGCTGCCCAAAGCCGAATGCCCAGGCCGCCAGCGGCACCAGAAGCCGGCGGCACCAGCGTTGCGGCGCGTCCATAGAGCGGTAGTAGCCCTTTTGGAGCGACGGATCGTGTGCCAGGATTCTGTAGAATTGGCCGTCGTAGCCGTGGCCTTCAAAACGATACGTTCCCGCATCCAGATCCGGCGGTACTCGAAGCGCCGTGCCGGTGCAGAATAGCGCTGTCCAGTTGCCATCGCACGCGTAGTGGATTCGAGCGGCGGTCCAGGCAAAAACCACAAGCGCCGACAGAAGCGCCACCCCTGCGCAAGCGCCGCGGCTGGCGCCCGGACGAGAAGCTGTGGACGCAGCCATGAGCATGCATTATAGCCTCGGAGAGGGCAGCGTTGTCCGCAACGCAAAGACTCAAACCGGGCAGCTGGTTATTTAAATGGCGTCCCCAGCGGGATTCGAACCCGCGTTATCGCCGTGAAAGGGCGGTGTCCTAGGCCGGGCTAGACGATAGGGACCTTGCGACGGTGAGGAACCGCCACCTCTTTTTAGAGTAGCGGCAGGCAGCCGCGGCGGTCAATCCAGCGCGCTACAGCGTCTTCAGGTATGCCAGCAGATCCTGCTTCTCGTCGTCGCTCAACACGCTGGCGAAGGCCGGCATGGAGCCTTTGCCTTTGTTGACGAAGTCCAGGACGGTGGCGTCGGTTGGTTTCAGGCCGTTGCCTAATTTGGGCCGCTTGAACAGTCCCTTCAGGCTGGGCCCCATTTTCTTCTGATCGGTGGTCGCATAGTGGCACACGCTGCACTGCTCGAACACCTCCTTGCCTTTCGCCGCGTCGCCCTTCTTGTCGGCGGCCACGACCGAAGCGGTGATTAGAAAAGCGGCCGAAAGGGCCACTGCGCAACACTTTTTCATCTCCTCAATCCTTCCTGCCAACTCGCTCAGCTCATTTCATTCTACAATCTCGGATTGCGTCACCTGGTCGTTCTTTTCGCCAAAGCGCCGATCTCCGGCCGGGTCAAGACACGGCTCGCCAAAGAGTATGGCGACGCCGTCGCGCTCGACCTGCACCGGGTGTTCGTGCTCGATGCCGCGGCCCGCGCGTCATCCGGCTGGCCCATCGAATTGCATACCGACGCCGACACCGATGCCTGGCCCACGCTCACCTGCCCGCGCCGGTTGCAGTGCCCAGGCGATCTAGGCGCACGGCTCCATGCGGCGCTGGAAGAGGCGCTGGCCCGGGGTTGGGAACGGGTTGCCATCTTGGGGACGGATGCGCCCGATCTGCCGGCCGCGCATATCGCGCGATTGTTCGACGCCGACGCGGACGTGTGTCTCGGCCCGGCCGAAGACGGCGGCTTCTGGGGCATCGCCTGCCGCCGGGTCGCGGTGGACATGTTCGAGGGAGTCCCGTGGTCGTCGCCGCACACAATGGCCGCGACCGTACAAGCCTGCCGGGCCAGCGGACTGAGCGTCGCGCTGGCGCCATGGTGGGCGGATGTGGATGAGCCGGCCGATCTTGTGAGATTGGCGGCGAGTTCATCGCTCGAGTCCGCGGGGGCGACGACTAAGTTATTACGCGAGCTTCACTTGCCGGATTCAGGAAGGCATTGATAATATAAGACTTCAGTGTCTGGTTTACCCCAAGCAGCATTGACGCGGATTCGACGGCTATGATAACCCTGGAGCTTCAGTCTGGATTCCGCGATGCCTGAGGAACAGAAGCCCGAAGAGGCGCAGAGCCCCGGCCCCGCGCCGGTTCCACACACGCCGCCACCGGTGCAGCAAGCGCCGGCAACTCCACCGGCCGCAGCGGCAACGCCGCCCGCGGCGCCGGCCAAGCCCACCGCGAAACCCGCCGCGCCGGCGCCTCCGCCACCGCCTCCGGTGTGGGAAGGCGATCTGCCGAGTGCCTTGAAAGACGAGTTCGGCGAGCGGGTTGCGGAGTTCATCGCCTATCAGGGCCAGCCTTCGTTTGTCGCACCGGCGGACGCCGCGCATGCAGTGATCGAATCGCTGCGCAAAATTCACGAATTCGACTACCTCGTGGATATCACGGCCGTGCACTGGCCGAAGCGCGAAGCGGCCTTCGACATTATTTATGTGCTCTACAGCTTCTCCCGCAATCAGCGCATCCGCCTGAAGATCCGGGTGAAGGAGGGCGAGCGCCCGCGCAGCAGCGTGGACCTGTATCCGACGGCAAACTGGCTGGAACGCGAAGTCTACGATATGTTTGGCGTGGAATTCGACGGCCACCCCGATTTGCGCCGCATCCTGATGCCGGACGAGTGGACGGGCTTCCCGTTGCGCAAGGATCGCACCATCCTCGACATGGACAATCGCTGGGTTCAGGAGAACCTGGGGATCGAGAGCGGACAATAGGACATGGCCGAGACGTTCCTCGATTCCACCGAACTCGTCCTCAACATGGGGCCACAGCATCCGTCGACGCACGGCGTGCTGCGGGTGATCGTCAAGCTCGACGGCGAGAAGGTGCTGGGCACCGACTGCGTGATCGGGTACCTGCACCGCGGCGTGGAAAAGCTGGGCGAGAACCGGACCTATCAGCAGTTCGCGCCCTACGTCGACCGCATGGACTACGTCGCCTCGGTCTCCAACGGGCTGGGCTACTGCCTGGCAGTCGAGAAGCTTCTCGGCGTCGAGGCGCCGCCGCGCGCGCAGGTGGTGCGCGTGATCCTCACCGAGCTGAACCGCATCGCCAGCCACCTCATCTGGCTGGGCACGCATGCGCTCGACATCGGCGCGATCACACCCTTGTTTTACTGCATGCGGGAACGCGAACTGGCGCTGAACATTTTCGAAAAATATTGTGGCGCGCGGCTCACCACGCACGCTTTTCGCATCGGCGGATTGCAGTACGAAACTTACGACGGCTTCGAAAAAGAGGTCCTCGACTTCTGCGACGTCTTCCTGCCCAAGGCCGACGAGTATGAGGAACTGCTGACGGGCAATCGCATCTGGGTGGACCGCATGCGCAACGTGGGGTTGCTGAACGCCACCGATTGCAAGGCCTTCGGCGTGACCGGTCCGCTGCTGCGCGCCGCCGGCGAGAAGTGGGACCTGCGCAAAGCGCAACCTTACAGCGGCTACGAAAAATACGATTTTGAAATCCCGACGGGCGACCGCGGCGACAACTTCGACCGCTACATCGTGCGCATGGAAGAGATGCGGCAGTCGGTGCGGATCATGCGCCAGGCAGTGGCCTCGATCCCGGCCGGACCGATCATGGCCAAGGTGCCGAAGGTCATCAAGCCGCCTGTGGGCGAAGTTTACGTTTCCATCGAGGCGCCCAAAGGCGAACTCGGCTACTACATCGTGAGCGATGGCACGACGCTGCCCTATCGCGTGCGCGTGCGGCCTCCGTCGTTTGTCAATCTCCAGGCGCTGGACCGGATGTCGAAGGGCGCTCTGGTTGCCGATCTGGTGGCGATCATCGGTACCATTGATATTGTCCTGGGGGAGGTTGACCGCTAGTGCCCCGGGCTCGCGGCGGAAGCGCTCCGATGAAAAAGTTGCTCAGATCGATCTTCCTCGTGGACCTGCTCGAAGGTCTGTGGGTGACCTTCCGCAACCAGAACCCGAAGCAGATCGTGACCGAGCAGTATCCGTCGGCGCGGCCCAAAGTGGCCGAACGCTATCGCGGCGCGCCGCGGCTCAACATCAATCCCGAAAACGGCGCGACCCTCTGCATTTCCTGCGACCTGTGCGCTCTGGCGTGCCCCGAGAATCTGATCGTCGTGGGCTGGGAACGCAACCCGGAAACCAAGCGCAAGGACCTGGTGACTTTCACATACGACATTTCGCGCTGCATGTTCTGCGGCTTGTGCGAGGACGCCTGCCCGGTGGATTGTCTGGAGTTGACGCAGGATTTCGAATTGGCGAATTATTCGCGGGAAGGCGCCATCTGGGACCGGCAGATGCTGGAGGAAGGTCCGAAGCCGGTTAAGTACAAGTACTAGGAGCGCTCGCGCGCAGTTCGCATTTGAGATACAGGCCGGGTTGAACCTCCGGCTCCGGTTGGTGGACAGGTCGCCCATGCTGGATACAATTCTTTTTTATAGCTTCGCGCTGCTCACGCTCGTCGGCGCCATCCTGACCGTGTCGCTGCGCAACGCGGTGTACTGCGCTATCGCGCTCGTCACATCGCTGGCCGGAGTGGCCGGCCTGTTCCTGCTGCAGAAGGCCGAGTTCCTGTTCGCCGTGCAGATCGTGCTCTACATCGGCGGCATCACGGTGCTGTTCCTGTTCGTCATCATGCTCGTGAACCTCGACCAGACCGCGCATCAGCCGCGCTACCACCGGCACTGGCTTGTTCCGCTCGCCGCCACCGCCGGCGTTGGCGCGCTGTTCGTCGCTTTCCTGACGC